>JFBN01306715.1_pt1 | contig 15903 bp, 10 predicted proteins | sample 768741 | NCBI WGS metagenome assembly JFBN01 (sample SAMN01983846, study PRJNA193217) | chicken gut metagenome | biome: terrestrial biome; isolation source: ceca of Broiler chicken | host: Gallus gallus | place: United Kingdom: England | collected 2010-09-07
CCTACCGCGACAGGCGCTTCCTATACGACTGGATCGCGGCAAGTCCGGCCGCGACGCGCGGTCCCGGACTGCGGCTAAGTCACGGCGGAGTCTTCGTGCGCGACTGGATGCTTCATTCCTCCGGCCCGTTCAAAGGGTATCCGCTGCGCACTTTTCGCTCGCGCGAATACCTCGGCGGCTACAGCGACCATCTGCCCGTATACGTCGAGCTGGAAGCATCGGAACCGGAATAAGGCGGAGGCCGGAAGACAACGTGCGGAGCCCCTTGCATGTTCTAAAAAAAAAACGTACTTTTGTGGACTTTCAAACGACCCGTAAAGAATTTAGTAAGAGAACATTGGTTGTTAAAAATATTTATTAATCACACATCATTCTTAATTCAGGAAAAGATGCCAAACGTTAAAAGAGTCTATACCTTCGGCAACAAGCAGGCGGAAGGTAACGGAAAGATGAGGGAGCTGCTCGGCGGAAAGGGAGCCAACCTCGCGGAAATGAACCTGGTGGGAATACCTGTTCCTCCGGGATTTACGATCACCACCGAAGTCTGCACCGAATATTATCAGCACGGCAAGGACGAGATCATCAAGATGATCAAGCCCGAGGTCGAGGCCGCCATGAAAGGCGTCGAGCAGAACATGGGCATGGAGTTTGGCAGCAGCAGCAACCCGCTTCTTCTGTCGGTCCGCTCGGGAGCCCGCGCGTCGATGCCGGGCATGATGGACACGATCCTGAACCTCGGACTGAACGACGAGGCCGTCGAAGGATTGGCCAAGAAAACCGGCAACGCGCGCTTCGCATGGGACTCGTACCGCCGTTTCGTGCAGATGTACGGGGACGTCGTGCTGGACATGAAGCCGCAGAGCAAGGAGGACGTCGATCCGTTCGAGGAGATCATCGACGCGATCAAGGAAGAGAAGAAAGTCAAGAACGATACCGAGCTGACGACCGACGACCTGAAGGAACTGGTCGTACGCTTCAAGGCCGCGATCAAGAAAAACACGGGCAAGGACTTCCCGACCAATCCGTGGGAACAGCTCTGGGGCGCTATCTGCGCCGTATTCAGCAGCTGGATGAACGAGCGCGCCATCCTGTACCGCAAGCTGAACAACATCCCCGCCGAATGGGGAACGGCCGTGAACGTACAGGCGATGGTGTTCGGTAACATGGGCGAGACGTCGGCTACAGGCGTGGCCTTCACGCGCGACGCCGCTACGGGCGAAGACATTTTCAACGGCGAATACCTCGTCAACGCTCAGGGAGAAGACGTGGTAGCCGGTATCCGCACGCCGCAGGAAATCACCATCGAGGGCTCGCGCCGCTGGGCCGAACTGCAAGGCATTTCCGAGAGCGAACGGGCGCTCAAGTACCCGTCGCTCGAAGAGGTGATGCCTGCCGCCTACAAGGAGCTGAACGAAATCCAGCAGCATCTCGAAGATTACTTCAAGGATATGCAGGACCTCGAGTTCACGATCCAGAACGGCAAGCTGTGGATGCTCCAGACGCGTAACGGCAAGCGTACCGGCGCCGCAATGGTCCGCATCGCGATGGAGATGCTCCGTCAGGGCGTGATCGACGCTCCGACCGCCGTACTGCGCGTAGAGCCCGAGAAGCTCGACGAGCTGCTGCACCCGGTATTCGACAAGAACGCGATCAAAAAGGCCAACATCATCGCCAAGGGTCTGCCCGCTTCCCCGGGAGCCGCTACGGGCCAGATCGTCTTTTTCGCCGACGAGGCCGAAAAATGGGCCGCCGAGGGCAAGCAGACGATCCTCGTCCGCATCGAAACCTCGCCCGAAGACCTCAAGGGTATGAACTCGGCCAACGGTATCCTGACCGCGCGCGGAGGCATGACCTCGCACGCAGCCGTCGTAGCCCGCGGCATGGGCAAATGCTGCGTATCGGGCGCCGGCGACCTGCAAATCGACTACAAGGCCCGCACGATCGCCGTAGGCAACAAGACCTACAAGGAAGGCGACTGGATTTCGCTCGACGGCTCGACGGGCATCATCTACGAGGGCAAGGTGGCTACGAAGGACGCCGAAGTGAGCGGCGACTTCGCCAAGCTGATGGAACTGACCGACGAGTACGCACACTTGAAGGTCCGCGCTAACGCCGACACGCCGCGCGACGCGAAAACGGCCTTCCGTTTCGGAGCGCAGGGTATCGGACTGTGCCGTACCGAGCACATGTTCTTCGAAGGCGACCGCATCAAGGCCGTCCGCGAGATGATTCTCGCCGACGACGAGGCCGGACGCCGCAAGGCGCTCGCCAAGCTGCTCCCGATCCAGCGGGGCGACTTCGAGGGCCTGTTCGAAGCGATGAACGGCCTGCCCGTGACGGTTCGCCTGCTCGATCCGCCCTTGCACGAGTTCGTGCCCCACTTCGAGAAGGAACAGAAAGAGCTGGCCGCCGACCTGAACGTTCCCTATGAAACGATCAAGAACAAGGTCGAATCGCTGGCCGAGGCGAACCCGATGCTCGGTCATCGCGGCTGCCGTCTGGGAATCACCTATCCCGAGATCACCGAGATGCAGGCTCGCGCCATTCTCGAGGCTGCGCTGAATACGCGCAAGAACAAGGGCATCGACGTGCATGTCGAAATCATGGTGCCGCTCGTGGGCAACGTGAAGGAACTCCGCAACCAGAAAGAAGTCATCAAGAACACCGCCGAGGCCGTATTCGCCGAACGCAACGACCGGATCGACTACATGATCGGCACGATGATCGAAATCCCGCGCGCAGCCGTCACGGCCAACGAGATCGCCGAAGAGGCCGAATTCTTCTCGTTCGGTACGAACGACCTGACGCAGATGACGCTCGGCTTCTCGCGCGACGACGTAGCCAAGTTCCTGCCCGTCTATCTCGAAAAGGGCATCCTGAAACACGACCCGTTCCAGGTACTCGATCAGGACGGCGTGGGTCAGCTCGTGCGCGAGGCCGTATTCAAGGGCCGCGGCGTAAAGCCCGAACTCAAGTGCGGCATCTGCGGCGAGCACGGCGGCGAACCGAGCTCGGTCGAGTTCTGCCACTATGCCGGACTGAACTACGTCTCCTGCTCTCCGTTCCGCGTGCCTATCGCGCGTCTTGCAGCGGCGCATGCGGCGCTGAAACAAGGCGGGGAGAAGTAAGAAACGACTTCATGCCAGACAGAAGAAAGGGCGGCCCGACCGGGCCGCCCTTATTCAATTCATGAAAGCGAAATAAGCGAGCGCTCGACATCGTACCGTCCGTATTTGCATCGCAAAGGGAGATAGGTTCAGACCGGAATCGCATAGGCAGAGCCTAAACATACGGGCCGACAACCGTTCCATTCTCCGCTTATTGCCATCGCCAGTTCTCATGATCCGGCTCAATGTACCAATTTCCCTCGATCGGTTCGCATAGCGTGGTATCGCAGAACGTCCTGCGGTAGATTTCGTTCAAGTCGCCCTGCTCTGCGATACGTACCCACGGACAATTTCTCAAGCCGGGGTCGCAAACAAAACATTTGGCCGTTCCCGAAACGGAAAGTCCATGAGAGTAATGCACCATAGTCAGGCTAAGTTCGACCGAGTCCTCCCCGCACTCCCGCCTATAAAAGCGGACGAGCTCGCAGCCTGTCACCGCCAGCAAAGAATCGAGCAGCGCCCGGTCCGGAGGGAACAACCCGTGCAAATACGAGGAATCCTCCCCGTAAAGCCCCTGCAGTCCGCAGGACAAGCCCTCGGCGGCTGCAAGTTCCCGTATAAATATGGAATCGAACTCGGACGGCGGATAGTAATGGCTGCCTTCCGTTTTCTCCGAAATGATTTCATACACCTGGTTGAACGCTGCTTCGTGCGTGCGGAACAACCGTATCATTTCCCCGTCCGACGGAGGCACGGAAGTTCCGCAGCCCGCGGCAAACAGACTCGCCAGAAGCAAGACCATCGCAAGAGTTCTCATATACGATTAAAAATCGACGTTTACCGGATCTTTCGCGGATTTCGGCATATTCTGAGAAACAGAAACCCGAAAAAGATGACGGACAACACAACCGGCAGACATGCTCCGGGCGCGTCATCGATCGTTCGGACGCCCCGTTCGCAAACCCGCCTATTCTATTAGTGCCATTCCGTGCGCATTGCGAAGATTCAGCGGCCGACTCGCTTTCAGGAAGCTAAGCCATCTTATCCGTATGATGTCCGCTCGTTCCCAATGAGCAGAATGCCCCCGATCGGAATAACGTATCGAACTATCGGTATTGATCGGCGGCTTCAAATTTCCGCCCACACAACTTCCAAGTCAAGCATTCTAAAAGAAGATTCAAAGGAAGAATTCAAGGGCCGGCCTTCCATCAAACCCATAGCCTTATAATGCCGATAAACAACGGTCGTCATCTTTCGGGGAAGACGCATCTGCACCTTATGTACACGTTTCGGTTCACAATCCGTTCAAACAGGACAGTTCAGGCGATATTGAAACGCACCGTTCGCTACGCTCGTTCCGGACGCGAAATCCGATGCCGCCTTTATGCGGAAAGCGGCTTCGGACAATGCATATTCGTCGGCCGGTCGAACGGGAAATGTCCTAACGGTTACCTCATATCGGACAAACCGTTCTTTTCCAGAAAAGCGAGTATGGCTTTTTGCATGTCCTCCCCGTTTTCCAAAAACGGCATATGTCCGACGTCGCTTCCCCACAGAATCATATTCGGGAAACGCACTTTCCGATAATGTCGCGGGCCGACGCTCCAGTCGGTCTTACCGTAAAAAAACAGGACGGGTATCTCAACCCCGGCCGTGGCCGGACGGTAGTCCCGGAAATATTCCGGAAACGACCGGAACTCGCCGCTGAAATCGTTATTGAAATCGGGAATTTCCTGAAACGACCGGTTCATCTCCGCATCGCTTTCCGGCGAAGCATAAAATATCTTCCATCGCAGTTCCTTCTCCTCGAGCTTGCCGGCGGCTATCGCTAATTTTTCCATATCGGAAAGGGAATCGTTTTTCAGGAACGCGCACCGGCTTTTCCCCAGCAGTTCCCTCGTTCTGTGAAACCAGCCGTTTTCAAAGCTATCCTCGATACATAGCGTACAGTTCAGCATGATCATTCCTTCGATCGCATCGGGAACTCGCTCCACATAACCCATTTGCAGGATTCCCCCGAACGAGTGCCCCAGCGTAAGCCATCGGTCGATATGCAGGACGCTGCGCACCTGCTCAAAGTCTTCGACCATTCTTTCCATCGAGTAGTCCCCGTCGGCCGGACTGGTCGAACGTCCGGTTCCCCTCTGGTCCAGATAGACCATCGTAAAATGTCGTTCAAGAAAATCGCCGGAGAACTTTTCGAGCCAATAGGAACCCGATCCGGGCCCTCCGTGAACATAAAGCAAGTACGGTCCCTGCCCCTTCACTTTCACATAAAGCCGGACGCTATCGGTCGTCGTAACGGTCATTTCCTTCCCCTGAAGCCGTACATATCCGATCAAAGCGACAAACAACCATAAAATGCTTTTCATCTGTCAAACCGTTTTAACAAAAATAGCAAAATTATTTCCGTTTTCAGGAAGGTCCGTACCTCGCGTTCCGCTCGCCGCCGAATGCTCTCATAAGACGCCATCTAATCTTTCTTTGAGATAAACGTATCGCTGCACCGTTTATCGTCCGAACGAAAAACCTATTCCCGTACAGGACAGAAACTCCGCCGCAAAGCGATAAGAGGAAAAGCTCCTTCTTTTACAGAATCGGACCCGGCGCGGATATCGCATGCCTATACCGGCGGCTTACGCAATATTAAAAACGGCTTTTCTGTTCCGGCCGTACGTTATTCATAAAAACGGAGGGACGGTCTGCGGCCGTCCCTCCTATCTCAACGATATTCAGATTGTCTATCTGTCAACTTCCGGATAACCCACGATGACCAACGAAGGATTCGACTTGCACTGCCAATAAATTATCGGAATCTTTTCGCCGGATGTGGAACTCAACGTGCCGAACCAATCCATTTCGAAAGTCTGGCCTGCCAGTGCATCGAGCAATTCCTTGCCGGCGCCGGCTTCCAAGAAAGTCGTGTTAAAGCCGTTGGCATCGAACGGGCAGGTATAGTTACCCAACCTCAGTACGCCGGGCTCGGGCATAGCCATGTCGAAGTTGTAGCTGGCGCCGTACAAGCTATTGTCAGGAAAATAGAACAAAGGCATCAACTCCATGTACATGCTTCCGTCCGATTTCTGACGGAAATACAGGTTCACCTGAACCAGTTCCAGCCCGAAGTCCATCAGCTGCTCGGCATAAAGGGTAAGATATTGCCCCACCAAAGGATAGTTCGAGTAGATTACGTCGATCCAACTGATCGGAATGCCGGTCATATTGTATTCCCGATTGTACTCGGGCCCGATCCATACCGACAGAGGAATAGGAGAGAAATTGGCATTGAGAAGCGGAGTCGTCGAGCCGTCGGCCAGTACGACTTCGTATTTCGAGGTTCTGGAATTCCAGTTCAAACGGGTAACGACTACCTGATCGGCCACCTCGATCGGTTCGGGCAGAATGATGTTCTGATCGAAATCGACATAAGAGTCCGTCACGTCGGAATGGACCAGCGATTTCCCGTCGGCGGCCTCGTAGGAAGTACTCATCGAGCGCAGATTGAAATTGAACAGCACAGGCCCGTACTTCTGGGTCTCGATGTAGGAATAATTCTGGGAAGCGATGAATCTCGACAGCGCTTCGATCGACTTCACCATACCCGCCTGACTGGCGGCCCGTTCTTCCTCTGCGGTCGCTTTGACCAGCGTCGCATTAGCGCGGTGCGTGCGGCCGCGCAACGTGAAAACGCTGTCCTCATACGAGGCGATCTCGTACTCGAAGTCGGTCTGGAGCCCCTGATTGCCCGATCCGTGACTGACATTGTCGTCCGGATCGCAGAGCACGGCCAGATAGCTGTACGTGTCGAATATCAGCGTAGGACGCTGCAACGCCTTCAGACGGAAGGAAGAGGTTCCCGGAACCGCCGTCCCCCCGTTCACTCCGCTGTAATCGTAGTTCATATTGTCGGTGATCATCGTGACCCGATTTCCTTTCAGGTCGTTCATCACCTCGCCATTGTTGACGTAAAACTTCATCCAGAAACGGTAAATGCCCTCACTGGTGGAAATATTGGCCATCCAACCGTGCTCGGCCGACGTCAGTTCGTTCTGATAGGCGGTCAGCGTCGCGTTCAGCCGTTCATCGACACTACCCATGTAATCGTCGTCGTAATCCCTTTTACAAGAGAGCACGGTCAGGGCAATCAATACCGGAATCAGCAGATATATAATTCTTTTCATATTCGATCTCATTTAAATTGTCCGTAAGGTTCCCTACTTGCCGAGTTGTTTGTTGATCGCCTCCTGCACATAGGTAACGATGCCTTCTCCCTCGGCGTCGTCATAAAACTTGATTCCCCAAACGTTTTTCAGGTAATCGACGACGATCGCCTCTTTCCGGGTGAAAGCGTCGTAGGCCGTTTCGTTGACCAATTTGCCGTTCTGGAAGCAGGTCTTCTGCACCATATCGTCATACCACTCCCGGCCGTACACCATGATGACCGAGATCATTTCGACGAAGTCCTCGTCCTTGCCCGACATGGCATAAGGCGTAATGAAGCCCAAAGACTGAGCCTCGGCGTATTCGACGTCGGTCCACCCCGTCGGATTGTACTTGCCGGCGCTGATCGACTCGTACGTTTTGTCGAACATCGTCGTCTGATGCAGGATATGGGCGAACTCGTGCTCGATCGTATGCAGGAACTGACGGATGCAGTTGGCGCCCTCGGGCGACGTTTCCTGCTCCGGATCGGAAATATCCGTGCTACGATCGAAATTATTGACGTTCAGCAGCAGAATCTTCAGACCGCCTTCGGCCTGACCGAGCTTGATCGCGCCGAACTGGTACTCGCCGCTACCGCCCAGCACTACCTGCTTGGGCGTCATCTTCTTCAGAAACACATCGCCCACGGCCCGCTCGTAGGGCTCGAACCAAACGTCCCGGATCGCCGTCATGAAAGTCACGACGGAATCCTCCTCGACCGGAACGATCGGGCGAAGCCACGACGACTGCACCTGCGACGCGTCCCAACGATAGATCACTTCGATATTGTACGGAGCCGTAAAATTGTCGTACAGCCACTCGTCGATTTCGTTGGGAATGTATTCTTCGCCGCCCAAGCCCGGAATCCTCATGGAAGTATCCAGCTTCTCCTCCTCGCAGGAGACGGACATCAGACCGACGGCCATCAGCAACAATGCTATTCTCATATTTTTCATAAAACGATCTGTTTTCATTGATTGTTTAATACCATGCACCTACGTTGCTCCACGGATTCTGCTCGACTCCCGAAAGCGACACGACCTGAGGCAACTGAATCACCCGACGGTCGTCCTCCGGAGTCAGCTCGCTGCGCTGCCCGTCGGCTGTCGCATGATAAACAGGAATGAACCAGCGCAGAATATCGAAATGACGGATGCCTTCGCGCAGGAATTCCAGCTTCCGGGCATCCAAGATAGCGAGTATCAACGCCTTCTGGAAACGCAGCTCGTCGCCGGTAGCAGTGAACTTGGCCGCATTGTAACGGCTGTTGATGAAATGGTCCTCATTGGCCAGGTCCGCACTGTAATGCGAAAGCAGCAGATCCTTGTAGAGGACATGCTTTCCGTATACGTACTCCGTCGCATCGGCACGAAGGGCCGTCCAGATATTCAGGTCGTTCAGCGCATCCTGATAGCGACCCGTCAGAGCGAACGCCTCGGCACGGGCCAAAAGCACCTCCTCGCGGCGAAGCAACGGAATCTTCGCATACGGAAGCCCTGTCTGAGCCTGCACGTTATCCATCTTGAAGTCCTCGTAGAACTTGGGGATAATGAACGTATCGTCGCCCGAATAGCTGAAAGCGGGCTGATTCAGGTAGACTCCCGTCGGCGAGCCGTACAGCATCTCGATCATCGTCTCCCGGTTGACGCCGTGACGCGCGTAAGCCGTACCCGCGGTTCCGCGCACGATGACGGTCACGCATTCGGAAATCAGCAGATTGCCCGGCGCGCTGGTTCCCGAGAAAGCCATCCGCATGCCGTCGGCAGAGCCCGTAGCGGCAATCGTATTCCAGTCGTTCATATTGTTCAGGCAATACATGTTGGCCGCATCGTCCTCGGCTACGTAAAGCACGGGAGTCCCGTCGTCATTCTTGACCGGCTCTCCGTCCTCGGTCATTTCGTTCAGCTTCGAGGCCGTAGGCAGTCCGAGCGCATTGGCATAGGCGATCACCGCCCCGTAGTCGCCCGTATAAAGCGCCATACGGGCCCCGAACGCGTTGGCCGCATCCAAGGTAAAGTGATATTTGGGCTGAGCGTAGTCGGCACTTCCGCCGATATCCCGGATGGCCTGATTGAAATCGTTCTTGATTTTCTCCAGCGTGCCGGCCACCGTGCCCCGGTCGTAATACTTGATCACGACGTCCTCGGGCTCGGTCACGTATGGAACGCCCGGATTCATATTGGTGTTCACGTCCGCGAACTTCGAGTCGAACATGTTGGCATACATCGTCAGCAGCGTGAAATGATTGTATGCCCGGGTCATCAGGGCTTCGGCGCGCTGCTTGCCTGCGTTCGCCTGCTCGGAGGTAGGAAGCGTCTCGATAGCCGCCAGCGCATGGTTGGCTGCCGAAATGGCCTCGTAAACGGACGTCCAGTATTGCTCGTAGGTGTCGTTGCTCGATTCCGTACGGGTGTACTCGTCCCACATGAAACCGCTGACGACGAAGTCGAACGTAGCGGCAGGCTGCGAGCCGTCGAGCGTTGCGCCCATGTCGACGATATAGTCGCAACGCGGATCGAGCAGCGACATGTTCGTCCGATTGGGATAGGCCGAGACGAGCAGAGCGCTCACCTTGTCCAGGTTGTCGATCGACGCGCGATTGTCCGGCTCCTTGTCGAGGAAACTGTTGCAACCGGCGACGAGTCCACCCAGACCCAAAATCGAAGCGAGTTTGAAAATCCTTTTCATATATGGTTCCTTTTTTATTCTATATTAATAATTCCATTCGGGGGTCAGAACCCGAGATCGAGCGAGAACACGACTTGAGGCTGAATAGGCATGGCCACGCCGCCCGAGTTGTAGAACTCGGGGTCCTGACCGTGCAGCTTCTTGTCAGAGTAGAGCAACCAAAGATCCTTGCCCGTCACGCGGATCGAGGCGCTCTTGAAGAAATGGCTCTTGCGGATCCAGCTCGACGGCATGTCGTAAGCGAACGAGATGGACTTCAGGCGGATGAAATCGCCCTTGGCCACCCGGACGTCCGAGTAGTTGTAGTTGTTATACGGATAGGCGTTGCCCAGTTCTATCGACGCGGTCTGCAGGTCGGCGATCGCCGGAATGTTCGTATACTTCTCATCGCCACTCATTACCCACCGGTTCTTGAAGTCGTTCGGAAGCGCGTTGATATCGCTGTACGTATCACTGAAAACCGGGTCGAGACGCACCACGTTGCCTGCGGCGAAGCTGAAGAACAGGTTCATCGACAGGTTCTTCCACCGGACCGTGGTATTCAGACCGCCGGTGTATTTCGGATCGACCGTACCCTCGTACTTCAGGAAGTCGGTTTCGGTACCCTGCATGTAAATATCGGTCGTCAGATTGCCGTCCTGGTCGTAGAACATCGGGATACCGCTGTCGGGATCGAGCCCGGCGAACGGAATCGAGAAGAGGCTGTGCACCGGATAGCCGTTCTTGTTGCCGCCCTCCTGACGGACCAGATCCCAAACCTGAGGTTCGTTCTTCGCGTTCTTGATCTCGTTGTGCGAGTAACCGAAAGTCAGGTTGGCCGTCCAGCTCCAGTCCTTGGTCCGGATGATCGTACCGCCCAACGTCACGTCGAAGCCGTAAGCGCTCAGGTCGCAGTAATTGGCGTATTTCCACATGTTGCCGCCAATACCCGACACCTTGATCAGGTTGATCAGGTCGAAACTCTGACGGTTATAGTAGTCCAAGCTGAAGTTCAGCCGACCGTCGAACATCGTCAGGTCGTAGCCGACGTTGAACTGATAGTTCTTCTCCCACGTCAGGTCCTTGTTCTCGAGCTCCTCGATCACCATGCCGTTCTCGGTATTTCCCGGGCGATACACCTCGTTGTAGCGATACACCACGCTCGAGTTGGTCGCCAGACCCGTATTGGCCGACAGACCGTAGCTCAGGCGCAGGCCCATCACGTCCACCTTCTCGGCATTCTCCATGAACTTCTCGTTAGCGATGTTCCAGCGGGCTCCCAGGTTCCACGTAGGCAACCAGCGGGCCGAGCTCGAACTTCCCAGACCATTGTTTCCGTCGTAGCGGAACGTAGCCGAAACCGAATAGCGACGGTCGTAGGTATAGTCGGCATTCGCATAAAAGGCGGCCTGACGGTCGTATGTCTGCGTCATACTATAATAAGGGAACTGACGAGCGATCAGCATCTCGAACAGCTTCGGATCGATCGCTACCACTCCGCCGTAATCATACTGATAGCCGTAACCGCTGTTCGAGTTGAAGTGGCGGTCGGCGAACTTGGCCTGCACGCCGCCCAGCACATTGAGCTCCTGCGTCCGGACGCCGTTGTCGAACACCTTGTTGTACGAAAGCGAGTTACGCACGTCATAGGCCCTCATCGACATTTCGTCGCGGTTGTAGAAACCGCCGTAGGGCAACACGACCACCGGCTCGGCCGACGGATCGTTCGGGTCGCGGTACAGATAGGGATTCATTTCGCGGATCGTCGAGTTGCCGGCGGCCCGATAGGCATTGGCCGCATTGGACTTCTCGTGCACCCGGTGCTCGGTATCGGTCTTCACGTAGCGCAAAGCTCCGATGAAGCTATACTTCAGCCCCTTGATGATCTGATAGTTCAGCTCGCCCTGCAACCTCAGGTCGGCTACGTCGATGTGAATGCGGTTGTACTTCAGCTCGTCGAAGATATTGAACGGAGCGTAGTTCAGCGTCGTATACTCCAGGTTGCCGTTCTCGTCGTAAGGACGCAGCGCGCGGCTCGTGTTGAGCGCATAGCTGAACGGGTTGATATCGAAATCGCGGTTGTACTCGCCGGTCACGACGTCGGCCTGACGGCCGAACGTACCGGGAGTATCCTGACTGCGGTACATTCCGTTGACGGCGAAGGCGGTCGACACCTTCTTGCTGATCGTGTAGTCGTTGCGGAACGACATCGTGTAGCGGTCCACCTTATCGTTGGCCACCGTCCAGCCCGCATCGTTCATGAAGCCTACCGAAGCATAGGTCTTCGACTTCTCCGTACCGGCCGAGATGCTGACGCTGTGGTTCTGGATCAGCGAATTGCGGAACAGCAGGTCGAACCAGTCCGTATTGGCGAAAGCATATTTATAAAGGAATGCCTCGCGGGCATCTTTCGTATTTTCCAAACCGAATTGACCATCATAGGAATGAATCAAATTCCACATGATGCCGTACATACCGGACGAAGACTGATTGACGATCTGCGAGGTGAGCAACCCCTTGCGTTCCATTTCGGCATTGACGGACATCTGGTCGAACGAGTTCATGATATTGTACTGATCGTACGAGGGCTTCGTGCGGATCGTGAAGTCGCCGTGGTAGCGGACGATCGGCTCGCCGAGCTGCGTACTCTTGCCCCGCTTGGTCGTGATGACGATCACGCCGTTCATCGCGCGGGCGCCGTACATGGCCGTAGCGGCGGCATCCTTCAGAATGTCGAACGTCTCGATGTCCTCGGCATTGATGCCCGCCACCGAAGAGCCCAGCAGCGTCGTCGGGTCGCCGCTCGAGAGCTGGTCGTTCGACACGTTCACCATATCCTCCAGCACCACGCCGTCGACGACCCACAGCGGCTTGTTGTCGCCGGTGATCGACGCGACGCCGCGAATACGCACCTTGGGCGCAGCACCGAACGTACCCGACACGTTCTGCACCGATACGCCGGCCGCCTTGCCTTCCAGCATACGACTGATGTCCGACGTACCGGCCACGTTCAGGTCGGACGCGTTCAGCTTGACCGACGAACCGGTAAAGGTCTGCTTCTTGAGGTTCTGATAACCGGTGACGACGACCTCGTCGATATCTACGGATGAGCTCTTTAACGCTATGTCGATTTTCGTGCGATTGCCCACGGCGACCTCCTGCGGGTCGTAGCCGACGTAGCTGAATACCAGCGTAGCGTTCTGCGTCCCTTTCGGAATGGGAATCGTATATGCGCCTTTCGCATCGGTCGTGACGCCGACCGCCGTTCCCTTCACGGCAACGGTAGCATAGCCTATGGGCGCCCCGTTCCCCGCGTCGGTCACGATACCGCTAATCTTAGTCTGGGCCCAAAGGGCACAGAAGCTAAAACTAAAAACGATTAATAACAGTAAAGATTTTTTCATAAATTAATTGTTTAGAACCAATAGTATTTTCCTTCCATTTTTTACCTCAATCTCTCCCCCCAGGATAACCTCCCCTCTTCTGTTACCGCCTTTTTCCGGCACGGATATCCCGACAGCAAGTCCTGCCATGATTATAATTCCGTCCGAAAAACTCCGCCGATCATTACGATTCGACAGCACAACGCCCACATCGCAGAACATTTATCACATTCCGAGACGTTTTCCTAACAAATTATCAATCAACATATTCTGCGACCCTGCGCAAGGTAACAATAATTTACGGAATTGTTAATTTTTTATCCGAAAAAATATTCCAGGATGCGGTTATTCGTCCGATTTTTCGCTCTTTTTATCCGCAAAAAACGACACAAGGTATTCCAAGAAAGGGGAGTACCCCCCGAATTATCCATTTTTCAAAAACATAAGCCCTGAAAAGTCAAGGGGGTATCTAAAAATTTCGACGCAGATCGACAGACAAGCACCGCACATCCCTGCTACGGCATATCGCCGAACCCGGAAACATCGAACAGTCCCAAGCGGTCAATCGTTCAGATCGATCAGTCCGTCGGGCAGGTCGAAACGGATCACTCCGTTTTCCAGATCGGTCTCCACGATAAACTCGTCGACGGCCGGCACATAGATTTCCCGGTCGTCGATCCGGAGCAGGAACAGCGGATTCTCGCCGTCGATGAACTCTTCGATGACTCCGCCGTACGCATCGCCGACCGAAGCCTCGAGTCCTACGAGGTCCTCCAAATAGACGAGCCCGTCGCCGGGCGGTTTCTCGCCGTCCGCCAATCGTCCGCCGCATAGGAAAAGCTCCCGGCCGATCAGCTCGGCCGTGCGGCGCTCGCTGTAAAAATCGGCGAAGACGACCAGCGCTCCGTTGCGCCCGCGACGCTCGAAACGGTCGCAAAAAAGAGGGACCGCCAGTCGGTCGATCTCGACGAACAGCGGCTCCCTCAAATCAAAATCGTCGGGAAACGTATCGAACAGGCTTACCAGCAACTCCCCTTCCGAGCCGAAAGACTTCGACACGCGGGCGACGGCTACGCTGGCATTTCCCGACATGGCCTCGGGTCGGACTAAGCCTCGGCGGCGGGCTCCTCCGCAGCAGGGGCCTCCTCCTGCGAAGCGGCTTCCTCGGCAGCAGCCTCGGCCTCGGCGGCGGCCTGCGCGGCAGCGGCTTCGGCCCGCTTGGCCTCGAGAGCCTTCTCCTTGGCCTCCTTCACTTTCTTCTCTTCCTCCAAACGGGCCTTAACGGCAGCGGCCTTGTCGCTCGAAAGCTTCGACTCCTTGGCGGAAATCTTGCCGGCCTTCTGCTCGAGCCACTGGGCGAACTTCGCCTCGGCGACTTCCTGCGTGAAAGCGCCCTTGCTTACCCCGCCGAGCAAGTGTTTCTTCATCAGCACCCCTTTATAGGAAAGGATGGCCCGACAGGTGTCGGTAGGTTGAGCGCCTTTCTGCAACCAGTCCAGAGCTTTCTCGAAGTCCAGGTTGATTGTGGCAGGATTGGTGTTCGGGTTATACGACCCGATGTTCTCGATGAACTTACCATCTCGTGGCGCCCTGCTGTCTGCAACGACGATATGGTAGAAAGGATAGCCCTTCTTACCGCGACGTGCTAATCTGATTTTTACAGGCATTTTGAAAAAATTTAAAGTTATACACAACCTACAATAGCGTAAGCAGGGTGCAAAAATAGTTCTTTTTGGCGATTTAACAAAGCGCGGATCGTCTTTTTTCTTCTCGGACAGACGTTTCGCGTTCGAACAGGCCGTCGGCTCCGCCTGAATCGACGGAACATTCCCTGCCGCAGAAGGAGGCCGTCCCGGCTTCGTCCCGTCGAGCGGCCGACGCCCGCCTTGACGGCAAGTTGTTGATAACTGGCGGGCCTGAACGACCCTCCGAAAGTCCCGAACGACTACTTTTGCATGACGGGCATCGGGCCCGGCACATATATACCAATCGCCACCCAATCATGAAGGAAACCTTGTCTTCTGCCGAAACACTGGCCGCCGCCGAACAGGCCGCCCTGACCAAAACGAAGCTCGGAACGCGCAAAACGCTCGTACTGGCCGCGCTGGCCGGAGCCTACATCGCCATGGGCGGCACGCTGTCGCTGCTCGTCGGCTACGGCTTCGCACAAGCGGCCGCCGGCAATCCGGGTTTGCAAAAGCTGCTCTCGGGCGCCATGTTTCCGCTCGGGCTGATTCTGGTCGTTCTGGCCGGAGCGGAGCTGTTCACGGGCAACAACGCCGTCCTGATTCCGGGAGCGCTCGGCCGCCGGTATCCGTGGAAAGCCGTCGCACGCAACTGGGCGCTCGTCTATCTCGGCAATTTCGCCGGCGCGCTGCTGTTCGCCTACTTTTTCGTCTACCTGACCGGAGTCGCGGCCTCGGAGCCGTGGAACGAAGCGATCCGGAACATCGCTCTGGCCAAAGTATCCATGCCGTGGCACGTCGTACTGCTGAAAGGCATCGGCGCAAACTGGCTCGTATGTCTGGCCGTGTGGCTCGGCA
>JFBN01011892.1_pt1 | contig 15870 bp, 13 predicted proteins | sample 768741 | NCBI WGS metagenome assembly JFBN01 (sample SAMN01983846, study PRJNA193217) | chicken gut metagenome | biome: terrestrial biome; isolation source: ceca of Broiler chicken | host: Gallus gallus | place: United Kingdom: England | collected 2010-09-07
GTACCAACTAGGCGCAGTACTCAGTCCTCTCAAGCTCTTTCTCGAGAAGCGCAAGTCGTTGGGTGAGGTTCTTGTTCGCAACCACCGCCCTGCTCACGGCAACACTCAGAGACAGGGTTATTGCAAGCAGCAAGCCAATGGCAACGAGGAAGATGAAGTTGGACGGAGAGATGAACCCAATAAGGTCGGCTGCCCAATACATGATTTCCGGAAACGCATCACAGACTAGAACGACAAGACACAGCAGAATCCAGAGCAGCGAATACTTCAACAAAAGCTTGTCCTGAGAGACAAGCTTGAGTACGCACATGAGAAAGACAAGGTCAGCGATCGCAACAAGTATCCTCATGATGACCGTCACATCCATAGCCGCCTATCCCCTCTTATGCGACCAGCAGGTTATCCAAATGGCAAGAGAGACTTTAATCATGTAGTAGATTGATGACAACCCACCGATCGAAGACCTGCCTCCCTGACGTTCAAGCATGGACACAGGCGCTTCCCTGACGGAAAGTCCCGCCCTTATCGCATGGGCAATTGAGTCAGGCTCGGGATAGTCCATGGGATAGCTCTTGCAGAAAAGCTCGATCGCCCTACGGCCACAGGCCCTGAAACCCGACGTCGGATCGGTCAGGCGCCTACCAGTGAAAAGCTTAATCCAGAAGGAAAGCCACGTAATTCCCACTCGCCTCATGAAGGTCGACTGAAAACCTTCAGTCTCCTCAAGGAACCTAGAGCCAATGGCCAGGTCCGCACCATCCTCAATGAGCTCAACTAGTTTAGGGATGAAGGTGGGGTCATGCTGTCCATCACCGTCGACCTGAACATCAACGTCGTAATCAAAGCGTCTTGCATACTTATGCCCAGCCTGAACAGCGCCCCCGATACCCAAGTTCTGAGGGAGATCAAGAACGTTGAGGTTGTGCTCGCGACAAATTGCGAGGGTGTCGTCTGTCGAACCATCGTTAACTATCACGTAGTCGAGACCACAGGCGCAAATCTTCTCAACTGTAGCCAAGATGGCATCCTGCTCGTTGTAGGCGGGAACGATCACCAGAACGCGCAGGCTCTTTGAGTTTTTCTCGACACAGTCAGGCATCTGGCAGACAGCTCCAATAGTCGGCTACGTAGGCAGCCCACATACTAGCAGACAAGCTCCAAGAAAAGTGACAGCCCTCCCCGCCCCCTACGTGTTCTCGTAGAACTCCACGGCGTCGTCGATGCCGCCGGAGAAGAGCGTCTTTCCGTGGGACAGCACGATTCCGCGACTGCAGAACTGCTTCGCCTGCGACGTCGAGTGCGTCACAAAGAGCACAGTGACGCCCTCCTTCTCCATGATTGAGCTCACGCGCTTGCGGCACTTCGCGGCGAACTTGCGGTCACCCACGGAGAGAGCCTCGTCCACCACAAGGATGTCCGGCCGGATGGACGACGCAAAGGCAAACCCGAGGCGCGCCCGCATGCCGCTCGAGTACGTGCGCATGGGCTGATCGATGTACTTCCCCAGCTCGGAGAACTCGACTATGCCGGGAATGAGCTCCTCGGACTCCCCCTTGGAGAGACCCCAGAGCTGGCATCGAAGCCGGACGTTCTCCATGCCCGAGAGCCTCATGTCAAAGCCGGCGGAAAGCTCCAGCAGGGCGGAGACGCGCCCATGGACCTCGATGCGCCCCGACGTGGGGAAGCACACGCCCGTGATCATCTTGAGCGCGGTCGACTTGCCGGCGCCGTTGTCGCCCAGCAGCGCGAGCGCCTCGCCGCGCCGGCACTCAAATGTGAGGTCGTCGCTCGCGTTGATGGTGTCGCACTTCACGCGATTGGAGAACGTGGCGAGCAGGCGCTGCCGGTCGTTCTTGTAGAGCTTGTAGGTCTTGCACACGTGATCGAAGCGCACGGCAATCGGGTTGGAGCGGTCCTCGTCGCGCACGACGGAGGCCTCGCCGTAGTCGATAGCCTGCGATGCGACGCTAGAGGACATCGGGCACCTCCTTGTAGAGTCGCTTGAAGTTTCTCAGGGCGAGAAGAACCACCACGGCAAACACGACGAGAAACGGGATGAGCTCGTCGGGGCGCTCCCAGATCCACTCCTTGTAGACGAAGCAGTCGCGCACCGCCTCCACGCACCACGCCACGGGGTTGAACGCCATGACCCTCTGCCCTATCTCTGGCAGCGAGCTCAGCTGAAAAAGGATTCCTGAGAGCCAGAAGAACGGGGTCGAGAGCGTCTTGATGAGGTTCGAGAAGTCCTTCGAGACGGCGCCCAGCGGGGACAGCATGATCGACCATGCCACCCAGAACACGAACATGATGATCATAACCAGCGGCAGCTGCAGGAGGTAGCGCGAGAGGTGCACGCCCGTGAGCAGGCAGACGGCAAGGGTGAAGAGCATGGTGCACGCAAAGATGATCATGATCGAGAGCGTGTAGAAGGTGGAGATCACCGAGAGCGGGAACTTGAGGCGGTTCACCAGGTACGGGTAGCGCCGGTAGACGTCACTTCCCGTGTTGATAGCGTCAGACATGAAGAACCACGGGAAGACGCCCGTCGCGAGCCAGAGCAGGAACGGCTGGCCGTTCACGTCGTGCCCGCTGCGCATGCCCACAGAGAGCGTGAACCAGTACACGAGGATGTAGACGGCAGGCTTGGTGAACAGCCACACCTTGCCAAGGGCGGCTCCGCGGTACGTCTTGATGAGGTCGATCTTTGCCAGGTCCCAGATCTGATGGCGCCACTGCCAGTTCTCTGACAGAATTTGCTTGAGCGTTGCGAGCACGAAACTGCCTCTCTGCGGACGGATGACACAGCCCTTACATTCTACGTACCATCGGCGAGAAGAACGAGACGGCACGGCAAAATCACGCAAAGGCAGTCATCCAAGGTGAGGGAGCGGATGGGTTAGCAATAAAAGGTCAGCGCATCCGGGCCGAAAACCGCAATCCAACGCCCGCAAATACGGCCGTGGTTGAACTTGATTATCTTGGTGATATCCCTAAGGTCCTTCTCAGGTATTTGGCTGTCGTTGTTCGCGAGCACGCAACCACCGTCCACAGTCAGCCAATACTTGGTCGCATTCTTGGTCGGGCGCTTGACGGAAACGTGAACGTGAACGGGCTCTCCGTCCTCACCCATCCAGAAAAAGAAGATATACGGACCATAAACGAAGACCTTAGGCATCAGGCTATCCGTCTCTCCGCATGAGGGCGCTCAGCCAGCTCAAAGATAAACGGTGCATTGTCCCGGAGAAGGCCTTCGAAGTCGTCTATCTCCACTTGAGAGAAGCCGTCAACATCACTCCAGCGATATGCGGGCATGAGGCATCGCGCTGAATCGAACCCCCAATCACGAGGGCGCTCAATGCCAATCAAGACCGTGCCGTCATCGCGAAGATCCGAGTACGCTATCTGCGTCTCATCCGGAAGCTTCAGGTAATTCCACATCATTGCGCACTCCCCGTTGCGACACTCACTCTTTGCTGCATTATACCCCGCACCCCTCGCGCATCCTCATAATTGAGAGGCTCTAGCCAACTCGAGGTGCCCAAGCCAGTTTCCACCTACTCGGCTAGCCCAAGGAGCATCCTCTCATTACCTGATCGAAAATCTTCTTTGATGCCATGCCCGTCTCATATGTGCAGAACCTCTCTTTAAACGCATCAAGCGACTTTATACACGCGTACGTCAACCTTTCGTAGTTGCAAAGCCACTCACAGAGCTCGTCTTGGGTCTTAACCAATGGGCCGGGGGCAATCTCCTCGAGATTAAAGTACAGTCCGCGCAGACGATCGCGGTACGACTCAAGATCGTACACGTAGAAGAGGATGGGCTTGTTGACGATTGCGTAGTCGAACATGAGTGACGAGTAATCGGAGATTACAACGTCAGAGGCCAAGAATAGCTCCTCGGTCGAAGGGTAGCTTGTGGCGTTGAACAGGAACTCGTTGTCAATCAACTCGTAGTCCAGTCCTTTTGCGGCAAGAGGGTGAACCCTGAGCAGCATTACGTACTCATCAGAGAGCTCCTCGCGAAGACGATCGAGGTCAAAGTGGAAGTCAAATACGTTCTCCGTACGCCATGTCGGTGCATAGAGAATTACCTTTTTCCCATCAGGAACCCCCAGAACATCGCGGACCTTCTTGTCAAGCCCCTCTTCGCTAAACAAGACGTCGTTTCGAGGGTAGCCCGTCCTCAGGAAGCTGCCGCTGAATGCGTAGCACCGACGGGCAATCTCCTCAACTTCGGGGTTCTGAACGACGACATAATCCCAAAAAGCGCACTTCTTCTTGTAATTCTCTACGTCCGCCTCGGTCTTAAATTCGTTTGTGGCGTCGAGGCCTATCGTCTTGAGAGGCATTCCATGCATGGTCTCGATATAGACCTGACCACTCCTCTTGACCAAGGAAGCATGGAAATTGACGTTATTGACGAGATACTTTGCGGTTGCAAGATGGTAGAAGTATCGCAAGCTCAGGCGACGCACTCTAATCCCGTCACCTTCGATTGGTCTACGCTCGTCCCCGAGAGACCAGATGCAGGTATATCCCGGCTCATTTTGATCGATGTACTCATAAAGCGCTCTTGGATTGCAGTAGTACTTTCTGCCCCAAAGGCCCTCGAACATTATCTTCTTCCTGCTGATTGGAAGAAGGCGCATGAGCGGATATATGTACGACTCGATAAAGCGACGGCGAGGGCGCGTCGACTCGAGCCTCCCCCATCTCTGTGTGGACTTTATACAAAGCTGGGCCGAGGGACTAATCGTAAGACTGATAGCATGGTCATCGCATAGACCAAGTGGCGTGGATGAGTTGTGCGTGCCGATTATCGCGGTGGTCTTCGTCGTTGCGTTGAGCAGATTCGTGCTTGATGATAGATATAGATCCCACGTCCCATAAAAGAGGTTGTTCTCAGAGCTCGGATGGTTCAAATCATACGCAAACCTAAGGACACCGTCCGATTGCTCGGCGGTCAGTGCGTCATATATGATTCCGACTTCCTTTGCCTTGTTTGCCGCCACAAGATATCCCGGGAGATACTCCCGCATGAGGTCAGAGGGACCCTGAACATAGAGAGTAGCCCCCTCTCCCCAAGCGGAGAACGGAGCTGACTCGAACACCTCAAGAGCAATCCTGCCGCTTCCCAGCGTAGCGACTCTCCAGCATAGGCCGCAGTCGGAGTAGAAGACGCTCGTCTCAACCGTTCCCTTCGAGCACAGCGGGAAGCCCGCACAGAGAAAACCGTAGATTCCCGGACCAGCCAGGCGAACGTCATCCGGACGAACCACAATACGCTCAAATCCCGGCTCCCAAGAAAGCGCCTCAACCCCCTCGACGCAAATTGGGGCAGTGTTGCTGGTAAGATCAAGCGACAGTGTACCGTCATCGTCACAGTGTGCCCCAGACGCCATCGATTCAAGTCCAAGCCGCTTGACCCACAAGACGTTGCCGGAATCGAGCGTGAGACTCACTCTGGCGCTTCCGAGCATCTTCGGCTTGTCAACCTTGGTACTCTTCGTCGATCCCTTGAGCATGAAGGAGGACTCCAGGGCACCTTGTTGTATCGAGATAACGATGTAGCAGTCTTCCGAGAGCATCTCTTGCACCGAGCTTGAAAGGGGGTCAATCTCGAGAGAGAACCCGGACCATCGATAGTTGAAGTACGAGAAGCGCCGCCTGCCGGAATCATCGATTCCAAAGACAAGCTCGTTTCTGCCACGCACCCCTATGGCTCTTCCGTTTCTGACTGGAAGCTCGACCCCATTCTGAGCGCGGTCGCTGCACAGGAACGCCCTGATTGTCCGAGATTTCCTAGAGACGCAAGGGATCTTTGGGAAAAAGCAGAACCCCTCAACACAAATCTTCGAGCCAGCCCAAGCGACACGCTTGACGACGCTGACGGGGTCGAAACTAACGAGGTTGGCCGTCACATCGAAGACGTCCTCGTCGAACTGGCGCAGCGCCCATTGAGGGGCCTTCAGGAAGTAACGGGTTCCCTTTCGGTCACGCCGTGCTCTAACCTTATCAAATTTATATCCATTTTTTCCGTAATTGATAACACGGAGAAGCAGCTCCCTATTCCCGAGGCAGATGGACTCATACTCCATCCTCTTCACGGGGGAAAGCCTCTTCACGTTCACCAGACGAGCGCCCCTGTAGAGGGGTGCAGCGTACGCCCGCAGGCGCTCGAAGTACGTCTCATCGGCCTGGGGACAGGCGTTTATGTATATCGGCAGGTCGAGGTTCAACCACTTCCACTCCTTCACGGAATGGATTCGCTCTTCGGTGACGTTGCTCTCAAGGTACGAGTCGACGCTCCTCAGCGCCGAGAGGCGATCGAGCAGATTTCTGAGCTCCGCCCGCTCCTGCGTGATGGAGCGATCGGCTCCCTCGCGCGCACGCCAGCAGTAAACAACCTCCCTCGTCATCGACACTCTTTTCGCCATGCACAGAAGCGGGATGACCACAGGAATGTCCTCGTAGAGGACCCCCTCGGGAAAAGAAACATGTGACGAATCCCAGAAACTTCTCTTATACAGCTTGTTGCATGAAATCGTGTCGAAGAGCAGGTTTGGGCTCTCAGCAACCGTCGTGCACGCGACAACACGTGAAAACACCTCGCGATGCAGACTCGAAGGCCATGTCTTCTTGGAATTGAACCTGACCACGTCACCGTTTACGATGTCTGAGTCGTTATCGAAGGCAAGCTCAAGCATCTTGTCATAGGCTCGCTGGGGGATAACGTCGTCCGAGTCGCAGAAGGTGATGTAGGCCCCCCTTGAGACAGAGATGCCGTAATTGCGCGCCGAGCCGAGCCCCCCGTTGCCCTTTCGAAAATAATGGAAATGCTCGAGCTCGGAATCATAGCGTTGGGCGATGTCCGGGCTCGAGTCCGTGGAGCCATCGTCAACCATGATTACTTCGTAACTATAGTCAGTCTGGCCCACGAGTGAATCAAGGCACTCGCCCAGATAAGCCTCCACGTTGTATATAGGCACGATGACGCTCAGCGCGCAAGAGCCCTGTCCTTCTCCGCTCATCCCATCTCCCAACCGTTCCACTAGCAAACAGCTCAATCGAATTGTCTCAAAAACGAGCCCTCAGGCGATACTTGAACGAAGTCCCGGAGCCCCGCCCACCTTCGGGAAAACCAGCTTGATCACCGCAGCTGGCTGACCGTCTGGTCCGAAGGAAACGTCGTTGACCCCATAAGAAAGAGAATGTTCTCGACCTCATGGGCGACGAGAAAAGACTCGACCCCCTCTTCCGCATAACGAGGGTCGTACACATACACATGACGGTAGTTCTGCGCAAAACTTTTTTCAACAACATTGCTGAACGAATCCCCGATGATGAGAAGGGTATCGTCTGACGTGGCATTTCTATTGAAGACTTCTATGAGAGCCCTGTCACTGTGAAAGTACTCTGAGTAACGATTCGTAAAGAGATCATTTCCTATTTCACCAGCAGCATAGGCCTCGTTATGCTGAAGGACACTTGGGTCTTGCTCAGCATCATTAATGACAACTTCATAGCCAGAGATATCGAGCAGGCAATCGACGATGTGGTCCGGTCTATCCGTGAGACACAGGCCCGAACGTGACGTTGAACCGTAGAATGCAACGTTGTCCCAGGTGACACAGTCCACAACCTGCGCCGGCTCGGCACCGGGCATCATCGCGTTAAGCATCTTCGCGTACTCTTCGTACGCGGCCGCGCCATTCCAGTGGTGGTCCGTCCTGAAGAACGCCTCCGCCAAGGCGTCCGTGTCCGCGAACGATCCCTCGATGCAGGTAATTTGGTCGCCAAGAAGGTCAAAGAAGTGCTCGTCGAGAAACTCAGTGTCCACCGAGGGGCTCATGAGATCGTGGGTGGGGTTTCTCGTCGACGAGCTCATGCGGTCGACCTCGTAGAAGTAGCAGCTGAGCTCTGGATGGCGCTCCGCGAACGAGCGGTATGCCTCAGCGGCCCGCTCGTAGGCTTGTGCCTGTTCGGCGTTTGCCGGATCAAGAATCTGAATCACCTCGTCGCGCGGCGCGTCATACGCGTAGTCGGACCCGTAGAAGGTTGGGTAGACGTCGTAGCCAAACGCCGCAGCGGAAATCCCGATGAGGGAGCGCTGCCACGCCGCGTTGGCAAGAAGTACCCCATCCCTTGCCGGAAAGCGGTCGGCCACGAAGCTCTCGACGCCTTCCTGAAACTCCCCCGACTCAAACGACGCAAGCGTCGGCTCCGGGAAGCTGGCGTACGTCTTCCCTTCTAGATACGAGCGGTTCTTCTCGAGCCCCAGCTCCTCGGGAACAGGCACATCAAGTTTGTCGAGGCACCACGCAATTCCAAAGGAGCCTATAACGAGCGCAAAGAAGATCAGGTAGGCAACCTGCCAGGTCCTCCTCATTTCTCCCCCTAGAACCCAAAGTAGATGAGCGGGCTGAAGGACCCCGCAACGACGGACATGATGGACAGGGCCATGAGGACGAGCAGCACAAGGTCACAGGCTACGCAGAGGATGCGCCAGAGCGCGATGCGCCTACCCTTCGGCTCAATCGTCTCTTCGTAGCCGGAGCAGTCGCAGAGCAGCTCCGAGCCAACCTCCTTGTAGCCTACCCCATAGTCGTCAGAGGAGCGGGGCCTTCCGGCGCACCATGAGAGAGCGCGCGAGCGGACCCATGGCACCAGCGGCGTGCTCGCAACGACGCACACCACGAGCACGGGGACGTATGCCCACGCCTGAAGCTCCCAGGGCGTGCTCGCGCCAAAGGCGCCGTATGCCCCAAAGAGCGCCGCGAGGTAGGTCCCCAGCTCTCCGAGGTCGGAAATCCAGAAGAGGGCCCAGGAGATCATGAAGACGAAGATCACGTAGAGGTGCCGCAGGGCCCCGGGAAGTCGAGACACGGCAGCTCCCCACACGAACTTCTCGCCGAGAAGGACGATGAGGTAGAAGACGCCCCAGAAGATGAAGTTCCACGCCGCACCGTGCCAGACTCCTGTAAGAATCCAGACCACGGAAAGGTTGAGCACGAGGCGCGCATCGGACACGCGGCTCCCGCCCATGGGGATGTAGATGTAGCGCCGGAAGAAGGTGGAGAGGGAGATGTGCCAGCGACGCCAGAACTCGGTGACTGACTTGGAGATATAGGGGTAGTTGAAGTTCTTGCCGATCTCGAAGCCGAGCATCTTGGAGATGCCGATTGCCATATCCGAGTATCCGGAGAAGTCGAAGTACAGCTGCATCGAGTACGCAAGCAGCCCTGACCACGCGCCGACGGCACCGATGCTCGCGCCGCCTCGAGCGAGCATGTCACTTGCAAGGATGGCAACTACGTTTGAGAGCAGCACCTTCTTCGAGAGGCCGATCGCAAAGAGGCGAATTCCTGCGACGAAGCGGTCCAGGGTCTCCTTGCGCCCGTCAATCTGAGGGGCAAAGTCCGCATAGCGCACGATTGGCCCGGCCGTCATCGCCGGGAAGAAGGAGGCGTACAGGGCAAGGTCGAGCGGATTGCGCCTCGGCTCCGCGTCCCCTCGATAGACGTCAACGACGTACGTGACGAGCTTGAGCGTGTAGTAGGAGATGCCCACGGGCATGGGAAGGTCCAGGTCGGGAAGGCCCACCCCCAGCAGGCCCGAGAGATTCTCCGCGACAAAGCCCTCGTACTTGTAGAAGGCCAGGATGGCGACGTCCACGACAATGGCGCAGGCAAGCATTGCCTTAGAGCGCGGGAATCTCGCAGAGATGCCACGGGCAAAGGCCCAGTTAACGAGAATCGCCAGTACAAGTAGCCAGAGATACGTTGGGTCGCCCCACGCGTAGAACAAGAGCGAGAGGGCGAGAAGCACGAGATTCTTGGCCCGGCGTCCCGGCGAGAGATGGTAGAGCACGAGACTGACGGGCAGAAATGCCAAGATGAATACGGCGCTCGAGAACAGCACGCACGCAGCTCCAATTCCCTGTTGTGACCCTACTCCCTAAGCTCGGCCTTCACGTCGGTCGTGGAGATGCCGTCCGTGCGGTCGAGGAAGACGAGGTCGCAATAGTCCCTGAGGTAGTCGAAGCGCGGGCTGTCCGCCCAGTCGGCACCCATGACGACCGTGTCGATGTGGTAGGTCTGGATGTCGGAGACCTTCTGCTCCCAGCTCTCCTCGGGAATCACGAGGTCAACGTAGCGGATGGCCTCGAGCATCTCCTTGCGCACCCCGTAGGAGTAGAAGCTCTGCTTGCCCTTCGAGGCGTTGAACTCGTCGGTCGAGAGCGCGACCACGAGGTAGTCGCCCAGCGCGGCCGCACGGCGCAGCAGGCGGATGTGACCGTAGTGCAGCAGGTCAAACGTGCCGTAGGTCAGCACGCGACGAATCCCCTTGTAGTCATCCCCGGACGAGAAGTGCACGTTAGGTGCGTCGGACATCTAATGACCCCCTGCTCAAAACCTTATCAAACGATAACATGTTACTGACATGAAGCCGACGTGTTCAAGCCTGGGCCGGCCAGTGGCCCGATCGGAGCGACGGCGGGAGCACGGCCTACGCACCCTGGCCCCACACGCGCTCGATCACGCGCTCCGCAGCGTGGCCGTCGTCCTTGGGGCAGAAGCGCCGCACGTACGCGTCGTAGGCTGCCCCGTAGCGCTCCCAGTACCCGTCGAGGTCACGAAGCTCCCCGACGAGCTCGTCGGTCCGCACGCAGCACGGACCGGGAATCTCCGAGAGGTCGAAGTAGAATCCCCGGATGTCGCTCGCGTACTTCTCGTAGTCGGGCGCGAAGAGCATGATCGGGCGACGAAGAATCGCGTAGTCGAACATCACGCTCGAGTAGTCCGTGACCAGCGCGTCGGCAGCGATGTAGAGCTCGTTCACGTCGTCCCACGCGGAGACGTCGACGACAAAGCCCTCGTAGGCGGAGAAGTCAAAGTGGTTGGCGATGTAGTAGTGCGGGCGGAACAGGACCACCCACTCCTCCCCCAGCTCGCGGCGCAGCTCGTCGAAGTCGATGAGGTAGTCAAAGGTGTAGCCCACCCCCGCCTGGTACGAGTCGTCCCTCCAGGTGGGCGCGTACAGGAGCACCCTCCGTCCCTCGGGCACGCCGAGCAGCGCGCGCAGCTCGGAGCGCCTGCGCTGGGCGGGGTCTGCGGCGGCGAGCGCGAGCTCGTCGTTTCTGGGGTAGCCCTCCTCGACCACCACCTCACCACGACGCTCCTCGGGCAGGCCGAAGGCGTCCGCGAGGTGGCGCGAGCAGTAGGGCGAGGGCGAGAGCAGGTAGGTCCACTTCCGTGCGTCCATGCCAAAGCGGTCGGCGAGCTCGCTGGTGGTGTTGAGCGCGTTGGTGGTCTCTATCTGGACGTCGTAGCCCAGGCGCTTGAGGGGCGTGCCGTGCCAGCACTGCACGAAGACCTGCCCCTCCTTGGGCGTCACGTACTCGGGAAGGCGCGTGTTGAGCACGAGCACCTTGGCCGTGGCGAGGGCGCGGAAGTAGTCCTCGGACCCCCGCTGCACCACGCTCGTTCGCTCGTTGGCGAGAAGGGCCTCGTCCCGTGCGCGCTCGGCTCGCTCGGCACCCTTGAAGCTCCACACGAAGCGGTAGTCGGCAAAGCGCTCCTGCTCGAGCATCTTCAGGTAGATGGCCCGCGGGGAGCACGAGAAGGACCTCCCGCCGAAGGACTCGAAGAACACGGTGCGCTCGTCGACGGGGGTCGCCGCGGCCAGGCGGTCGTACTTGCGCCCCTCGTGTGACCAGTACGCCTTGCGCACGGCCAGGCGCGTCCTCGGAAGGTGACGAAGGATCCCCAGGCCCGCGGCGCGCACGAGCCCCCTCACGCGTCCGACGGTCCTCACGCCATCTCCTCCCTCGCCTCGACGCGGGAAAGCCCGCGCTCGAGGACGTCGGAGATCCTCTCGATCGCGCCGACGCCCACGCCCTGCGCGCTTCTCGCCATGAAGGACTCGAAGGCCGCTGCGTCATAGGGAGTCGTCCCCGTCACGACCCCGGCAACCCCGGCGGCGTCGACGAAGGAGACCGTCGGCAGCTCGACGAGCGGGTCCACGTTGAGGCCCGGCGAGAGGCGGTACTCGTCGATGTCGGGGACGAAGAACAGGACCCGGCACCCGGCGAAGCCCGCCTCGAAGGCGACCGTGGAGTAGTCGGTCACCACGAAGTCCGCGAGGTGGAGGAGGTCGATCGTAGCAACGCCGCGCAGGCCGACGACAGGCGTGCCGAGGTCGAACGCCCCCTCGGGCAGGTCGTCGAGCGGGTGGCCGGCCACGAGCAGCCTGCTCGAGGTGCCGGCGAGCGCGGAGCACAGCGAGGTGACGGCGTGCTCGAGCCACCGGGAGTCGGCGTTGGCCTTGCGAAACGTCGGGGCGTACACGACGGTGCGCCAGCCGTCGCCCGCTGCGCCCACGCGCGAGAAGGCGGCCTCCGCCGCCCGGCCCGCCCTGGCGAAGCGCCGCGAGCGCGTTGGCTCCAGGTCCGGCGAGAGGAGGTAGTCCACACGGGGAAGCCCCAGCGGGAGGATTTTCTCGGCGGGGATGTCAAAGGCCTCGGAGAAGGACGCGACGGCGCCCGGGAGACCGGCGACGACGAGGTCGTAGCCCCGGTGCATCCTGAGGGTGCGCGCGGCGCGCGAGGAGCGGCCCGCGGGCGTGTCGAGCGACTGGTACCCGAACCTCTTTATCGCGCCGAGCGCATGCCACACCTGCACCACCACGCAGCGGTGGGCGTACGGGGTCGAGACGGCGGGCACGTAGCCGTCGACGAGGCAGAGCTCGGCGGTGGCGACGTGCCAGATCTGGGAGAGCATCAGCGGGAGGCTCATCTCGCCGATCGACGTCACGCAGGACCAGACGATCCTGCGGTCGGGAAACCGGCGCGCGAGCTCGGGCTCGAGAAGGACGAAGTCGAGCGGCCGGGCCGACTGCCGGGAGAGCAGGACGATCTTGCGCTGCTGGGGAAACAGGCCGCAGATGCGAAACACCAGGCGCATCAGACATGCGACCAGCTCCATTGCGCCCCTCTCGCCCTCGACTTCCGTGACCACAGAAGTTTAAGGCTTTCTTACTGCTCCCTAACACTCCCATGACAAAAAAGTCAGAAAGCAGGAAATAGGTGGTCCCTCCCCCCTACGAGAAGAGCTCGGCGTCGAGCGCGGCGAGCTCGGCGGGAGGCTCGGCGGGGTCGCAGCCGAAGGACTCGGCCACGGCACGCGCCTGAAGGCGACGGAGGCCGGCCGTGTCCTCGTCGCCGGCGCGGTCGTAGACCGTCGCGAGGCGGTCGAGCGCGTAGCACACGTACGAGGCCACGCTGTCACCCATCCCGGAGAGCACCATCATCGTGACGAGAGAGTCGGGCGATAGGGCCAGCGCGGTCTGCGGGTCGAGCTCCAGGAGCTCCGCGACCTGGCGCTCCACGTCTGAGCGGGCCCCGTCCTCGCCGGCGAGCGCCCTCCTGAGCGCGTCCGAGACGCCGCCCACGAACTCGTCGATGATCTCCAGGATGTAGTCCCTCTGCAGCATGCGCGCTCCTCTCGACGTCCGCAGACAAGCATAGCGCTCCGTCGTGGTCGGGGCGCGGCAGACGTGACGGGAGCGGGGTTTGCTACGCAGTCGACTGGCGGTCAAACTGGCGAAAAACACGGTCCGCCTGTCTCCGACCTGCGAAAACGTGACCATTCGAACATTTATTAGCCAACCGACTGCGGGTCCAAGGACGTCGCGCCCGGCGGGTGGCCCTATTCCACCGACTTCAGACTCTCCACCATGCTCACGCGGTCGAGCTTGCGGCGCATCGCGAGCATGACGAGCCCCGCGAAGACGAGCGTCAGCGCGAAGGCGCAGGCGTAGCTCGCCGGGTGAATCTGGCGCCCGAACATCACGAGGTCGACCTCGGCCGTCACCACGACGAAGCCCTCGAGCCACGTTCCGAGCGCGAGGCCGGCCACGTCGCCGATCAGGGCCAAGATCAAGATCTCGCGGAAGATGTAGGCGTAGACCTCGCCCCTCCTGAAGCCGAGCACCTTGAGCGTGGCGATCTCGCGCACGCGCTCGCTGACGTTGATGTTGGTCAGGTTGTAGAGCACGATGAACGCGAGCGCGGCGGCAGAGACGATGAGGACGGCCACGATCAGGTCCACCGCGGAGAGCATGCTGCGGTACATGTCCACCGTCTCGTCCGTGAAGGTCACCGTGGAGACGAGCCCGGTCGCCTCCAGGCGCTCGGAGAGGGCCTCGCGCGCCGCCGCGTCCGCCCCCACGCTCGCGTAGACCGTCGAGAAGGACGGCTCGGCCGCGCCGGAGACCCCGGCCCGGGAGAGCTCGTCCAGACATCCCCTGCCGAGGTAGGCCACGTTGCCCACGTAGTTCTCGACGACACCGGAGACGCTCAGCTCGACGCCGTCGCCGCTCGCGCTCCCGATGGCGTCCTGCGCGTAGAGCGTCACCGTGTCCCCCGCGGACACGCCGAGCCTGGAGGCGGTCTTCTCGGCGATAAGGACCCCGTCGGCCGGGAGGGGCACCGCCTCCTGCGTCACGCGCTCGCGCAGCGTCACGGCGCGCGCGAGGTCTGACGCGTCCTCCGGGACGACCACCTGCACGGCGAGCGTGCCGTCCGAGGACGCCGACCCCGCCTGGAGGTTCAGCAGCTCGACGTGGGCGAGGTCGGTGGCCCCTGCGGCCCCGAGCTCCGAGGCCACCTCGGAGACGTCGCGCGCCTCGGACCCCTCCTCGAGCGTGACGGTGGCGTTGTAGTGCAGGACCCCTCCGAACTGGTTGTCGATGATGTCCCAGATGGCGTCGTGCAGCCCAAAGCCCACGAGCAGCAGGGCCGTGCACCCCGAGATGCCCACGACGGTCATGAACAGGCGCCTCTTGTACCGGAAGAGGTTGCGCGCGGCGACCTTGCGCAGGAAGGACAGGCGGCGCCAGAGCGGCCCGACCCGCTCGAGCAGGATGCGGCGGCCCGCCTTGGGGGCGCGGGGCTGCATGAGCGACGCCGGCGTCTCGCGCACCGCCGAGACCACGGCGGCCCAGGTCGCCACGAGCGTGACGCCCACGCCCAGCCCGCCCGAAGAGAGCGCGACCACCGGGTCCACCGGCAGCGGGAGGGAGGGCAGCGGGACCGCGTAGATGATGCCGTAGGCGGACATGATCACGAGCGGGAGCACCTGGGTGAGCATGAGGATGCCGAGGGCCGCGCCGGCCGTCGCGGCCGAGGCGGCGTAGGCGAGGTAGCGGCTCGCGATCCTCGCCGTCCCGTAGCCGAGCGCCTTGTAGGTGCCGATCTGCCCGCGCTCGTCCTCGACCATGCGCGTCATCGTGGTGAGCGCCACGAGGGCAGCCACCAGGAAGAACATGAAGGGGAAGACCGTCGCGATGGTGTCCATGCGCTCGGAGTCCGCCTGATAGGTCGCCGCGCCCTCGCTCTGCGTGCGGTCGAGCACGTAGAGCTCCCCGGGCTCGATTGCGTCGACCTGGGCCTGCGCCTCGTCGAGCTGCGCGGCCGCCTCGTCCAGACGCTCCTGCGCTTCGGCACTGGCCGCCTGCCAGGCCGCCTCGCCCTCCTCGAGGGCACCCTGCGACTCCTCGAGCCGGGCCTCCCCCGACGCGAGCTCCGCCGCGGAGGCGTCGAGGGTCGCCTGTGCCTCGGACAGCTGGGACTCCGCCTCAAAGCGGCGTGCCTCGAGCTCCGAGCGTCCCGCATCGATGTCCGCCTGGGCCTGCGCGGCCTGTGAGCGGGCGGCGTCGTAGGACGAGACGGCGTCGCGCGCCGAGGCGAGCTGGTCCGCCTGCTGGCTCGTCGCGGCAAGCGCCGCAATCCCCTCGTCCAGCTGCGCCGCCTGCGCCCGGGCCGCTTCGAGCTGCGCCCGCTGCGGCTCCGTGATGGTGCCTGCGG
>JFBN01306836.1_pt1 | contig 15831 bp, 10 predicted proteins | sample 768741 | NCBI WGS metagenome assembly JFBN01 (sample SAMN01983846, study PRJNA193217) | chicken gut metagenome | biome: terrestrial biome; isolation source: ceca of Broiler chicken | host: Gallus gallus | place: United Kingdom: England | collected 2010-09-07
GCACGCGCGGAGGGCCGCCTGCGCGCGGCGCTGGCACGCTGGGAGGGCTCCGCGCTGCGCGCCGAGGCGCTCTCCTGGCCCGTCGTGCGGGCGGAGGTGCCGTTCTTCCAGCGGGTCGACTCTCCCCACGGGGACTACCTCGAGGGCGCGATCGACCTGCTCTGCACGGACGCGGACGGGCGACGCGCGCTGGTGGTGGACTACAAGACCGGAGACGCCGGGCTCACGCCGGACGAGGTCCGCGAGCGCCACGCGATGCAGGCGCGCTTCTACGCGGAGGTCCTTCTCGCCGAGGGGTTCGAGCGGGTGGAGTGCGCGTTCGTCTGCGTGGAGCGCGAGGACGAGGAAGCGCCCGGCGAGCCGCTCGTGGTGCGCTACGAGTTTGGCGCGTGACGCACGGGCCTTCTCGGTGCTTCCTGCCCCTGTGGACCGTTTGCGACACTCTGGGCCGTGAAACTGTCGCAAGCGGTCCCCAGCCCTGTGGGTGTGGACGGTTCGCGACGCTTTCGTAGCTCAAACTGTCGCAAGCGGTCCCCAAGCATGAAGGTGTGGACACTTCGCGACACTTCCGAGGCCCAAACTGTCGCAAGCGGTCCTCAGCTGCGTGAGGGCGCCCGGCGACGCCTTGGCGAGAAGAACGGTCGGCCAGAGTCCACGTCCTGCCGCTCACCGGCGCTTCTCGACCGTTCGTGAATCTTACACGAATCTTACCGCGTTCTGACTGATTCTTACCGTGGCTCTGCAGCCTACTACGTTGTCATCAAATATAACTTTCTCACATAGATTGTGGACATACCACCCGTTTTCTCACGTGCGCGAGAAGCGCGCCTCGCCCAAGAATATGCCTCCACGGCGGAGGGAGGGCACATGAGCCATAGGGTGGACGGCGAGCTGCGCGAGCTTCTCGCCAGGGCAGAGGAGCAGGGCAGCTGTCTGATGGTGCGCGGCGAGGATGCGCGCAGGGTCCAGAGGTCGCTCGAGCGGCGGATCAGAAGCGGAGAGGTGATCTCGCCCGCGAGGGGGCTCTATGTGCGCGCGTCCCTTTGGGAGGAGATGAGGCGCGACGAGAGGACCCTGTTCATTGCGCGCGGATTGCAGGCCCAGCATCCGGAGTGGGTCTTCTGCGGGCCCACGGCGGCCGTGGCCTACGGAGTCGATGTCTCATGGGATCTTCAGCGTCATATCCATCTTGCAACTACGCGTATCAGTCACAGGCCAAACGGAGGCCTGATTGAGCGCCATGCAGCGCTCGGCGAGAGGGCATCTGAATCGGCGATTGAGATTGCGGGCGGAATCAGGGTGACAAGTCCCGAGAGGACCGTCTATGACTGCCTGAGGAGCGCTGACTTTCCGCACGGCCTGGGCATTGCGGACTCCGCCCTTCGCCTGGGCATGATAGAGCGGGACTCGCTTGCGTCCTATGTCGAGGGTGCGCCGGGAAGCGCCCGGGGGCGCCGGCAGGCCCTCGGAACGCTCTCGTGGGCAGACCCAAGAAGCGAGAATGGCGGCGAGTCCATAGCTCGCGCTCGCATGCTTCTTCTTGGCTATGCCCGCCCCGAGCTGCAGGTTGAGGTGCCGCATCTCGTGGAGGGTGGTGAGCCGTTTCGGGTGGACTTCTGCTGGGTGCGCGCTGACGGCGTGGTGATTCTCGGTGAGCTTGACGGCACCGACAAGTACGTGGTGGAGGAGATGACGCGTGGACGCAGCCTCGACGAGGTGCTTTCGGACGAGAAGACCCGCACCTCCCGCATAAGCCTCTACGACGTCTCGGTGATGCGGTTTCGCTTTGGTCTGACTGGTGATCCCCGGTCCTTCTCGGCATTGCTCGATGAGTATGGTGTGCCCAAGCGTGGCTCGACGCTCGCGTTTCCCGATGACGTGCATGTGCTCCCTGACTGGGAGCGTCTGCGGTGCAGCGCATAGGTGCCGATAAGTGCATGGGGACTGTGGACGCTTTGCGACACTTCCGACGCCCAAACTGTCGCAACGCGTCCTCAAGTATGAGGGTGCCCGGCGACACCTTGGCGAGAAGAACGGTCGCTCCGCACTCACATCTGTGACGTGCGCGGGTGCGAGCCGACGCTTCCCCCTGTGCCAGTTTGTGCCGCCGTCATGACAGTTCATGACGGGGCGTCTGTTTACGTTCTCTTCACATTCCTAAGCTTGGCCGTATCTAGCAGGCCATGCATGTGGAAAGGACGTGCAGATGAAAGAAAGGAAGAAAAGAGGCGGCAAGGGCTCGAAGGCACTGCTCGTTGTGGGCGGCGTTCTCGTGGTGCTCGGCGTTGCCGTCTTTGGGGGCACCTCCTTCTTCTCCGGCGTGCTCGACACCTATGTCGGCAGGGGAGAGATGGAGATCACCCAGAAGGCGGGGTCCGAGGATTGGGACACCGAGTACTACAAGAGCGACTACGCCACTGCTGACGAGGCGAGCGCCGCGGCCCACGACGTGACGCTGCGCATTGCCCAGGAGGGCATCACGCTGCTCAAGAACGAGGGCGACGCGCTGCCCCTCTCGCAGGATGCCCTGAACGTCACGGTCTTTGGCCGCCGCAGCGTTGACACCGTCTTTGGCGGCACGGGCTCGGGCGCCGGCGACTCCTCGCAGTGCGCCAACGTGGTCGACGCTCTTGCCGAGGCCGGCTTCAACGTGAACCAGACCGTCGCGGACATGTATCGCAACGGCCTTGAGAGCGTTCCCGCTGCCAACAACGCCATGGACGACCCCGCCAAGCAGACCTACTACATTGGCGAGTTCCCGTCCTCGTACTACTCAAACGACATCACCTCGAGCTATGCCTCCTATGGTGACGCCGCCATCGTGGTGCTGGGCCGCCAGGGCGGCGAGGGCATCGACTTCTGCACCGACCTCAACGCCTCGCTCGACGGCTCCACCGCCATGTCCTCGGACGTGGCCGAGACCGCAAACTACGCCGACGGCCAGCACCAGCTGGAGCTCAGCCAGGAGGAGCGCGACCTTATCGCCCACGCCGAGGAGAACTTCGACACGGTGATCGTGGTCATCAACAGCGCCAACGTCATGGAGCTGGGCGACCTGCAGGAAGATGAGAACGTCGACTCCATCCTCTGGCTCTCCCTGCCCGGCTCCGAGGGCACCCGCGCCCTCGCGCAGATCCTCAAGGGCGAGGTGAACCCCTCCGGTCACACGGTGGACACCTGGGTTGCCGACCTCACGGCTGACCCCACGTTCCCCAATACCGCTCCACAGGCCTACCTCAACGTTGACGAGTCCAACGCTCTGCGCACCTCCTACACGATTGACTACGAGGAGGGCATCTACGTTGGCTACCGCTACTACGAGACGGCCGCCGAGGAGGGCGTGATCGACTACGACTCCGCCGTGGTCTACCCGTTTGGCTATGGCCTCTCCTACACCACCTTCTCTCAGGAGATCGCCTCCGTGGAGGAGGCCGACGGCACCATCGAGGTCAGGGTCTCCGTGACCAACACCGGCGACGTTGCCGGCCGCGACGTGGTGCAGGTCTACTACTCCGCCCCGTATGACGGCTCCGTCGAGAAGTCCTCGGTCGTGCTCGCCGGCTTTGCCAAGACCGCGTTGCTCGAGCCTGGCGAGACCCAGGAGTACGCGGTGAGCTTTGACGTGGACGACATGGCGTCCTACGACTACAAGACCGAGGGCTGCTACGTCCTTGACGCGGGCGACTACACCATCTCCGTGCGCAAGAACTCCCACGAGCTCTACGGCGAGAACTGCGAGTACATCTACACGGTTGCCGACCGCGTGGTCTACGACGAGTCCAACCCCCGTCCCTCCGAGGTTGAGGCACAGACCGGCGACGCCGTGAACCTCTCCGATGACGCGAAGGCCGCCCACGAGGTCGTGGCCGCCACCAACCGCTTTGATGACGTGAGCGCGCGCTTCGTGGAGTACGACGAGGCTAGCGACGGCTTGGCCGTCAACCTCACCCGCGAGGACTTTGAGGCGTCGTTCCCGACCACCCCGACCGAGGCCGACCTCACCGCCTCCGACGAGGTCATCGCTGACCTGGGCGCCTACGAGCCCGACTACCTGGACTCCGCTGACGAGATGCCCACCACCGAGGCGAGCAACGGCGTCTCCGCCGTGGCCCTGCGCGGCCTCACCTACGACGACCCGCAGTGGGAGGCTCTGCTCGACGAGCTCTCCGTGAGCGACATGACCTCGTTCATCTACGCGGGTAACCAGGGCACCGTCTCCATCTCGAGCGTGAACCTGCCCGCCTCCAAGGCAAGCGACGGCCCTGCGGGCCTCAAGCAGTACGGCGGCGTGGGCCTGGCCACCACGGGCAACTTCAACTGCAGCTCCACCCTCACCGCGGCCACCTACAACGTGGCGCTCGCCGAGGAGTACGGCCGCGCCGTGGGCAACGAGGCCCTCTGGGGCGAGGTCAACGGCTGGTACGCGCCCGGCGTGAACGTTCACCGCGACGCCTTTGGAGGCCGCAACTTTGAGTACTACTCCGAGGACCCGCTGATCTCTGGCCTCATGTGCGGCTCCACGATCCAGGGCGCCTCCAAGATGGGCCTCATCTGCTACCCCAAGCACTTTGCCATCAACGACCAAGAGCTTCACCGTACCGATAACGGCTACTGCACTTGGGCCAACGAGCAGGCCATGCGCGAGATCTACCTCAGGGCCTTCGAGATTGCCCTCGAGACCCCCACGGCCGAGATCTCCTACCTCGACGAGGAGGGCAACGCCCTCACCAAGACCATCAGGTCCGCCACGGGCGTCATGTCCTCGTTCAACCGCATTGGCAGCACCTGGGCCGGTGGCTCTGACGCGCTGCTCAAGGGCGTCCTGCGCGACGAGTGGGGCTTTGCCGGCACCGTCATCACCGACTACAACGGCGTCGAGTACATGAACGTCGAGTGGGGCGTCTCCTCCGGCAACGACCTCATGCTCGCCAACAGCTCGACCCTCCAGAGCCGCTTCAAGGACACCACCAACGCGAGCACCGTGCGCGTCATGCGCGAGGCCATGAAGAACTGCCTCTACACGCTCGTCAACAGCTCCACCGTCATTGGCACCTCCACAGGCACCCAGATCACCTACGCGCTCGCCCCGTGGCAGATTGCCGCCTGGGCCGCGACCGGCGTGCTCTGTGTGGGCGGAGCGGCACTCATCTTCCTTGGCATCAAGAGGAAGGAGAAGAAGGGAGGGGAGAAGGTCGTCGAGGTCGTCAAAACGGACACCGAGAAGACCGCCGAGAAGTAAGCACTGCCCGTACGAACGTCTTTGAACCAAGCATCACACGAAGGAGAACCCCATGTTCAAGAACACCAAGAAGTTTGCCCCCGTCCTTGCCGCCGCCGCTCTTGCCGTCACCTGCGGCCTGGTGGGCTGCAGCGGCGGGGAGGCCGCTGCCGCCTCGACCTACACCGCCTCCGATGCCGCCGTCACCCCGGGCTACGAGGGCGACTGCTGGGACTGCTACGTTGACGCCCTGACCCTCAACCCCGATGGCACCTACACCATGATTGACGGCGACTACATCCTCCAGCAGTCCGGTGTCATCGTCACCACCAAGAACACGGTCTACACCGGCACCTACGAGAAGGGCGAGGCTGACGCCGAGGGTGCCACCCAGGTCACGCTCTCCGCTCCGTCCTCCGGCTCCTACATCGAGAACGGCGCCGTCGTCTCCTCCGAGGAGGACGCCACCATCCTCGAGGACTACGCCGAGCAGACCGTCACGGTGAACGACACCACGCTTGCCTTCACCTACGCGGAGTAGGTAGCGTTATCGTTGGATAGGGGGACGGGCCCTGCCCGTCCCCCTTTTGCCCTGGGGAGGGGCTTAGGGGAGGGAAATGTATAGAATCGCAATCGTCGAGGACGAGCTCGACGCCATGAAGGAGCTCCAGGGAATGGTGGAGCGCTTCTTCAACGAGGCGGGCGTCGAGATAGAGGTCTCATGCTTTGCTAACGCGATGAGGTTTCTCGAGACCTATCGTCGGGGCTTCTCGCTCGTCTTCATGGATATCGAGATGCCGGTCATAGACGGCATGGAGGTGGCGCGTCGCCTGAGGAAGGTTGATGACAGGACGGCACTCGTCTTTGTCACCAACCTCGCGAGCCTCGCCACCAACGGCTACGAGGTCAACGCGCTCGACTTCATCGTCAAGCCTCTCGATTACGAGCTCTTTGCCATCAAGATGAGAAGGATCATGCACTTTGTGCGGCGCTCGGCGAGCACCACCACCATGGTGCGCACGGCAGACGGCATGCGCGTGCTGCGCCTTGACTCCATCCACTACATCGAGGTCTCCGGACACAACCTCTTCTTCCACACCGACGAGGAGGTCGTGAAGACGCGCGGTGCCCTCAAGGACTTGGTGAGCGAGCTCGGGGACGAGTCGTTTGCCCTGTGCAACAAGTGCTACTTCGTCAATCTCGCGCGCGTCGAGTCGATGGACCGCACCGAGGTCACCGTGGGCGGGGAGCGCATTCAGATGAGCCGGATGCGCCGCTCGAGCTTCCTCAAGGCCCTCTCCGACTTCCATGCCGGCCGCAAGCTCGACGCCCCCGAGATAGAGTAGGGGTCTTTCATGCAGCTCTACTACGCCCTCGGACTCGTGCTCTCGTGGTCCCTGCTCGCCCATGGGCTCGAGCGGAGGGACCACTTCGTCCCTCGGTTCTGCGCGTCCCTTGTCGTGGTGGTGGCCATTGCCCTCGTGGTGACCTCGGTGTTCGGTATGATGCACCCCGTCGCGCTTGGCCCAACGATCACCGCCGGCGCAATCGGCTACACGATTCTCATGCTCTCGAGCGCCATCCCGCTTGTGTGCGCCTTCAAGGTGACGCTGCGGACCACGTGGTTTGTGGTCATGGCCGGCCTCAGCATCTATAACGTTGCCATCAACCTCCACTCCATGGTCTGCGTCGCAAACCCCGAGCTGCTCAACGTGGTCTCGGGCGGTCCCCTCAACCCCGCCATGGTCATCACACTCGTGGGCGTCTATGCGCTCGTGTTTCTCGCTGTGTGGAAGACGGTCTCGCACCGTTTCTTCGTGGAGCGCGACGTCCTCGTGAGCAGCTCCTCGGTCTGGGTGCTCACGATCACCAATCTCGTCATCAACGTGTGGCTCGGCCTCATCTGGGGCGTCTCGATAGAGAGCTCGGTTCCCGCCTTTGGAAACGTGCTGCACTACCTCGTGATTGTGATCTGCGACGTGCTCATCCTGCGCGAGCAGTTTGGCATCGTCGTGAGAAACCGCTACGAGTCCGATCTCGAGGTGGTCCGTCACCTCTGGGAGCGCGCGCAGCGCCAGTACGCCCTATCGCGCGAGAACATCGAGTCCATCAACATCAAGTGCCACGACCTCAAGCACCGCCTGCTCGCCCTGCAGTCCAAGGACGCCTCGCTCGACCTGAGCGACATCGCCGACGAGGTGGCCATCTACGACTCGGTCATGGACACGGGAAGCGAGCCCCTCAACGTCATCCTCACCGAGAAGAGCCTCTACTGCCAGCGCAACTGCATCCAGCTCGCCTGCATCGCGGACGGATCTGTACTTTCGTTCATGGACGTCTCGGACCTCTACGTGCTTCTCGGCAACCTGGTGGACAACGCCATCGAGGCCGCCCTCAAGGTCGATGACCTCGCGCGCCGCTACGTGCGCCTCGACGTGCGCAGCCGTGGCGGCTTTGTCCTCATTGACGTGGAGAACTGCTTCGAGGGCACCGTCGAGCTCAAGGACGGTCTGCCCAAGACGACCAAGGGCGACACGGCGAGCCATGGCTTTGGCATGCTCTCCGTCTCCCAGATCGTGAAGCGCTACGACGGCGAGATGAGCATCTCCTGCGATGACGGAATCTTTGCGGTCTCGATTATCTTTCCCGTGAGCGCGTCAGAACGTGACCGATAAGCGACAGCTTGCGCCGCGACGTATTTCTCGCCCCGCCTCCCGGACGTAGGGTTATCCCATCAGATGGCGTTAAGGAAGCCAACAAACGGGAGGTAAGGACATGCACAGCATCACCAGGCGCTCGTTGCTCTCGCTGGGTGCCGCGGCCGTGGCGGGTGGCCTGCTCGCGGGCTGCTCGGACACGGGTAAGAGGGACGGGCCCGCGGCGCAGGCGCCGGCCGAGGAGCCGGCGGAGGAGGCCGTCACCTACAGCTACGACGGCAACGACTTCCAGATGAAGCTCCGCAAGTCCGAGGAGCTCTACGCCGAGTGCGACGAGAAGGGCACCGTCGAGAGCGTCACCTACGACACGCGCGCCTACGCGCTCGAGGAGCTGCTCGGCGAGGGCGAGCTGCCGATGCGCAAGACCATGTACGTCTACCTGCCCTACGGCTACGACCCCGCCAAGCAGTACAATGTGCTCTACCTGATGCACGGCGGCGGCGAGAGCGAGCTCTACTGGCTCACGAGCGAGGGCAACAACAAGGGCAAGAGCACCTGCGCGCTGCTCGACAACCTCAACAAGGAGGGCAAGTGCGCCGACACCATCGTGGTCACACCCACCTACGAGTCCGTCCCCGAGGGCTACGAGGACAAGGCCGCGGCGGTCTTTGGCGCGGCCGCCGGCGAGGACGAGAGCGGCGCCAACAAGCAGGTCGAGCTCTTCTACCACGAGCTGAGAAACGACGTCATCCCCGCCATCGAGTCCGCCTACCCCACGTTTGCGGGCGGCGACGTCTCTGAGGAGAGCCTCGTTGCCACGCGCGAGCACCGCGGCTTCGCGGGCTTCTCGATGGGCAGCATGACCACCTTCCGCGCCGCGATGCTGCACTGCACCGACCTCTTTGCCTACTTTGGCTGCTTCTCCGGCGCCAAGACTACGCCCGAGGAGATCCAGGAGGCCCTCACCGGCACCTTTGCCGACTATGAGGTCAAGTACTGGTACAACGGCAACGGCACCGAGGACATCGCCCACGACGAGCACCGGAAGACCTGGGAGGAGACGGTCGCGGCGCTGCCGGACGTCTTCAGGGACGGGGAGAACACCTGCTGGGTGGACTTCGAGGGCGGCACGCACTCCTATCCCGCCTGGGTCATCGACCTCTACAACTGCATGCTCGTCTTCTTCAAGCTCTAGGGACGCGCCCACGAGGCCGCGCCCGGAAAGGAACGCACCCATGAAGGCCCAGAACCTCTCCCGCAAGAACTTCCTGTACCTGGCGGCGCTCGCGAGCGCCGGGCTCCTTGCCGGCTGCTCCGGCTCGGGCGAGAAGGACGAGCCCTCTGCCCCCGCCGCGACCGAGGAGCCGGCCGCCGAGGAGGCGAGCTACCCGTACGACTTTGTGACCAAGCTGCGCAAGTCCGAGGAGCTCTACGCCACGGCGTCGAAGACCCCCGGCACGGTGGAGAGCATGACCTACACGTGCCACTCCTACGCGCTCGAGGCGGTGGACGGCACGTCGGACGTCATGGTGGACAAGACCCTCTACGTCTACCTGCCCAACGGCTACGACCCCTCCAAGCAGTACGACATCCTCTACCTCATGCACGGCACGGGCGACAAGGAGGGCTACTGGCTCACCACCGACGGCAACAACAAGGGCACGAGCACGCTGAACCTGCTCGACAGCATGCACGACCAGGGCCTGTGCGAGGACACGATCGTGGTCACGCCCACCTACTACTCAATCCCCGAAGGCATGGACATCAACATCTCCATGAGCGGCGGTGAAGACGGCGGGCTTCCCGAGGACTCCGACCCCTACGCCGACGAGTGGCCCATGTACTTCTGGCAGGAGATCAGAAACGACATCATCCCGCTCGTCGAGGCGAAGTACTCCACGTACGCGGGCGGCGACGTCTCGGAGGAGTCGATCGTGGCCTCGCGCGACCACCGCGCCTTCGCGGGCCTCTCGCGCGGCTCGATGACCACGGTCAACAGCGCCATGATGCACTGCCTCGACTACTTTGCGTGGTACGGGTGCTTCTCGGGCGTGTGGGCGGACTTCGACGAGTTCAAGTCCATCCTCGAGGGCGAGTTCGCCGACTTTGACGTCAAGTACTGGTACAACGGCAACGGCACCGACGACTTTGCGCTCGAGAACCACCAGGAGTTCGTGGAGCGCGCGCTCGAGGAGATGCCCGACCGCTTCAAGGACGGCGAGAACTACTCCTTCGTGCTCTTCGACGGTGGCGTGCACGCCTACAACGCCTGGATCGTGGACCTCTACAACAGCCTCCTTTGCTTCTTCAAGTCGTAGGGGATCGACGTCCTTCTCGCTTGCCTCCCTCCCCATTGCCCGGTGCGGCCGCCCCTTCCCTGGCCGCACCGGGCGCCTTGCGTTGGTGCGAACTGTCGCCTCGCGTTGGTGCCCTTGGGGTTTGTGGACAGTTTGCGACAGTCTGGGCCGTGAGACTGTCGCCTTGTGTCCCCAGCCCAGCGGCTGTGGACGGTTTGCGACAGTTTGGCGGCCCAGACTGTCGCCAACGGTCCCCGTCTGTGCAGGTGGGGACGCATCACGACACCTTGGCGAGAAGAACTGTCGCCTCGCGTCCCCGCGCCTCTTCGCGCGCCCGTGTCCGGCCCTTCGGCTAGACTAGGGCTACACGACCAAGGCCCATATGACGGGAGGGTGCCCCGTGGCATTCGTCCACCTGCACAACCACTCGGACTTCTCGATCCTCGACGCCGCCACGCGCGTCTCCGACATGGTCAAGCGCGCCGTCGATCTGGAGATGCCGGCGCTGGCGCTCACGGACCACGGCTACATGTTCGGCATCCCCGACTTCGACCTGGAGTGTCGCAAGTACAACGACGCGCAGAAGGACATGGGCCAGTGGCGCCACGACCTCGAGTGCTTCCAGAAGGGCTGGGAGCTCGAGGAACCGGAGCCCGACGCCGCGGACGCCGCCCCGCATGACCGCGTCCACGCCCAGTGGGCCTCCGACGTGGCCGTCTGGAACCGGACCCACGACCTCGAGGCCGTCCGCGCCAACCGCCCGAGCCTGCTCATCAAGCCGATCTTTGGCTGCGAGGCCTACTTCATCACGGACGACTGCATCGAGAAGGGCACCCGCCAGCACCGCTACCACCTGATCCTGCTCGCCAAGAACGAGATCGGCTACGTCAACCTCATGAAGATGATGAGCGAGGCCGCCTCGGGCGACATGTTCTACTACTACCCGCGCACCACGCTCGACATGCTCCGCCGCTACCACGAGGGCATCATCTGCACCTCGGCGTGCGTCTCGGGCATCATCCCGCGCATGTACTTCTCGGGCCAGCCCGAGGAGGCGCGCCGCTGGGCGCTCACCTACAAGGAGATCTTCGGCGAGGACTTCTACCTCGAGGTCCAGGACCACGGCCTGGCCGACCCCAACTGGGGCGGGTTCACCGACCGCACGCTCTCCGAGCAGATCCTGAGGCTCGGCCACGAGCTCGGCATCAAGGTCATCGCCACGAACGACAACCACTACCTCACGCGCGAGGACGCCCCCACGCAGGACGTGCTCAGCTGCATCGGCACGGCCTCCAAGCTCGACGACGCCAACCGCAAGCGCATGACGGGCACCGAGTTCTACATCAAGAGCGAGCAGGAGATGCGCGAGCTCTTCTCGTGGGCGCCCGAGGTCATCGACAACACGCTCGAGGTGGCCGACAAGTGCTCCTTCGAGCTCGACTGGACCAACATGTACCTGCCCAAGTTCCCGGACCTCGACCCCGGCGAGACCTCCGAGGAGCGCTTCCGCAAGGAGTGCGAGACGGGCCTGGCGCGCCGCTACGGCGAGAACTGGCGCGAGCTCACGATAGGCGGGGAGAACGTCCGCGAGCGCTTCGAGTACGAGTACAAGGTCATCTGCGAGAAGGGCTTTGCGGACTACTTCCTCATCGTGCAGGAGTACGTGCGCTGGGCCAAGCAGAACGGCATCGGCGTCGGTCCCGGCCGAGGGTCGGCCGCGGGCGCCATCGTGGCCTACGCCATGGACATCACCACCTTCGACCCGCTGGACAACGGCCTGATGTTCGAGCGCTTCCTCTCGCCGCAGCGCTCCGAGATGCCCGATATCGACATGGACTTCGACGACGAGCGTCGCCTCGAGGTCGTGGAGCACGTCCGCCAGCTCTACGGCCCCGAGCGCGTCTGCCACGTCATCACCTACTCCACGATCAAGGCCAAGCAGGCGATCAACGACGCCGCGCGCGTGCTGGGATTTCCCGTCTGGCAGGGCCAGAAGCTCTCCAAGATGCTCGCCAACGACCCCAAGCTCACGCTCGACCACGCGCTGCACAAGTCCGAGAAGGCCCCCGACCAGTACTCGCCGGACTTCGAGGAGGCCTACGACAAGGACCCCGAGATGCGCAGCATCATCGAGGCCGCGCTCTCGATCGAGGGCCTGCACCGCGGCGAGGGCGTCCACGCCTGCGCCGTCCTCATCGCCCCCACGCCGGTCAACGACCACGTGCCCACCAAGGTGGACACCAAGGGCGGCGTGGAGATCACCCAGTACGAGGGCCACTCGGTCGCGGACATGGGCCTGCTCAAGATGGACTTCCTGGGCCTGCGCACGCTGACGGTCATCTCCAAGGCGCTCGCCAACATCCGCGCCAACCACGGCGTGGACATCAACGTCGACGAGATCCCCTTCGACGACCCGGAGATCTTCAAGCTCATGCGCGAGGGCCGCACGGCCGGCGTCTTCCAGATCGAGTCCGCGGGCATGACGTCCACGATCAAGAACATGCGGCCCACCGAGTACAAGCAGGTCGTGGCCCTTATCGCCCTGTACCGACCGGGCCCGCTCGGCGCAGGCATGGTCACGAGCTACATCAACCGCATGAACGGCAAGGAGGAGGCCGTCTCCTACGACCCGCGCCTCGACGACATCCTGGGCGAGACCTACGGCACCATGGTCTACCAGGAGCAGGTCATGAAGATCTCGATGAAGATGTCGGGGTTCTCGGCCGGCGAGTCGGACAGCCGCATCCGCAAGCCCGTGGCAAAGAAGAAGATCAAGCTCCTCACCTCGACGGTCTTCCACTGGGACGACGGCAAGGACGAGACCACCTACGACCACTGGATGAACGGCGCCGTCAAGAACGGCTACAAGAAGGAGATCGCGCAGAAGATCTGGGACGACGTCCTGGAGTTCGCGTCCTACGCGTTCAACAAGAGCCACTCCGCCGGCTACGCCATCCTCGTCATGCAGACGGCGTGGCTCAAGGCCCACTACCCCAAGGAGTACATGGCCTCGGTCCTCACGTCCTACATGGGCAAGACCGACAAGATCGTCCACTACGTCACGGCCTACCGCCACGAGGGCGTGGCCATCCTGCCCCCGGACATCAACGAGTCCGGTCGCGACTTCACCGCCACGGCCGACGGCGTGCGCTTCGGCTTTGCCGGCATCCGCGGCGTGGGCGAGGGCGTGGGCGAGGCCATCATGGAGGAGCGCGAGAAGAACGGCCCGTTCGCCAACCTCCACGACTTCGTGGACCGCATGGACACCTCCCAGGCAAACCGCCGCGTTGTCGAGGCGCTCATCTGCGCGGGCGCGTTCGACTCGACGGGCTACACCCGCATGCAGCTCATGCGCTTCGTGGACAAGACCAACCCCGAGAACATCATCGACGCGGCGACGCGCCGCCAGAAGGAGCGCGCCGCCGGGCAGTTCTCGATGTTCGACCTCTTTGGCGACGTGGAGGGCTCGGGCTTCGAGAACACCGTGCCGGAGCCCGACGGCGTGGAGTGGGACCGCTCCGACAAGCTGCGCCGCGAGCACGAGGTGCTCGGCCTCTACGTCTCCGACCACCCGCTGCGCCCCTACGAGTACGCGCTCGCCAAGAACCGCGACTTCACGGTCGCGGACATCGAGGTCGCCGAGGAGGTCGCCGACGCCACGGGCGCCGTGCACGAGCGCTTCAAGGTGCCCGAGGGCAAGGTCATCCGCCTCGCCGGCATGGTGACGGCCGTGCAGAAGAAGACCACCAAGAACGGCGACTCCATGGCCATCGTCACGCTCGAGGACATGGAGGGCGAGGTCACGCTCGTGGTCTTCCCCAAGCTCTACAAGAAGTGCTCCGGCGCGCTCGTGGGGCAGGTCGACCCGGAGACCGGCGAGAGCTCGGGCGACGTCTTCGTGAAGGTCGAGGGCAAGCTCGAGCGCTCCGACCGCGGCAACCAGATCATCTGCATGGGCGTGGAGCCGCTCGTGCTCGACGAGAAGGCCAACCGCCCCAAGGTCATGGAGGTCAACATCCCCGCGGCGCTGCTCACGCGCCCCTACATGGACTCGATGGGCTCGATCCTCACGCGCTACCCGGGCCTCGACCACGTCGAGCTGCGCGTGGAGGCGACCTCCGGAGACGTCATGCGCATGGAGCTGCCCTGCCGCATCGACGCGCGCAACATGGTCCTTCTCGCCGAGATGATCGATCTGGTGGGCCGCCAGGGGCACGTGAAGGTGGCGTAGGCGCGCGACTTTTGCGGAGGGGGGCCACCGCGCGTTGGCGGCGCCCGCGAACGGGTATCTATGAATCAACGCGCTCCGCAGAAGGGCGGTGCGCGCAACCGAGAGGGGTAGTCATGGCCGAGGTCAAGTTCTATCGCTGCAACCACTGCGGAAACATCGTCGCCGTCGTCAAGGACGGGAAGGTCACGCCCAGCTGCTGCGGCGAGCCGATGGAGCTGCTCGTCGCCGGCTCCACCGACGCCGCCACCGAGAAGCACGTGCCCGTCGTCGCCAAGGACGGCAACCACATCGTCGTCACCGTGGGCGAGGTCGCCCACCCCATGCTCGAGGAGCACTACATCGAGTGGATCGCGCTCGCCACGGACGGCAAGCTCTGCATCAAGCACCTGAAGCCCGGCGACGAGCCGAGCACCAAGTTCGGCGCCTGCTGCAGCGAGGGCGGCACCGTCTACGCGTACTGCAACCTCCACGGCCTCTGGAAGGCCGACGTCTAGGCTTCTCGCCGGCGACTCGAGGCCCCCGGGCATGCGCTCGGGGGCCTTTTTGAACGGTACGGGCCCCATCGAGGAAGGAGAGACGATGAGCGCGCTTTCCAGAAGGTCCTTCGTGGGGGTGCTGGCCGCAGTCGCCGCGGCAGCGACCGCGCCGTAGGGCCGCGAGGTCGCCGTTCTTCTCGCCGTGTCCCGGCCGTGTGGCACAATGGGGCGAGACACGACGATAGGAGAGCACATGAGGATCGGGGTCGCGCAGATTTCCACGCGCGCGGGTGACTTTGCCCAGACCGCGCGCCAGATGGTCGAGTGTTCCGAGCGGGCGGCGCGGCAGGGGGTTGACCTGCTCGTCTTTCCCATGACGGCGCTCTGCGGCGCCTCGTCGGTGGGCCCGGTCGACCGCGAGGGGTTCCTGCTTGACCTGGCGGGCTGCGTGCTCGGGCTCGCCGAGGACCTGGCATGCCCCTGCCTCGTCCCCGTGCTCACGGACATGGGGGGCACGAGCGTGCCGGACGCGCTGCTCATACGCGACTCCCAGATCGTGCCCGTGGGGCTCGCGGCGCGCATCGAGGCCATGGCCGCGGCGGCGCAGAGCGAGCCGGTCGACGAGCGGAGCGGGACGCTGCCGGAGCTCGAGCTTGCCGGCGCGCGCCTGGGCGTCGCGTTCACCTACGATGACCTCGACGTCTACGTGGACTACGAGTACGACGTCGACGTCATCGTCTTCCTCTCCGGCTACGGCTTTGCCGTGGACGACCCGTCGAGTGCGCTCGGGACCTCGCTCACGGAGGGGCGCTTCATGGCCGACGCCGAGGCCACGGGGGCGTGGATCGTGGGCGTGGGCTCGCTCGGCTGCTACGACGCCCAGGTCTTCTGCGGGTCGAGCTTCGTGCTCGCCCCGTGGGGCGAGCTCGCGGCGCAGGCCCCGAGCCTCGAG
>JFBN01306910.1_pt1 | contig 15815 bp, 22 predicted proteins | sample 768741 | NCBI WGS metagenome assembly JFBN01 (sample SAMN01983846, study PRJNA193217) | chicken gut metagenome | biome: terrestrial biome; isolation source: ceca of Broiler chicken | host: Gallus gallus | place: United Kingdom: England | collected 2010-09-07
GGTGGGCCTTCGTTTTTCCCAATGACGGCACGTTCCCCTATTAAGTGCTTAAAATACATCAAGAAAATAGCTAATCATGTTAAAATTGTCACTTGTATTCTGCACGTTACGGGAGTATAATATCATTAAAGATAAGGAAAGGAGCTGATAGTAAGAAACATACGAGCTAGTTGGAACACACTACAGAGCGTTAAGTCTGTAGCACTACTGGCAGACGGTAGCCGATTGAACTGGGTTATAAGTTCCGTGAGGTGTAGCGTTATCACATAGACATAAGCCAGTATAGAGGTGAAAAGTGCGGTCATGTCCACTCTGTCTATTAAACTCGTTTATATTGATGTGAATATGTGTTAACGTATTCAGACAATGTAAAGGAGGTATTATTCATGAAAAGAGTAGAGCAAATGGAAATTAATAACGAATGTGAAAGAGTATGGAACGACATGTTATCACAATTTGTACTATGTAGAGAACCAGAGAGATTAAGAACTTGCAAAGCGTATGTTTTCGACACTGGAAATTACTATGTGTTACAGTCATATGGTACACTAGTCGCTTGTATAGACAAATGCAATAATACACTATACGACATGCTAAGGAAAGTCTATGGCTACACTAACACTTCCGCACAGCATATAAGCAAATTTTCTAAAGACTATGGTGCTTACTGTTGGGGTTGTGACGCTATATACAGATGGAGGGAGGTATAATCATGGAAGAAAGAAAACCGATGTATGAATTTGATTTAGGTTTTATGGGTAAGGCAATTTGTTCAGCAGACACAGCTAGTTTTCTACAAGAGCTTGTACTACTGGCACGGCAGGACGCACAGAAAACCAACACAACTTGTCTTATATACTTATATGATGAAATTCACACAAAAATATTTGACACTCTGAAATCAATCGGTTACTACAATGAAATTTTATAGCCCGCGAGTGTAAGCCGGAGTCACGCCCGGCACGGGCATTAGCTCATAGGAGCAAAAAATAATAAATCATAAGGAGGAAAAAGTATGATTACAAGAACAACTATTTTTGCACAGGTGAAAGGCACAAGAATGTATAAGGAGGACGGAAAGGTTAAAAGTGACACTTTTGAGGTAGCAATCCCGAAATGCGACACCAGAGAGAAAGCGGATAAGGAACTGGAAAAAATATTTAAAGGTGAACTTGTATCCGCTGACGAAATTACATTCAGATATGAAACTCGTCAGATGTCAGACGAAGACTTCGAGCGTCTTTCTACAATTAAAGAAGAAGGTACTCTTGATGAAGCAACTCTTCTTGCAAAGAGTGAACACAGAAAGAGAAAATAGCTATGGAGGAGTTTGATAAGTTTGTAAAATGGATAAGGAAAAATATGTTACCACTACTTGTTACGGTGGTGGTAACAAATTTCCTTGGTGTTTATGCTATAATTATATTAGCCGTTTTATTATTATTTTTGGGATAAGGAGGAAAAAGTGAGAAAAGAAAATAAAGAAAGAACCTATAAAGTTATGTTTTGTAAACAATCATCCGGGGCATACACGCCCCGGGTGATAATCCCGGATAGTATGCTTCGAGATTTAAACATTCGTCCCGGAGACTATGTACAGTACACAAGGGTTGAGGATGGCATTTTAATGAGGAAGAAGGTGTAAATATGAGTAAGCTTGAGGATATCTTCACCGCAAAGAGGGCGATAAACGACATTAAGAAAATATGTTCTCATTATAAGCATTGTGTGGACTGCCCGTTAATTGATACTGGAGTATGTGACGAAGAGACGCCGATTGAGTGGAATACTTTTCCAATGTTTAAAGAAAAGAGGTAACACATGCCAAGAAAATCAAGAAAGAAAAACCCTAACACAATACGAGCTCAGTATAATAAAGCCTATCGCAACTATTTAGCTCGTGTCAATCGGCAGGTCAGAGTTGGCTATAATGTTGATGTTATACAAAGGGTTAAAAACCCGACAAGGGCGTCAATAAGAAGACTAGAACAGCAGACCGCAAAAACTATAAAAGAACACTCCACTCTCTACAGCATGGTTACAGGCGAAGAAGTGACAAGTCAAAGAAAATCAGCAGAGCGCATAAATAGAGAGTTTTCTTCTTTATCGCCTGTAGAACAAGAGTTGTCACGAGAACAAGGAAAAATCACTAGATACCAACCATTTGAAGACGCTGTTTCAGCAGTGGATATCACTATAGAAAATTGGTATGACTATGTTGAGAAATCATTCACACCAAAGATAGCACAGTATATAAAGGAGCGTTCTGACGCTATGATAAACACTGATAGAGACGCTTTTGCTTACGCCATAGCAGAGAACCCAGACGCTCTACCTTATCCGGGCTATCATAATTCTGAAAGAATGGTGGACGCTTCATTTTCCAATATTGCTAGAATTATGAACGTAAACAAAAATTCACAAGGATTTCAAAGTTTCATAGACGGAGTATCTGGCATAGTAGAACGAGAGGACTGAGATGATTGTCACGGCAAAAGAAAGAGGTGATTTATTGGGCTTGTGACTTTGAGACAACGGTTTGGGGTAAATCTCTTGAGAAAGAGCGTGGTAAGAAGCAAGATAGAACAGAGGTATGGTCAGCGGCTTATACAAGATTATATGACACATCAGAAAAGGTTGTAATACGTAAGAGTATAAGAGACTTTCTTGAGGATTTCTACGATATGCCCGGAACAAATGTCTTATATTTCCATAACCTGTCATTCGATGGTTCATTTATCATAGACTTCTTACTCAGAGAAGGTTATAAATTCTTTTATGGTAAAGATAAAGACATGATATCCGGCACGTTTACAACATGTATCTCAGACATGGGACAGTGGTATTGGATAAAGATTAAACACAATAAAACGCTACTTGAAATCCGCAACAGTCTAAAACTTATGCCCTCATCCTTAGCCAGAATAGGCAAGTCTTTCGGAACAAGGCACCAGAAGCTAGACATGGATTATGAAGGGGATAGACATGCCTACTGTGACATCACACCAGAAGAGAGAGAGTACATAAAAAATGACGTTCTACTCTTAAAAGAAGCCTTGGAAATGATGTTCGATGAAGGCCACAAAAAGCTCACAATAGGCTCATGCTGTCTATCAGAATTTAAGTCCACATACGACAAGGTTGAGTATAGCAAGCTATTTCCAGACTTGCGGGAGTCTCCTATGGACTATGATTATACCAACTCATGGAATGAATGGGAATATGTTCATAGGTCATACCATGGTGGATGGTGCTACGTAAATCCGAAATATGCTCATCGTATTATCAATCTTGGCCTTATATTTGATGTAAACTCTTTATACCCAAGTATGATGCACAGCATTTCCGGGAACAAATACCCTTTTGGATGTGGAACATATGGAATAGGGGATGTGCCAGAAAATATAAAACACTCTGACAATAAATACTATTTCATACGTGTCAGATGCAGGTTCAAACTTAAAGACAAGTGTTTCCCTTGGTTGCACATCAGAAATAAGCCTTATTATAAGTCAAACGAAAATCTATATACATCTGATGTGAGGTATAAAGGACAATACTTTAGATATATATTAAATCCAGACGGAACAAAAGAGGACACTATACAGGAGCTAACTTTTACCTGTACTGATTGGGAATTATTTCAAGAGACCTATGATATATACGACTTGGAGATACTTGACCATATATGGTACTGGGCTAGAGTTGGTATGTTCGATGAATATATCAATAAATATAAGGAGTTAAAAATTAAATCAAAAGGATTTATTAGAGAGCTGGCAAAGTTATTCCTAAATAATTTATATGGAAAGTTTGCCATGTCTGATAATTCATCCTACAAAGAGCCGTACATTGACCCAGAAACTGACACAGTACACTTCATTCTTCATGAAGAACATGAAAAGAAAGTTGGATATATACCAGTAGGCTCTGCCATCACATCCTATGCACTCAACTTTACAGTACGTCATGCAATGGCAAATTATGACCGTTTCTGTTATGCTGACACTGACAGTATACATCTACAAGGGACAGAAAAGCCAGAGATGGTTGTGGAGCACCCAACAGAGTTTTGCTGTTGGAAGTGCGAAGGGTTATTTGACTTTGCATATTATGAGAGACAGAAAATGTATGCTGAACATATCATAGAAAAAGACGGTAAGCCATGTGAGCCAGACTTACAGATCAAATGTGCCGGAATGTCAGAACAGGCAAAGAGAGCGTTTATTGAAGGTGGACATGCTATAAACGATTTAAGTGTTGGTCTTAAACTTGACGATTGCAATTTAAAAGCCGAAAGAGTACCCGGAGGGATTATCCTCAGAAATAAAGAATTTAAAGTGCGAAAAACTGTTGACAAAAAAGTCACACCTATGCTATAATATATAATGTAAAGAATAAAACAAAAAAAGGAGGAGTAACATGGTAACAAGAACGACAATGTACGCAGACGTTACCGCTGAACTTATTTATAAGGATGGCGGTGATATTGTGAAGGACGTCATTGAGCAGACTATCCCGAAATGTGACAGCAAAGAGAAAGCTGAGATGATTTTGGAGAAAGAGTATAAAGGAAAAATCGTCTCAATTCTTACCTGTGAAATCAGAGAAGAGAAGAGAGGAATGTCAGACGATGACTTCTTCCGCTATTCACACGTTATTAACCCCAAAGACAGCGAGTAGGGGTTAATATAAATCAATAATATTATCATTAAGAAAAGGAGAATGAAACATGGAAAAGCAGAACGCAAACTACAAAGCAGAGGTAAAGGGATGCACAAAGGAACTTACAGGAAAGGAGAAAGTTGCACTTAAAAACTTTGCAGACATGATCCAGCTTGACGAAGCAACGCAGAACGCAGAAGGGGCGGGAGTGATCATTGATGTAGACTATGTGGCAACGGTGCATGTCCACAATGAGAAAGCAGATAACCCGGACTATCTGAAGTACATCTATGTTGACAAAGATGGAACAATGTATATTTCCGGCTCTGAGCCGCTCTACAGGCAGTATACAGATATCGCTGAGGACATGAAAGACGAGAAAGAACCGTGGTCTATCAAGGTTATCAGAAAGCAGAGCGATAACTATAAAGGCAAAGACTTCCTTACCTGTGTTATCATTTAAAGTTTAATCGGCGAGTTCAATAAGCCCCGGAGTTATTCTGGGGCTTTTTTATTGAGGTGATATTATGAAATCAAATAGTAAATACTATAGTGGGGACTATCTATTAACACTTAAAGATAAAGATAAATCGTTGCCAGAAATATACATTTGTGATGGTAACAGGACAGCGGGTAAGTCATACTATTTTAAATCAAGACTTATAGACACATTCATAAATAAGAAAGGCGTGAATGAGTTTATTTATCTTTACAGGTACAAGACAGACATGAACGATTGTGCCAATAATATTTTTGGTGATATAGCTGATAAATATAAAGGTTATGAAATGACAGAGAAAAAGCTGGCCGATGGCGCTGTTGTAAAGTTGATGCTGAACGGAGTACAATGTGGATTTTGTCTTGCTCTGTCAATGGCTACAAAGTATAAAAAGATGTCAGCACTGTTTGTCAATGTAGCGCATATGTTCTTTGATGAATATCAAGACGAAGATGGAAACTATCTTGACGAAGAACCGAAGAAGCTACAATCTATACATACAACAGTGGCTAGAGGGCACGGAGAACAGACAAGAAGAGTCCCGTTATATATGTGTTCTAACACTGTATCTATACTTAACCCGTATTACAACGCTTTTGGGATTAATAAACAGTTAAAGAAATCAACTAAATATCTTAGAGGGACTGGTTGGGTGTTCGAGAGAACATTTAACGAGAACGCAAGTCAGGCTTATAAAGCGTCAAGTTTCAATAGAGCATTTGGCGACAGCTCCTATAATAAGTATGCCGCAGAGAATGTATATCTCAATGACAATATGGCACTAATAGGGAAGCCAGACGGTTACTCTACATATCTTCTTTCTGTTCTATATAATGGAGAGTGGTATAATATCAGAAGGTATTCAAGCTGTATCTATGTATCAACAGGTGCAGACCAGACATACCCCTCAAGAATATGTTTCAATGTTGACGATGTGGTGGATGATAGAAGTCTCATGGTTTCTAGTAGTTCATTCATTGTGGTGTCATTAAGAACATACTTTAACAAGGGTCTGATGCGGTTTGAAAATCTGAAATGTAAGAACATGGCTCTTGACTTATTGTCTTACATGTGATACTATAATAGTGGTTCCCCGGTTTGACAGATTTTCTGCCAGTGCAGGATGGATACATACGCAGGTAGCGTGCCTGTAGCTGAACGGGTTTATCCCCCCTTAAAATCATCTTATCGGTCACGGACTAAAAGGACGGCAGAAATGCCGTCTTTTTTTATTGACAAACTTTACCCACTGTGATATAGTGTATTCAGAAAGGAGGGATTTTATGAACATGGGCGATATTGTTTCATTAATCTCTACGGTTGGTTTCCCTATTGTGTCTTGTATTGCAATGGGGTGGTATGTGAAATACACTACAGATAAAAACCGTGAACAGATTAATGAAATGAACACACAGCACAAGGCAGAGATGGATGTATTGACAGCCGCTATCAATAATAACACTCTAGCCTTACAGAAACTTTCAGACAAATTAGAAAAGGAGTGAATGTATGAAACGATTAAAGAGGGCGTTTTGCACTGTACTGTTGCTGAGTATGTTTCTGACAAGTACGGCATACGCAAAAATGGACGGGATTGACGTTTCCTCATGGCAGACAGGTATTGACATTTCACAGGTAGAATGTGATTTTGTTATAACAAAAGCCACTGAGGGTACAAGCTATGTCAATCCTGATTGTGACCGTGTATATCAACAGGCAAAAGCACTAGGTAAAGAGCTTGGTGTGTATCACTATGCAAGCGGTGGAAATGCGGTTGCAGAAGCTAACTACTTTGTAGACAACATTGCTGGTTATATTGGAGAAGCTATACTTGTGCTTGACTTTGAGGGTAGAGCGGTAAATCTTGGCCCGGCATGGGCGAAGACATTCCTTGATACCGTGTACACCCGAACAGGTGTAAAACCGTTGATATATATGTCAGCGAGCGTAGTGTCAAGATATGATTGGAGTTCAGTCAGAGCAGGAGACTATGGTTTATGGATTGCAGGGTATTCCAGAGGAAACGCTATATTCTATGGGTATAATACTGAGATTGCAATGAATTATAATGCAGGAGCATGGTCTGATTGCGTTGCTATGTATCAGTACACTTCAAAAGGAAGACTTTCCGGCTATTCTGGAAATCTTGACATGAATGTATTCTACGGAAATGAGCCTACATGGAACGCTTATGCAGGTGGCGGAAACGCTGTGACTGCTCCGAGTGAACCTGTAAATACTCCGGCAACTACATACACTGTACGTAGTGGTGACTGCCTATACAACATAGCATTAAGCTATGGCGTGTCGTGGCAGGATATTGCAAGCAGGAATGGTATCCGATCTCCGTATATCATTTATCCCGGTCAGGTGCTTACAATATCAGGAAGCAGTGCTACCACGTACACTGTACAGAGAGGTGACTGCCTGTCAACTATAGCCGCAAGGTATGGTACAACATGGCAGAATTTAGCTAATATAAATGGAATAAGTAACGCTAATCTTATATATCCCGGACAGGTATTAAGGGTAGCATAGTTTATAGGAGGTGACCATATGCCGTGGATAAGCGGTAACAGATATCTGAGCATGGATGAAATGACAACTAATGCTCAAGAGATTATGAACCAGTTAACAAGCAGAGGGTGGACTAAAAATGCCGTGGCCGGTATGCTCGGAAACATGCAATCTGAGTCCACTATCAATCCCGGCATATGGGAAAGCCTTTCTCCGAACGTAAACAGGGGTTTTGGTTTAGTCCAATGGACACCTGCCACAAAGTTGATTTCATGGGCTGAGGGTCAAGGCCTTGATTACACGTCTGGTGATGTACAGCTACAAAGGATAGATTGGGAGGTTGCTAACAATCAACAGTGGATAGCTACATCACAATACCCAATGAGTTTTCAAGAGTTCAAGGTTTCAACCCTCACGCCAGAATACTTGGCACAGGTGTTTATCAGAAACTATGAAAGACCATTAAACCCTAATCAGCCAATAAGAAGTACACAGGCCAGATATTGGTATGATAACCTTGAGGGTAGTGGGTGAGCGTTTACACCTAGGCTGTCGAAGACAGTCCCGACATCCATGTTAAATAACAAATATTGGTATGGCTCTAACCCATTTTATCAATCTGGATATGGGCTCCCAAACTGTACTGCTTACGCTTGGGGAAGGTTTTGGGAAATAAGTGAACAGGCAGGGGTGACAGGTGTCACGCCCACACTCTCAACAGGAAATGGTGGTGAGTGGTACGATTACACCGAAGACGGATATCCACGAAGCAGTGAGCCATCACTTGGAGCAGTGATATGTTTTAGCCAGCCAGGTGAAGCAGGTCATGTGGCTATCGTAGAGCAGATACTCGACAACGGTGATATAGTCACAAGTAATAGTGGATATTCACGAAATCCCGGAGGGTGGTCAGACAGTAAGTATTTCTGGACAGAGACTAACCCAAAAGACACAGGCTACAGGAGTAGTTGGGAAGTGTCTGGTGGATATGAGTTTCAAGGGTTTATCATAAACCCAGACGCTTGTTCCGGTCAATATCAACCCGGAGCAAGAAAAAGAAAATTACCACTTTACTTTTACCTTTTTCCGTGATAAAATTAAGAAAAAAGGAGGTGCAATCATGGAAGAAAAGGAAATGACTTTTGAAGAAGCATTAGGCATGATCGTGGATGCCGTGTCTGACGTGGAGGGGTTGGAAGACGCCTTTGACGTGGTAAGAGCGGCAGGAGCAAAAGAGACAAACACAGACAGTGAAGACTATAAGACGATGTATGAAGACCTCAAGGAGAAATACAAGAAACGCTTCAAAGAGGAAATCACATCCACACCCGCTCCTGTTGAAAGGACAGAGAAAGTAAGCAAAAAACTTACAGTGTCAGACCTTGATTTTGACGCTAGGACAGAATAAGAAAGGAGATTAACATGGCAGAAAAAGTAAAGGCTACAAATGCCAACATTCTGAATGCTGTCAGAAACACACTTTCCTATGAAGTGCAGAACCATCTTCCGGAAGTGACTTCTGACAACTTACAGCAGGTCTATAATGATATCCTTAACATTCAGCCGTTAAGAAATGAAATCGTTCCGGCTCTTGTACAGAGGATTGGATTGCAGACCATCGAGAGCGTGGCTTGGAGAAATCCGCTTGCCCGCTACAAGAAAGACCCTATGAGATATGGGGCAACAGAAGAAGAAACATATGTGAATATGTGCAAAGGAAAAGTATATGATTCAAGAGAGTCCTACGAAGCTGCTTTCCAGCAGTACCAGAGTTACGTCATGTCTGTGTTCCACAAGGTGAACTTAAAGTTACAGTACCCTGTGACAATCACTTTTGACAATCTGAGAAGTGCATTTACATCTGAGTACGGCATTAGAGATATGATGTCAGCAAAAATGGAGAGTGCAACCTCAGGTGCAAATTGGGACGAGTACCTTGCTATGAAAGGACTTATTGCTACTGGCTACGGTGCTGAGATGCTCCCGGCTGTGACGGTTGACGCTGTAACAGATGAAGCCACCGCAAAGGCTCTTCTCACAGAAATCAAGGCGGCCGTTGGTGAGTTCCAGTTCCCGGAACCTGCTAACAATATTCTTGGGGCTACATCATCCAGCAAGCCGGGAAATCTTATCTGGATTACAACTCCGAGAGTAAACGCGCAGATTTCCGTTGAAGCTCTTGCATATGCTTTCAATATGGACAAAGCTGACGTTGAAGTTTCTACGGTTATTGTGGACAATTTCGGTAATGATGCTATACAGGGTGTGCTCTGTGATGTACGTTTCTTTAACTGCCGTGACCAATTTAGGGAAATGAGCGACCAGAGACTTGCAAATATCCTCTCTTGGAACTACTTCTATACAATGGTTGAGATGATTTCCCCGTCTCCGTTCTTCCCTATCCGTGTATTCACCACGGATACCGTGGCTGATACAGGGGTAACTATCACAGTGACAGGCGGAACGTACACGCCGGGCACAACAGTTGAGGTTCCTTACACTGTGACGGGTGGGACTGGTACCTATCATCCGAAACTTGTTACACTTGAAGTGACGGCGGGAGCTGTATCACGTGATACATTTATCATCCCCGGCACTAACCTTTTACAGGTTGGAGCAGATGAAACTGGTAGCTTGACTGTGACTGGCACGTTCAGACCAGACCCAAGTATCACAGGTACCGGGGCATACACAAAGAAGGGTGAATAAAGGAGGTGATGGGCGGTGTAGAAGCCGCCCACTACATGATTAATATGCCATTACAGGGTGACATTGTTCCTAGGTCACCACAAACACAACTACGTTTGTATAGCGGCGTACCATGGGATAACAGTTATCAGCATGTCAGGCTTTACAATAATCAGAATGACTTGTTAGCACACCTTGAGCAATGGAGAGTAGTCCCGTCTGCACAGCTTGACAACCTTGCACCTATACGAGTAGGTGACTATGAGGTACGTGTACCGTTCACGGAAATGTCTGCGCTTAATATCAACTATGTGGCTTTTTTAAATGCTGGGCTTACGACTGAATGGGTATTCTGTTTTGTGACGGATGTAAAGTGGAGGTCTGAAAACACAACGATTCTTTCACTTGAACTTGACGTATTCCAGAACAATTTTTACAATGTAACTGTGAAGCCATGCTTCGTAGAATATCACCACATACCAAAAAATGAGGACTTTATAGGCGGTAACTTATTCCCTGTAAACATGGAAACTGGCGAGCCTGTTGTCAGTAAATACACATTCTATGGACTTACAAATTGGCATATATGCGCATACGCTACAGAAGGAACCACGGGCAAAGATTTTGAAGGAAGAATTTGCAATAACGTGTATAGAGCTGCTTCATTATGGCATGTGCCAATTTCAGATGATGATGCAGAGCAACAGGCAAATGCGCTTATATCTACATACAATGACGCAGGAAAAATTGACGCTATCATCGCGTTATTTATGGCTCCTGAGTTATGTGTTAATGTAGTCGCAGACCCGGGACATTCAGAAGATGAGAAAATAATACCTATGCCGACTAGTTTCGAAGGGTATATACCTAAAAATAACAAGCTATTTTCATATCCATGGTGTTATCTAATGGTTGATAATAATGAGGGTGGCTCAAACATATATAGGTTTGAGCTGTCTAGGGCTAATAATCATCAGTTAGAATTTGTTATACAGGGAGCGTTAGCAACATTACCTCAGGTAATATGCTTTCCAAGAGAATATAAAGATAATTCTCTAAACTATGATGAAGCCCTTATAATCAATGGGTTCCCTCAGTGCGGATATAGTTCAGACACATTTAGAGCTTGGATTGCACAGAACAAGAGTACGATAGCTTTAACTGCTTTTAGTGCACTCAGTGATGTCGCAGGGGGTGGTTTTAAGCAGATAGCAGGAACAGCCGCCGTTGCTACGGGAGCTATTGGCGGAATTGCAGGAGCCGCTATGGTAGGTCAAGGTGGAAGTCAGATGTCACAGGGGATTGACACAGCGAAAAGTTTGATTGCTGAAGTCATGGATAAAAAACGATTACCGGCCACATCAAGGGGGAAGGCGTTATCTGAAAACATTAACGCCGCTATCAATCTTACAAGCTATTCCTTTTACACCATGACGTGTAAAAGAGAATTTGCAGAAGTGGCAGACAGCTTTTTCACCACATATGGTTATCCTATCAACCGTGTTGTTACTCCTAACTTGCGCACAAGAAGTAGTTGGAACTATGTCAAAACGATGGATTGCGGTTTCACAGGCAGGGTTGACCTTGCACAGCTACAAAAGTTGCGAAAAATATTTGACACAGGTGTAACTTTGTGGCATACTGATGATGTAGGTAATTATGGTCTTGACAATAACTAGGAGGTGATAACATGAAGAAAAACCCATGGAGGGTGTACGAAGACTTTCAAAAAAGCTGTCATGGGGATGGTTATGAAAGTCAGATGATAGACTTTCATAAAATAAAGACAATCTTCTTTAACAATATATACAACATATTCATTTCTAGGTATATATGGGATGGACTTCCTCCGGAAATACAGCCATACTATATTGAATCAACGCTATTCTGGAGAGCATCTGGCGTGTTTATCTATGACGATATTGCTGAGATGTATGCTTTTATGAAAGTTGCACTTCAAGGTATGCCAGATATTTATAACATACCAAACGGGAGAACTGCTTTTGCTCCGAATGGGTATATAGAAGAATATGGAAAAGATAACTCGGTTATCTTGTGGGATAATCCTGCCACCCTTCCATTCTGCTATGAAGCTGAGATGTATGCTTGCAGGTTAGCTAACGTGTGGAAAACAAAGGATATTAACATATTTGCACAGAGGACGCCAGTAGTTCTTGTCTCGTCAAGCGAGCAGAGGTTGACATTCCAGACGCTTGGTGAACAGTATTCCAATTATGTTCCGATTTTAAAGGTTTCTGACAATGTTGACCTTGACAGAATAAAGGCTCTCAACATTGGCGCTCCTTATATTGTCGACAAGCTTGAGGAAGAAATCAGGGCTGTGAAAAGCTCACTGCTCACATCTCTTGGATACGAGAGTAATCCGATTGAAAAGAGAGAGAGACTTGTGGTTGGAGAAACACAGGGGAACAACGGGGAGACAGAAGCCAACAGAAATGTTGGGCTTGATTTAAGAAAAAGATGTGCAAAAGCTATGAATGAGTTATGGGGGCTTAATGTAGATGTAAAATTTAACAGTAAACTTCCATCAATGGTTAATGGATTTATACCAGACACATTTACTCAGACTGGCAAAATCGGAGAAGAAGGTGGTGAAATAGTTGAGTAAGTATACTACCACTGTTAGAGAGATATGTGAAAGTTTTCTAACGGAAGAAGAGAAACACAGCGATTTACCTGTTTACGATGTGATAAATAGGGCAAAAACAAACTTCTTCAATTTTACATTCCCGTGGTACAATGATAACAATGTAGGGAAGGACGATTTTATGGTTGCCTTCCTTGAGAGGTATTACAATGATTACATTGGTTTTGAAACTCTTGGAATGTGGAAAACATATTTTTCTGCTAAAATGTCAGCAGTAATGCCGTACTACAAAAAACTATATTCTGCGTTATCTTCTGGAGATGACCCATTTTATAACGTGGATGTACACCACAATACCAACGAAAAAGAGACAAGGGATACAAGCGATTCATATAATGATACCGCTGTATCAAACACACATACTGACACCAATACACAGGATATCCATTCAGATAATCCTCAGGTAACAGTGGCCACAAATGACTATGCATCTACTATGGACAGGGGCGAAGGTGTTACAAATAGCCACGGGACAGGAGATGCCACTCATATTGGCAATGAAAACGTAGACAGAGAAAGGGGTGAACAACGCCATGAATACGGGATAAGAGGTAAAACAAGAGCGCAACTCATTGACGAGTACAGAGGACAGATTGTCAATATTAACAAAGAGTTGATTGACATGTGTTCTACTCTGTTTCTTGGTGTATGGTAAAGGAGGTGCTATATGGCTGACGAAGTTATTGTAAAACCTAGTATGTGTATTGGCTTATGTGACGTTCCTTCTGTGTATAGTAATAAGCAATCATACTATGAAGTTCTGTGCTACATTAACTATAAGATTAATGAGTGCATTGAAGCTATCAATGGTTTTACTGACGCTTACAAAGAATACACAGACCAAGAAATCGCAAAACTGAAAGAGTATGTTGACGGCCTTAACAACGATATGAAAGAATACGTTGATGGTAAGGTGGCTACTCTTGACAAAAAGATTGACGATAACTATAATACTCTTGATAGTAAGATAGATAGCGTCAAACAGGAGTTGCAGAACAACATTGATACTCTGACAAATTTAGTGTATGAGCTTAATCACAGAGTGTACAACTATATTGAGACGGAGCTTAATAAGTTGTACAAGTACATTGAGACATATGCATGTAAGAACATGAAGTGTTTAAATCCCACGAATGGGGTATATGAAAGTATTTGTAAAATACTTTCTGATATCTGGGATAAGTTAAGATACTGCGGGATTACATGTCAACAGTTCGATGATGCTGAACTTACGTGTAATGGTTTTGAAAGCCTTAACTTTGATTGCACAGAATTTGACTTGTATGCAGGTTGTATTTTACACAAGTCACCTAGGTTCTACATGCATGACCCATTTACTGGTGACTATGTTTTTTACCAGAATGTTATTTATGAGTTGTACAATTTACATCGTAACAATCCTATCACAGCACAGGAGTATGATGATTTACAGCTCACAGCAGAAATATATGACAGTAAAGAGCTTACAGCGTTTAATTATGATAATAACGCTAAAAGTCTTCTAGCGGCGTAAAGGAGGAATATTATGGCGGCCACAAATAAAACAGAACACTATGAGTTACCTATCTTTGTTTCTTCAGACATACCTACATGGCTGGGTGATTGGAACACTACAATGGGAGACATTGATGAAGCGTTATATACGCTTTCGCAGAATACAGCAGACGTAACAAAAGCGTATGTTGACCAGCAGGACAATGGTCTTGACAAAAAAATAACTGCTCTCACATCAAGAGTTTCAACTCTGGAAACAGAGGACGATACTCTTGATGGTAAAATAAGTGCTCTCACATCAAGAGTTTCAACTCTGGAAACAAAGGTTAGTCAGTTACAGGCGGCTCTAAACAATATGGTGCAGTATGCAGAGTCCAACAGTGGTATCACTGCTGGCCAGTACGAAAAACTTGGCTTATATGCCAATGAATAATAAGGAGGTATTGATTTATGAGTTCTACAAACAAAACGCCTAACTATAAGTTATCACAGTACGTTGGTACGGATAAGCCAACATACCTCGGAGACTACAACGGAGATATGTTGAAGATCGACACGCAGATGAAGGCAAATGCCGATGCCGCTACTAATGCAGAAGCTAGCGCAGGAGAAGCTGTTACTAAAGTTGGACAGGCGCAGACACAGATTACTAGCATTGATGGCCGTCTAACTAGTGCTGAAACGGATATTACACAGTTACAGAGTAATGCCGCAAATACGGCACAGACTATTAAGTCTATTTCTGACAAGGCAGATGCCGCTAACACTGCCGCAAGTGGAGCACAACAGACAGCAAACACTGCTACTAGTGAGATTACAAAAATTAATCAGGGCGTGGCCACTTGGTATGGCGGTCAGGTTACACTTGGCGGAGGTCTGGTAAATAATGGTTTCTATATTTATGAAAATCAGTACCTTAACTTACTGAATATATATGGTTCAGTTGGAGTAGTAACCCCTTCAACAGTTGGTAAAACAATTGTTCTTGGTTCCTTACCTAGTGGCGTTAGAAGACCGTCTTCTAATCGTGGAATTTCAAGTGGGGCAAGCGTGGCAAGAAGCGTGGATGGTGGAGATAGAGTTCCGGTTGATTTAACAATAGACACAAATGGCACTGTTTCGGTAGATAATCCTACGAGTGGGGCTATCTATGCTATTAACTTCCAGTGCTTGTTAAATGAAGCTGGATGGTTTTAATTGATATAGGGAGGGGCAGAGTTTTCTGCCTCTTCTTTTTTATTTTAGATGATAACGTGCCGTCATTGGGAAAAACGAAGGCCCACC
>JFBN01432845.1_pt1 | contig 15779 bp, 15 predicted proteins | sample 768741 | NCBI WGS metagenome assembly JFBN01 (sample SAMN01983846, study PRJNA193217) | chicken gut metagenome | biome: terrestrial biome; isolation source: ceca of Broiler chicken | host: Gallus gallus | place: United Kingdom: England | collected 2010-09-07
AAATGGAAAAGAGGGCTAGCCCCCTNNNCCAAGCCTTTTTCCCCTTGCCACTTGGCTTCTTTTTGAATCAGGTGACAGTTTTTCGACAGTCTCAGCCGGTGCAAAGCACCGGCTCTCATGCTATTTTAATGTTTGCAAAGTAAAATAGTGGAAAAGGAGGAATTGCCGTGAGAATTTTAGTGGTGGAAGATGAGCCGGAACTGAACCGAATGCTGAAAAAACGGCTCACGGAGGCCCATTACAGCGTCGATGCCTGTGACGACGGTTCGCTGGCACAGGATTATTTGGCCTGTGCCGAGTATGACGCAGTGGTGCTTGATATTATGCTGCCCGGCATCAGCGGGTTAGAGCTGCTGCGCCGGATGCGTGAAAAAGGGGATCGCACCCCGGTTTTGCTGCTGACGGCGAAAGACGGCATTGAGGACCGTGTGGCCGGATTAGACAGCGGCGCAGACGATTACCTGGTAAAACCTTTTGCGTTTGATGAGCTGCTCGCGCGTTTGCGTGTCATGGTGCGGCGTGCAAGCAAAAGCGTCAGCGAGGTATTTACGATTGCCGATTTGACTGTGGATTGTGCAGCGCGTACCGTCAAGCGCGGGGAAACGCCGATTGAGCTTTCCGGCAAGGAATTTATGATGCTGGAATACCTGATTCGCAATGCGGGCGTAGTGCTTTCCCGTGACAAAATCAGCCGCCATATCTGGAATTATGATTATGAAGGCGGTTCCAATGTGGTGGATGTGTACATTCGCTATCTAAGAAAAAAGCTGGACGACGGTTATTCCCCTAAGCTGATTCATACCGTGCGGGGGCTTGGCTATGTCTTGAGGGTGCAGGAATGAAACATTGGACCATTCGCCTGAAAGTAACCCTTTGGTTTACCTTGTTTATGACATTGCTCAGCGCTTTGGCGGTGGGCATTTTGCTGTACAGCAGCGAGTATGCCGCACTGGAAAACATTAAGCTGCGCATGACTGATATGGTGGAACAAGTGCGGCGTGACGTGGAGTGGAAAGATAACAAGCTGGAAATTGACAACGATTTAGAGGGATTTCAAGACGGCGTTTATCTTTCTCTTTATGATTCGCAGGGCGTTCCGCTTTACGGCAGTGTGCCGCGGTTATTTGATAATGCTGATATTTTCGAGCACAAAAGCCTGCGCGAAAAAAAGACACAGAACGGCACGTTTTATTGGTACGATGAAAAAATATGGGTGAGCGGATATGGCGAGATTTGGGTGCGGAGCATTGCCGAAGCCGACCAGGTGAGCGCCGCCGTGGGCAGCTTTTTGCAGTTTGCCGTCATCGTTTTTCCGTTCTTTGTCCTAACAGCAGCATTGGGCGGCTATTGGATTACGCGACAGGCGTTTCTTCCCGTGCGGCAAATTACCCAAACGGCCAGAGAAATCGGGGAAGGTGACGACCTTTCCCGCCGGATTGGGCTTGGCAAAGGAAAAGATGAAATCTATACGCTTGCCAATGAGTTTGACTCTATGTTTGCCCGCATTCAAGCGGCGTTTGAACGCGAAAAGCAGTTTACTGCCGATGCCTCACATGAGCTGCGCACACCCGTAGCGGTAATTTTGTCGCAGTGTGAGGATGCTTTGAGAACCGAGTGTGACGCGCCTCACCGCGAAGCGTTTGTCACCATCCAAAAGCAAGCGGAAAAAATGGCAGGGCTGATTTCGCAGCTGCTCACTTTGGCGCGCGCCGAGCAGAGCCGAAAAAAATTACATTTGGAGCGGGTCAACTTGAGCGAGCTCAGTGAAATTGTGTGCGAACAGCAGCAAGAATTTGCCGAAGAACGCGGCATCGAAATTGCGCAGCAAATAGAGCCGGATGTGGTGGTGCAGGGCGACGAAACCATGCTCATGCGAATGCTCATCAATTTGCTGGAAAATGCGGTGAAGTACGGCAAGCAGAATGGTCATATCCAAGTTTCTCTCTCGCGTGAAAACGAGTTTGCCGTATGCCGTGTGCAGGATGACGGTATCGGCATTGAGAAAGAGCATCTTGAACATGTCTGGAAACGCTTTTGGCAGGAGGATGCTTCCCGAAAAGTGGAAGGTGCAGGGCTTGGCCTTGCCATGGTGAAATGGATGGCCGAAGCGCATGGCGGCGGGGTATCTGTCACAAGCGAAAAAGGAAAGGGGTCGTGCTTTTCCTTTACCGTTCCCCTGGCACAGGAAGGAGCATAAAAAATGCTTGCAACAAAAACAAAATTAGGGTATAATATACCGTATGCACGTTGTGTGTATGGGGCATTAGCTCAGTTGGTCAGAGCATCCGGCTCATAACCGGCGGGTCCCGGGTTCAAGTCCCTGATGCCCCACCAAAAGGAAAAGCCGTCCGACAGGGCGGCTTTTCGTTTTGCGCTGGGGCGGGCTTGAATCCGGGACCCGCCGAGCGGGTTCTGGGTATGCAGAGCTGAGCGCCGCCTGCGGCGGAGAAAGCGAAGCGGAGCATTGGGCAGTGCCGCAGAGCAATGCGAGCGGCGGAAGACCACGCAGCAGTGCGACACGGCACAACCGGGTAAAGTCCCTGATGCCCCACCAAAGAGAAAAGCCGTCCGAAAGGGCGGCTTTTTGTTTTGCGCTGGGGCGGGCTTGAATCCGGGACTCTATTTTTTATGTTCTAATCTCTCCTTGTATCCTCAGAGTTTGTTTGTTATACTTTGTTTGACAGAAGCCAAAGATTGAACAAAAAACTTTTGAGGTGACAGAAAGGACGAAACCATGAAGCTTTACACCATAATTGGGGGCGTGAACGGCACGGGCAAAAGCAGCTTGACGGGTTCGCTCAAAGCGGAACGCACCGATTTAGGAATTGTCATTGACCCCGATAAAATCACCGCTGAAATGGGCGGCGATGAATATGAGGGCGGCAAGAAGGCGGTGGAGCTAATTGAGCGCTGCATGGCCGGTGGCGTCACCTTTACGCAGGAAAGCACCCTCTCCGGTGGCTATCCTAAACGCCTTGCAAAGAGGGCAAAGGAAAGCGGCTATTATGTCCGGCTGTACTATGTAGGGCTGGACAGCGTGGAGGACAGCCGCCAGCGCATCCAGAATCGTGTGGCAAGAGGAGGACACGACATCCCGGCAAAGGACGTGGAGCGGCGTTTTTTCACGCGCTTTGCCGATGTGTTCAAAATTCTGCCCTACTGCGATGAAGCAAAATTTTTCGACAATAACAACGGCTTTGTGCTGGTGGCAGAATACCGTAACGGCGAATTACTGCCGATTGGAAGTCACCGCCCCAAATGGCTAAAGGAACTCCTGGCATATCAGCCTGTTTAAGAGGCTTTCTTTTTTTAAGCTGTTACAGTAGTGGCCGGCGTTAACTCATAAACATGCGTAAATTGCTTTTTGCGCTCCTCGCTGAGGTGATGGCTGATGAGAATGAGCGTCAAATCCGGGTTTGACAAAAGGCTTTTTTCTACGATATCAGCATTTTTTTGGTCCAGGGCACTGGTGCCTTCGTCCACCAGCAAAATAGAACGATTATGGATTAAAGCGCGGGCAATAGCCACGCGCTGTTTTTGTCCGCCGGAAAGTGAGCTGCCTTCTTCGCCTACGGGAGTGTCCAACCCTTCCGGCATGTTTGCAAGGTCGCCCAGTAAAGCGCTGTCACGCAGGGCTTTTTGCATTTCCTCCTCGGTGAAATTTCCGCCTAACGTAATGTTTTCACGGATGGTGGTGTTGAACAAAAAGACGTTTTGCTCAATATAGCTCATCTGCTGTTGAATCTGTTCGGGGGTACAGCGCTTCATATCGACTCCGTCAAAGGCAACCGTGCCTTCATAACCAGGCAGCCAGCCGAGCAGAATTTTCAGTAATGTGCTTTTTCCGCACCCGGACGGGCCGGTAAGAGCGTACTTGCCGCCTTTTTCAAACCGGGCGTTGAGCTGGTTTAAAATAGGCTTTTTGGCATCGTAGCAAAAGGATACATCTTTTACGCAAATTTCTTTTTGAAGTGCGGGCAAAGCGGGGGTTGTAGATTTGCTGTCGGCAGCATGCACAGTAATTTTATCAAAATACGGCCTGCTGGCTGCTATGGATAACTGAAGGTCAACGATGGATTGCAGACCGTTATAAACATTACCACAAATCGTGTTTCCTCCCAGCAAGGCAGACTGAATAATCAGTCCTTGGATGGAAAGCCAGCCCATCAAAGCCATGACAAGTCCTTGAAATACGAGGTTTAACATGCTGATGCCGTTAAAAATTTTTGACTGTGTAATATTCAAACGGCAGCACGAGGTTTCAATAGCGTCGCTTGCCGCATGGATGCCGTTTTTGAACCTATCATCTTTTCCAAAAAAGTGAAGCACATCATAGCCTGATAAAAGGTCTTTGAAGCTGCTTAGTGCTTCGCCTTGGCGCGCAGAAAAAGCCTTGGCAATGCGGTTTAATCTTCGCTCGAATAATTTGGGAATCAGCACCATCAGCACGGCTGTAAAGAGTGCCATGATCAGCAGCAGCCAGTGCAGGCTGGCCAATGCGGCCATGCTGACCACTACTAAAGCAACCGTGCCAATGAGCTGATAAAACGGAAGCCACGCCCGCTGCTTGATTTCGTTGATATCGTTTGTGAATTGGGAGAGCGATTCGCCCAAGTTTCGCTCGTGCAGGGCTTGATAGCTAGTTTGCAAAATGCCGCACGCAATGTCTGCCCGCAGCATGTTATTCATTTTGCGCATGGCGTAATTTTGAAAGGCAGTTTGCAAAACAGACAAAGCAAAAACAATGATCCAAAACAAAATCATGATGCTTAATTGTAATAGAAATTGCTGCAAATCCCGTTCAATAATCTTCTGGAAAGATTGCATTAAAGCAAGGCTGACGCCAACTTTGAAGATGTTTTGTACAATCAAACAAATAACTACTAATAGATTAAAAAACCAAGCTTTTTTTAGATAATAAAACATGTTTGGCTCCTTTATGAACTGGTTGTAGTCTGGTGTGCTAGTAAAGGTTAAGTTTAGATAGATTACAATGTGACGTGGTCTTATTTTCAATAATTCGATTTCTTGCGCAACGCAGATTCATGCATTGCAAAATATCAGGACAAGATCGACATTCAGACTTTAGTTCTGAGTAACTCCATTCTTGGCTAACTGCTCGGTTAATGATTACACCTCTATTGGGATCAATATACCCCAGTTGGTTTTTTGGGTGATCAAGGCAAAGAGTGCACTTTTCAATTTTGCCGTTAGGTCGAAAGATCATTCCATGAGGGTAGCAAGCATAACAAACATGTTTAAATAATTGATGTTCTCGTTGATTATTACTACACTGCATTCCGATTTTATTCAAGTATGAAATATGGCTAGCTATGATTTTTTCTTTTGATTTTTGTACTAACAAATCAAGGTGTTGCACGCTGTCTCCACCCCAATCATCTACGGGATGAATATAAATATCAAATCTATCATCCTGTCCAAATAATCGATATAAATAATCGTACCAACTGTAATCCTCATCACCTGCAAGAATATTATGACGTAATGTAATTTTGAAGTCAAACTGTTCTTTAGGTAATGTTGAAATAGCTAATAAGTTACGAATGATGGTCTGTAATGTTTCATGTCCGGAAATGTGAGGACGAGTTTGATTGTGATTCCAACCATCCAATGTAATATGATAACTTGTTATTCCTAACCTATAAAATTCACAGAACATTTCTGCGTTTAATAAATAACCATTAGTAGTCATACTTGAGAAGAACCTGAAGTCGTGTGTAGACCTCAAGTGTTGAATCAGCTCACAAACTTCCAAAATTACATCTTCACATAGTGTGGGTTCCCCACCGAACCAACCTATATTTATATTTTTATATTTTGGAGTTTCTTCAATAAGATATTTTTTTATCCAATCAAGAATTGTTCTAGGCATATGACTGGTTGCGTGATTTTCATAACAATAGGGACATCGAAAATTACAGCTTTCAGTTGGTATGATGGTTAACATAAGCGTACCATCTAATAATTTACGAACTTTTTGCAGTACTTGCTCCAATTCTTTTTCATTTAAGAGCATTTCTTGCTCATGCAAAAACTTAGTAAGAGGAGTATTTAACTTATCACATTTTGAACAAGAAACAATCTCATCAAACTCTTTTTGAATGTTATGATCCGTTAATTTAACCACATTTTTATATAGGTTAGAAACTACATAGGTGGCATTATCCTGCTTGTAATGAGTAATGTAGCCGGGTAAACTATACATACGCTCATCCTTCTTTCAAGTTTTAATCTTGGCTTTTAAATTTTAAAAGTGAGGACCTAGAATACTCTCGGCCCTCACTTTTAAAGAATCATTCCTTTAGAATTTCTTCTTAGCAAATATTGCAGTGATTAGTAACTGCGCAAAGTGCAATTTCGTCAATAGCCTGTTTTTTAACAACTACTTCCATGATTACTTTCTCCTCTCCTTATCATTCAGCTTGGTTTAAATTCATTTATGTATTGCCTCGCTGTAACTATATTTTAACAGAGATATCTACTCAGGAACATACCGTTTTATGTTATTAAAAAATAACATAAAACGACAACTTGCAAGAAAAAGTCATCAAAAGCACACTGGAAATTCATGGAATTATTATTTATAATAATGGGAGAATGGTTTTCGGGAGGGTTCGGAAGTGAAAAATTTTTTTCTTGGTGAGTATATTAAACAGCGCAGGCTCGACCTAGGCTTAACGCAGGAGCAGCTTTGTGAAGGGATTTGTGAACCGATGACGCTTTCTCGGCTTGAAAACGGCAGGCAGACCCCCGGACGAAACCGCATCAATGCCATTTTACAGCGTTTGGGCTTGCCGGACGACCGCTATTTTGCCTTGCTCAGTAAGCATGAGCTGGAAATGGAAGCCTTGCAAAAAGAGATTGTCGGCTATAATTCAACCCATCAAGCAGAGGAAGGCTTTGAAAAACTCAGACAGCTGGAACAAATTGCAGACCCCGAAGATTCGATTGTACAGCAGTTTATTCTGCGCTCGCGGGTATTGCTGGGGCGGCTTGATCAGCGCTATTCCCCACAGGAACAAATTGATTTATTGATGCAGGCAATTCGTCTGACTGTTCCGCGCTTTACGATCAAGAAGATAGAGAGCTTTCTCTATTCTATGGAGGAAATTAAGATTATCAGCCATATCGGAAGTTGTTACGCGGATGATGGGCAAAATGAAAAAGCAGCTGATATTTATCATCAGCTGCTCAGGTATGTCCAAATGCATTTTCAGGAAACTGTCACTTCTGTCGGCCTTCTTCCTATGATTTTGTTCAATTATGCCTGTGTATTATTTCAGTGTGGACGCTACAGAGAGGCGGCAGAACGTGCCAAGGAAGGCAGAGAAGCCTGCATTAAATACGGCCATTATCAACATTTACCCGGCTGCTTGGAAGCAGAAGCAGAATGTCGTTATTATATGGGAGATCATGAAAAAAGTGCGGAACTCTACCATCAAGCCTACTACCTATGCAAAGTGACAGGATACCAGGCGGGGCTTGAAATTGTAAAAAAAGAAGCAAAAAAATATTTAGGGATTGAATTTCGTTATTAAGTGAATTCGTTATCCATGGGAAATATTTTGGTCAGCTGTGCATTACAATATTCTTCCACTTGTGGCTTTGTTTCCTGTGTATAGTTTGTTATACTCCGAGCCGTTGTTAATTGCGAGCTATATGAGCTATCCAAACAAGGAGCGGCAAATACTCCGGCGGCCAAAACGGCGCAGCAAAGTGCAGTGAAAATGTGTTTCATAAGTGTACGTTCCTTTCTTTTTGTTTTTGTAATGTCAACAGCATACCACCGTGTGCGGCGCTAGACCATATCGTTTTGTGTTTCTACTTTTTCACATAAAACAAGTGCTTTCTTTTGTCTGATTTTTCGCGGATCTTCCACATTGTTCCGCACTGTGGAGCAATGCCGGAGAGGGGCGAAAAGTCAAGGGTCAATTCCGCCAAAGCACAAAGCGCAAAATTGTAGGAGTTTTCCATTTGCAGCGTTTTGGGAATGTGCTATACTTTATACAGAGTATTAGCGGCTGCTTATGCAAGAGCTGAGAGCGGCATTTTCAGTGTAAAAGCAGCCTCTTACGCCTGTTTTTGTAGGGAGGACGGATGTTCATTATGAGCAAAAATCAATTTGATCTCATTACTTTTGGTGAGATTATGCTTCGTCTTTCGCCGCCGCGTCATGAGCGCATTACCGACGGCGATATTTTTGAAAAGCGCGCAGGCGGCGCAGAGCTGAACGTGGCGTCCGGCGTGGCGCTGCTGGGCTTGCGCACCGGCATCATTTCCAAATTGCCGGCGAACAAGCTGGGTACCTTTTTGAAAAACCGCATTCGCTTTGTCGGCGTTTCGGACGACTACTTAATTTACGACGAAAGCCCCGAGGCACGTTTGGGCCTGTATTATTACGAGATGGGCGCTGCACCGCGCAAGCCGACTATTGTTTACGACCGCAAAGAGTCCAGTGCAACGCGCATTCGGCTGGATGAAATTCCTTCCGAAGTGTATAAGAGCGCTCGTATGTTCCACACCTCCGGCATCAGCCTTGCCATTTGCCCGCAAATGCGCGATGTTGCCATTGAGCTGATGAAACGCTTCAAAGAGGGTGGCGCGCTGATTTCGTTTGACGTAAACTACCGCGCTAATTTGTGGAGCGAGGAGGAGTCGCGCGAGACAATTAAGAAAATTTTGCCTCTCGTTGATATTTTGTTTGTTTCCGAGGAAAGCAGCCGCCGCATGTTCCAAAAAACAGGAACTTTGCACGAGATGATGAAAAGCTATTGTGAGGAATACGGCGTGAAAATTGTTGCCACCACACAGCGCACCGTCATCAGCCCGCGCAAGCATAACTTTACTTCTACCATTTACAGTGCAGAAAACGACTGTTTTTACACAGAGCAGCCGTATGAGAACATTGACGTCATTGACCGCATCGGTTCCGGTGATGCTTATGTAGGTGGTGTCCTGTTTGGTTTGCTGAAATATGGTGATCCCGAGCAGGCAATGCGTTTCGGAAACGCTACTTCCAGTGTGAAAAACACGATTCCCGGCGATTTGCCCGATTCCGATATACACGAAATTGAACGCATTATCAAAGAACATAATGCGGTTGGCCCCGTCAGCGAGCTGAACCGTTAAGCGCCGCGCGCCATGCGGCGCTATTTTGGGCAGATTTATTGTATATCTGTTGTATACATCTTGTGCGCAGAGTGAAATTCGGCTATACTTCACATATAGTCCAGTTTAATTAAAAGAAAGGTGAGATTGCTATGAAACCCTTTATGGACAAAGACTTTTTACTGGAAACCGAAACAGCCAAAAAGCTGTATCATGAACATGCGGCCAAAATGCCCATCATTGACTATCACTGCCACATCAATCCGCAGGAGATTGCCGAGGACCGCCGCTATGACTCGATTACGCAGGTTTGGCTGGGCGGCGACCACTACAAATGGCGTGCCATGCGCTGCAACGGTGTGCCCGAGTGTGATATCACCGGCGCAAAAGACACCGACCCGTACCGCACGTTTGAGCGCTGGGCCGAAACACTGCCGAAGGCCATCGGCAACCCCTTGTACCACTGGACGTATTTGGAGCTGAAAAAATATTTCGGCATCACAGAGCCGCTGAATGCAAAATCGGCAAAGAAAATTTATGACGCTTGCAACGAGCGCCTGAAAGCAGAAGATATGTCCGTGCGCGGCATTATCGACCAGTCGAACGTCAAGCTGATTTGCACCACCGACGACCCCGCCGACACGCTGGAATGGCACAAAAAGATTGCCGCTGACCCCACCTGCAAGGTGAAGGTGCTGCCCGCGCTGCGCCCCGACAAGGCAATGAACATTCAAAAGCCCGGCTTTGCCGAGTATGTCAAACACCTCGGCAGCATGGCAGGCATGGAGATTAAAACCTTTGCCGACATGAAGAAAGCTCTGCACAACCGCATTGACTTCTTTAACGAGATGGGCTGCCGTGCGTCCGACCATGCGCTGGACTATGCCACCTATGAGCCTGCAACCGAGCAGGAGCTGGAGGCGATCTTTGCAAAGGGTCTTGCCGGTGAAGCTTTGACTGAAAAGGGAATTGCCGCTTACAAGACGGCGGTTCTGCTGGCGGTTGCCGAGAAGTACACCGAGTACGGCTGGGTGATGCAGATTCACTTCGGCTGCATCCGCGACAACAACACCGAGTGGTACAACAAGCTCGGCCCCGACACCGGTTTTGACGCGGTTTCCAACAGCCATGGTGTGGACGATTTGGGCAAGCTGATGGACGCAATGGCACAAAACCACACTCTGCCGAAAATGGTGCTGTACAGCCTGAACCAGTACGACAACGAGGCAATCGTGACATTGGCGGGCTGCTTCCAAGTAAACGGCGTATGCCCCAGCCAGGTGCAGATTGGCTCTGCATGGTGGTTCAACGACACCAAAACCGGCATGGAGAAACAGCTGACCGACCTTGCAAACCTCGGCACACTGGGCAATTTCATCGGTATGCTGACCGACAGCCGCAGCTTCCTGTCCTATACCCGTCACGAGTATTTCCGCCGCATTCTGTGCAACTGGATTGGCAACCTCGTAGAAAACGGCGAGTATCATGCCGACATGGAAACACTCGGCCAGATGGTAGAGGATATCAGCTATAACAACACCGTGCGCTTCTTCGGTTTTGACGTATAAAGTGCATTATAAAATGCAAATAAAAAGAACGGCGAGGATTTTTCCTCGCCGTTCCAGTTTGTCGAAAAAGCTTTGCTTTTTCACAAACTGAAACATTATCTAAAATGGAAAAGGGGGCTAGCCCCCTTTTCCAAGCCTTTTTCCCCTTGCCACTCGGCTTCTTTTTGAATCAGGTGACAGTTTTTCGACAGTCTCAAACGCCTCCGGCAGTTTAAGCCGGAGGCGTTTGAGCCGGAGGCGTTCTTTTTTGTTATTTGCGGCACAGCTCCCAAAAGGCAACGGCGGCCGCCGCGCCGACGTTTAACGAGTCCACTCCGTGTGCCATGGGAATGATAACGGAATGGTCACACGCGCGCAAAGTTTCCTCACAAAGCCCGGTGCCCTCTGTGCCGAGCAGCAATGCCAGCCGTTCCGTATGACTCAAGCGCTCATCATCCAGCGGCAAGCTGTCAGGGCGCAGGGCAAGCGCCGCTGTGGTAAAGCCCAGTGCTTTGAGCCGGTTCACTCCATCGGCACGCCAGTCGGCTTGACGATTGCCAATCACTGCCCAAGGCACACGAAAAACACTGCCCATGCTCACGCGCAGCACACGGCGGGTCAGTGGGTCAATGCAGGAGGGCGTCACCAAAACGGCATCCACCCCAAGCGCTGCCGCACTGCGGAAAATCGCGCCTACGTTTTCTGCATCCACAATATCTTCTAACACGGCAATGCGATGTGCGCCGCGGCACACTTCTTCGGCGGTACACGGCGCAGGGCGTTCCATTGCACACAAAATGCCGCGCGTGAGCGCAAAGCCCGTCAGCCCTTCTAAAACGGTGCGCGGCGCGGTATAAACAGGCACATCGGGACACTGCGCCAAAAGCGGCTTTGCTTTGCCTTCCGTCTGGCGCTGTTCCATTAAAAACGAGCGCGGGCGGCACCCTGCGGCAAGCGCAGCTTCAATCACGGCAGGGCTTTCGGCAATAAAAACGCCGTGCGGTGCATCGGTCATACGGCGCAGCTGTGCGTGGGTAAGGGCGGTATATTCCGATAACTCGGGGCGGGTGCAGTCGGTAATTTCCACAATGGGCATGGCGTTCATCCTTTCGATGGTGCATTAACCTTCTGCACCGCTTTTTTGTATTGTAGCACACAAAGCAGAAATCTTCAAAATTTTGCAGGATACCATTGACAAAGAAGTTCTTTGGTGTTATAGTTAGTTACACAAGTAATGAACCAATAGAGTGAGGAACGGAAACGGAAAGGAGGCCGCTTGATTGAACGCAAATTTTAATGAGGGAAGCGCAATTTATTTGCAGGTGGCGGCAATGCTGGAGGATGATATTTTGCGGGGTGTTCTGAACGCAGAAGAGCAAGCCCCCAGCACCAACGAATTGGCACGAGCCTTTTGTATTAACCCGGCCACCGCTGCAAAGGGGCTGAACCTTTTAGTGGATGAAGGGATTTTGTATAAAAAGAGAGGACTGGGAATGTTTGTGGCACAGGATGGACGCGAAAAAGTGATAACGAAACGAAAAAGCGCATTTTATGAAACATATGTCAAAAGCCTTGTCAAAGAGGCTCAGGCGCTTAACGTGACCAAAGAAGAATTGGCCGCCATGATTGAAAAGGCCTTGGCACAATAAAGGGGGACTGTACGATGGAAAAAGTATTAAAAGCGGAGAATATCGTTAAGATTTACGGAAAAAAAGAAGTCTTGCACAGCGTTTCGCTGGAAATTCAGCCCGGTGTGATTTACGGCCTGATTGGACGCAACGGCGCGGGTAAAACCACACTGCTCAGCATTTTAACTGCACAAAATACGCATGACAGCGGCACAGTTACTTACGGCGGCGAACCGGTGTGGGAAAACGAAAAAGCGCTGGCGGACATCTGCTTTTCGCGTGAGCTTTCGCCCATGCTGATGTTTGGCGAAAACACCTACAAAGTCAAGGACTATCTGCGTGCGGCATCCATTTACTATCCGCGCTGGGACAAAGAATATGCCAAACGCCTCACCGAACGTTTCGGCCTTGACATGAAAAAGCGCATCAGTAAGCTGTCGAAAGGCATGATGAGCATGGTGACGATTATCATTGCTATGGCGTCACGCGCACCCATCACGATTTTGGATGAACCGGTGGCAGGTTTGGACGTGGTTGCCCGCGAAGATTTTTACAAAATCCTCATGGAAGATTACACGGAAACAGGCCGAACCTTTATTATTTCTACGCATATCATAGAAGAAGCTGCCAACGTGCTGGAACAGGTGATTTTGGTGGATAACGGCAATATTTTAGAAGTTGCCCCCACGGAGGAGTTTGTCCATTCGTTCAGCTTTGTATCCGGCCATGAAAGCGCTGTGGGCGCGCTGTGTGACGAAGCCGGTGCAAGCCGCTTGCTGCACACGGAAAGCTTTGGCCGCCAAAAGGGCGCCGCCTTGCGTCTGCCCACCAGCGAAGCAAAGGAAATGGCCGAGCGCTTGGCACTGGATGTGGATGTTGAACCCGTCAGCTTGCAAAAAGCATTTGTCTATCTTGTGGGAGAGCAAGGGGGCGAGGGAAAATGAAACAAATTGTTCGCGTTGCCCTGCCGGATTTTTTAAAGTATAGTGCGATGATAGCAGGGATTATGCTGCTGGTATTCTTTTTCAATACCGGCTTATCCATGGACTTACCCGAAGACCGAAGCAATTACCTCATCAGATATCTCTTTTGGGGCTGGGGCTGGGTTTCTATGATTGTTACCACCTCTTACCTGCCTGTTTTTGCAAGGCAAGCCCTTACGATGGGCAAAACGCGCCGCGAGGTACTGCGGTCGCTGCCCGCGCTGTCTGCGATTGCAGCGTTATCGCAAATGGCTGCAAGCTTTTTTGTCGGCTTCGTGATGCGCATGGTGTGGGGAGAGCAGTTCCCAATTGAGCAGGTGCTGGGCAATCCGCTGGTGCTGTTTATCGCGGCGGGATTTTCCTTTGCGCTGCTTGGGCAGCTGATGGGCGTTTTGGGAATGCGCTTTGGTGCAAAAGGCATTTGGATTTCCATGGGTACTGCGATTCTTCTGTTTCTGTCTTTGGTGCTTGCGTTTGTATTTGCTTGGTCGGAGCAGCTGCTGCGCACGGTGATCTTTTTCACCACAGCGCCTGTATGGCAGGTTGTGGCAATCGCGGTTGGCGCTGTGCTTTTGCTTGGCGTGGTGATACAGGCTGCCAGCACTGCTCTTTTGCGCAATTTTTCCGTAAAGTGAGGCGAAAATGATGTTGAAAAATATCAAAAAGCAAGTTACAATGAAGTTGGATTGCTGGAAATCAGCGCTTCTTGTGGGTTTGTTGGCCGCAGTGCTGACTGAGTCTATCGTGCAGATTACACTTCAAATTGTAGTAAAAAATGACCCTTCCGAAGCGACTTGGATGGGTATGGCCGGCATCGGCTGGATGATTGGTGCGGGTTTTACCATGCTTGGTATGAATGTGGTAACATCTTCTACCGGCTTTTCCATGGCAGTGGTGATGGGAAGCACGCGCCGAGGTTACTTTTGGCCTTCGCTGCTGGTGCAGCTGCTGGGAACCTTTGTCGTTCTGCTGTGCGCGTATCCTGTTTCATGGGTGAGCGAAGGGCTGCGCCGTTTGATTGCTTCTCAAATGCCGATCGAGGGCGAAACCTTCGTTGCCGCAAATCCGACGCTGCTTTTGTTCCATGATTACTTTTGGGTCGTGCCCTTGATTGCGCTCGGCATTGTCGCATTCGGCATGGCGGCCGGCGGGCTGCTCATGCGCTTTGGCCGTGCCGGATTCTGGGTGGTTTGGGTTATTTTTATGTTCTTTTCTTTGGGAATGCCGCAAGTGGCCGAGGCCGAGTCCGGCCCGCTGTATACGGCTCATGAAGCAGTTTTGGCTGCAACGGCTGGTTTTGGCCCGGCGCATTGGGCGGCAGTTGTTGCAGCGCTGGCGCTGATTGTGATTGGAGCTGCGTGGGCGATGCTTCGGCGTGCCTGTGTAAAATAACGGCGGCAAACGCACGCCGGGTAAAAAGGAGAGCGGTTTTATGCAAGAATTAACGTATCAAAAACTGTTTTCGCGCATTGGGGCGTGCTATTTTGCCTTGCTGGCAGGCTCGCAGGTACTAAGTGCGATTGTCTTAACAGCGGTGTCGCTGTATGCGCCGTGGGTGACGCAAACACCGTGGTTTGTTTGGGTCTTTTCCTATGTTCCGCTGTATGTCGTTTGCGTGCCGCTGTTTTTCCTGCTCTTAAAGCGCTGGGTTCCCGCACATTCCGTGGATGCACAGCCGCAGGGGCTTTCCGCGGGATCTATGGTGAAAATTTATGTGGTGATGATGGGGGCTGTCTACGCCTTTAACATTGTTTCCGCAGTGATTACGCAGATTATCGCCATGCTCAAGGGCAGCGCGGTGGCAAATCCGTTGGATGAGGTTGTGACCTCCTCCGGCCTTGTTTACAATCTGTTGTTTGGCTGTATTGTCGCGCCGGTGGGTGAGGAGCTGGTGTTCCGCTGGGCGCTTTACCCGCGCATTGCGCCGCGCTACGGCGAAAAGCTGTATTTGCTGGTATCTTCCGGTATTTTTGCCCTGTACCATGGCAACTTATCGCAGCTTTTGTATGCGTTTGTGGTGGGCTATTTGCTTGGCCTTGTTTATGTCAAAACGCAGCGCTTGCGCTACAATATTGCATTTCATGTCGTAATTAACTTGACAGGTATGATTCTTGGCCCGGCGTTGGCCGCCCTTGGCGCGATTGGCATTGGAATTTTGCTGGTATTTGAAATGGCTTGCTTCGTGGTTGGCGGGCTGCTTTGGGCAAAGCGGCCGGAAAGTACGCGCAGCCTGCGCCCGGGAACGGATATTGTGCCGTTGTATCCCATCCGCGCCTTACTGAAAACCGGCGGTATGGTTGCTTTAGTGGTGCTGTGCTTGCTGATGATTATCACCGCGACATTGGCGTGAGCATTTGACATCAAATGAAAAAAGAGAGGGGCAGCCCCCTCTCTTCGGTTTGTCGAAAAAGCTTCGCTTTTTCACAAACCGAAGCCTTATCTAAAATGGAAAAGAGGGCTCAGCCCCCTTTTCCAAGCCTTTTTCCCCTTGC
>JFBN01010988.1_pt1 | contig 15729 bp, 19 predicted proteins | sample 768741 | NCBI WGS metagenome assembly JFBN01 (sample SAMN01983846, study PRJNA193217) | chicken gut metagenome | biome: terrestrial biome; isolation source: ceca of Broiler chicken | host: Gallus gallus | place: United Kingdom: England | collected 2010-09-07
TTCGCTACGGCTCCCGCCAGTCCGGAAAGGCTGATGCCGATGCCCATCCCGCCCTGGACGATGGGATGGCGAGCAGTGAGATCGCCGATTTTGAGTTCTGGAAGGTTCATTACAAGTCTCCTTTATGACAGGGATGCCCTGTCGTATATTTTTCCGTTAAGCGTCATGCCTGTACAGGTCATTTCAAGATAGAAAAACTTCATTTCATAGTCTACTCTAAATTTGAACAGATATCAATACTTTTCAGAACGGGGAGCCGCCGCACCGGCCGGAGACAGGGTGTTTTTCCGCGGCGGAGGCGATAGGTAAAAGGAATGGAACGTCGGGTTCTCCCACGGGCTGTGCATGGCGCGGCGGGGAAAATCAGGGAAATGAGACTGGTATATATAAAGTATATAAAAGAAAAGAGGACAGGCCGCTGGAAATCATGCCCTGAGGGCGGCCGGTAGGCAGGAGAAAAAGATTGTGATATAGTATTAGCAGCAGGTGATAATTTATGGATAAGAAACGCCGTCTGGACAAGGACACAAGACGAGAACGCATGGCAGCCATGCTGCATCACGATCCCGGCAAGACCGACCGCGATCTGGCCGAGGCCTTTGGCGTGTCCGTGGCGACGGTGCGGCTCGACCGGAAGATGCTCGGCATCCCGCAGATGAGAAATCGTCTGGAGGCGGCGGTGCAGAATACAGCCGGAGAGTCGCTGCACGATCTGGAAATTATCTCGCTGGAACAGGGCAGAGAAGGTCTCGCGCTGGTCCGCACGACGGACGAGATGACGGACGCTGCCGGCATCGTTCCCGCATCCAAGCTGTACGGCATGGCGGCGGAGCTGGTGCAGACCATGATGAACCGGTCGTTTTCGCCGACGCAGGTGGGGAATATCAAATACAAACAGCCCTGCGGCAGCGGCGTGCAGCTGGTGGTCAAGGCAAAGGTCGCGCACCGGCACGGCAGCAAGCAGTATGTGTACGTGCAGATCACGACCCGGGACACAGAGCTGTTCCGTGCAAAGTTTATCATGAATATCCTCAATGAGGATGAAGGAGATACTGATGGAAAAAATAGCGGTTGATGCGATGGGCGGAGATTTTGCTCCGCTGGAGATCGTACTCGGCGCCATTCAGGCGGTGAGGGATTTCCACATTCCCGTAGTGCTTGTCGGGGATGAAGGCCAGATCCGCGACATCCTGAAAAAGAACGGAGCGGACAACGATCCGCTCATTGCGGTGCATCACGCCTCGCAGGTCATTGCCATGGATGAGCATCCGGGCATGGCTTACCGGAAGAAGCGCGACGCCTCCGTATCGGTGGGAGCGCGGCTGGTGCGCTCCGGGGAATGCGGCGCGCTCGTCGCTCCGGGCTCCACCGGCGCGGCGGTCACCGCAGGGCTCTTCGGCATCGGCCGCATCCGCGGCATCGAACGGCCGGCGATCCTCACGCCGATCCCGAATAAAAAGGGCGGCTACACCTATCTGATCGACTCCGGCGCGAGCGCGCAGGCCAAGGCGATCAATCTGGTGCAGAATGCGGTGCTGGGCTACTGGTATGCAAAGCGTGTACAGCACATCGACGATCCGAAGATCGGCCTTCTCAATATCGGCACGGAAAGCACGAAGGGCAGTCCGCTCGTGGCCGAGGTCTATGAGCTTCTGGAAAAACAGCATCTCTTCACCTTTGCAGGGAACTGCGAGGGCCGTGACATCCCCACTGGAGACTTCGACGTGGTCGTCACGGACGGATTCACCGGCAACGTGGTGCTGAAATTCGGCGAAGGCGTGGGAGGCCTCTTCTTCGAGCTCCTGAAGGACGCGGTTCACATGGGCGGCCTCCGGGCCAAGCTCGGGGCGCTTCTCCTGAAGCCGGCGCTCAAGCAGTACATGATGAAGCGTATCGATTACTCCGAATACGGCGGCGCGCCGCTCCTCGGACTCCGGGGCGGACTGGTGATCTGCCACGGCGCTTCCAAGGCCTGGGCCATCCGGAATGCCATCCGGGCGGCGGAACAGATCGCCAGCGAGCATATTCCGGAGCTGGTGGCGGACGCTCTCAAGGGCGAATCGCTCGCCGTTGCGGATCTGGAAGAAATGAAAGAATAATATAAGGATACAGATGTCGGTAAGACAGGTTGTACAGAAAGGAATGACACTATGGCAGAAATGATCTCCGCAGGCATTTTGGCAACGGGCCATTATGCGCCGAAAAAAATTCTGACCAATGAAGATCTGGAACGGATGGTGGATACCTCCGATGAATGGATCCGCACCCGTACGGGCATTGAGACGAGACATATCGCCGCAGACAGCGAGGATACGTCGGATCTGTGCGTCCATGCGGCGAAAGCGGCGATGGAAAAGGCGGGCCTCACGCCGGATGATATCGATTTCATCATGGTCGGCACCGCTTCTCCGGACTATGTGGTGCCCTCCACGGCATGCCTCGTGCAGTCGAAGCTGGGATGCACCCATGCAGGGGCCATGGATTTCTCCGCCGGCTGCTCCGGCTATATCTACGGCATCACGCTGGCTGCCCAGTTCATCCGCAGCGGACTCTACAAGCATGTCCTCGTCATCGGCGCGGAAGTGCTCTCCCGTCTGGTCAACTGGGCGGACCGCTCCACGTGCATTCTCTTCGGCGACGGCGCCGGCGCGGCCATCATGGGCCCGGTGGAAGACGGCTACGGCTATATCGCTTCCGAGCTCGGCTCCGACGGCAATCTCGGCGGCATCCTGAACATTCCCGCCAGCGGCATCGCGGAACCGGTCACGCACCGTGCCATCGATTCCGGCCGTATCTATATCCACATGGAAGGCTCGGAAGTCTTCAAGCATGCTGTCCGCCATATGGAAGCCACCACGCAGAATGTGCTTCAGAAGGCAGGACTCGGCATTGATGATGTGGCGCTCTTCATCGCCCATCAGGCAAACTACCGCATCATCCACTCCACGGCGAAGAAGCTGGGCGTGCCGGAAGACAAGGTGTACGTCAACGTCAACCGCTACGGCAATACCTCCGCCGCCTCCGTGGGCATCGCGCTGGATGAAGCCGTCGCGGAAGGCCGTCTGAAAAAAGGCGATTATCTGGTGCTTACCGGTTTCGGCGCAGGCCTCACCTGGGGCTCTGTGGTGCTGAAATGGTGCTGATCTGACATACATTTCAGGAAAGAATAAATGAGGTGATTGATTTGAAGACCGTATTTCTTTTCCCTGGCCAGGGCTCCCAGAAGGTGGGCATGGTAAAAGACCTGTACGAAAAGTACGACTCCGTAAAGGCGCTCATTCATGAAGCGGATGAAGCGCTGGGATTCTCCATTTCTCAGATGATGTTTGAAGGTCCGGACACGGAGCTCATGAAGACGGAATTCACGCAGCCGGCGATCCTGACGGCCAGCGTGGCCTGCTGGAAGGTGCTCGGCGAACACGGCGTGGCACCGGAAGCGGCTGCTGGGCATAGCCTCGGCGAATATTCCGCTCTCGTGGCCGCAGGGGCTCTTTCCTTTGCAGATGCCGTAACGACGGTGCATCTCCGCGGCAAGTTCATGCAGGAAGCGGTGCCGCTGGGCGAAGGCGGCATGGCGGCGGTCATCGGCCTCGCTCCGGAAGCCATCGTTGACGTGTGCGCGAAGGTATCGGAAACCTCAGGCCCGGTACAGGCAGTCAATTTCAACTGCCCCGGACAGACCGTCATCGCCGGCGCGACCAAGGCTGTGGAAGCGGCCTGCACGGCCCTGAAGGAAGCGGGCGCAAAACGGGCAATCATGCTGAAGGTGAGCGCTCCCTTCCATTCCACGCTGATGGAACCGGCAGCAGCCCGCTTGAAAGAGGTGCTCGACAAGATCGACATCCATGATGCGGCCATTCCGGTCATCGCCAATGTAAACGCCAAAGAGGAAACCAAAGCGGACGAAATCCGTGACAACCTCATCATGCAGGCGGCACATCCCGTACACTGGGAGGAATCAGTCCGCCACATGATCGCCGAAGGCTATGACACCTATGTGGAAGCCGGCCCGGGCACGGTCCTGTCCGGCTTCATGCGGAAGATCGACAGAGCGCAGACGTCCATGCACGCAGAGGACATTGCGACGGTCGAAGACGTTGTGAACAAGATCAAGGGGGAAAACTGATGGAAAACGTGGAAAAGGCAGCACTTGTCACCGGCGCATCCCGCGGGATCGGCCGTGCCATCGCTCTGGCGCTGGCGAAGAAGGGCTACGTGGTAGCGGTCAACTACGGCGGCAGCCAGGCAGCGGCGGAAAGCGTCAAGGCGGAAATCGAAGCCGCCGGCGGCCGCGCCATCGTCATTCAGGGCGATGTGTCCAAGGCGGAGGACGTGGATAAGGTCTTCGCCGAAATCAAAAAGGAATTCGGCCGTCTGGATGTACTCGTTAATAACGCAGGCATCACCAGAGACAGCCTCATGCTCCGTCTGAAGGAAGAAAACTGGGATGCCGTCATCGATACCGATCTGAAGAGCGGCTTCCTCACCATGAAGGCCGCAGCGCCGATCATGATGAAGCAGAAAAAAGGCGCGATCGTCAATATTGCCTCCGTGGTGGGCATCATGGGCAATATCGGCCAGATCAACTACTCCGCCGCCAAGGCGGGCGTCATCGGCATGACGAAGACCGCAGCCAGAGAGCTGGCGGCGCGGGGCGTCCGTGTCAATGCCGTTGCTCCGGGATTCATTGCCACATCCATGACGGATGTCATTCCGGAGAAGATCAAAGAAGGCATGATCCATTCCATTCCGCTTGGCCGTATGGGGCTGGCGGAAGACGTCGCCAACGCGGTGTGCTTCCTCGCATCGGACGAGGCGTCCTATATCACCGGACAGGTTTTGAAGGTAGACGGTGGAATGGTAATGTAATATAATCAATACGTATTGATTGTCCATGGAAAGGTGGTGAAATACGGATGAGCACTTTCGACAGAGTCAAGAAAATCGTCGTCGATCAGCTGGGCGTCAACGAAGCTGACGTACAGATCGACTCCACGTTCATTGACGATCTCGGGGCAGATTCTTTGGATATTGTTGAACTGATCATGGCATTTGAAGAAGAATTTGAAATTGAAATTCCTGATGATGCGGCAGAAAAGATCAAAACTGTACGCGATGCAGTCGACTACATCGATGCACAGCTCCAGAAATAAGAACTGGGATGGCGGGGGGAATGGAAGCCATTCCCCTGCGGCCATTATAAAGAGCGAGAAAATGCTTCAAAAAAGCGGACGTCCTGAGACTGCCCGTTTTTTTGAGGTATTATCCAGAGAGTCCTCAAAGGAATTTCATAGAATCGAGAGAAATAAAAAGGGCGGCAGTCCGTCCTGAGATTTGCAGAAAGGTGTTGCATCGTATGAAGAGAAGAGTAGTGATTACCGGGGTCGGCGTCGTATCGCCCGTAGGCATCGGCGTGGAAGAATTCTGGAACAATCTGCTGGCAGGCAAGTCCGGCATCGGACCGATCACGCAGTTTGACGCCACGGATTTTCCGGTAAAGATCGCCGGGGAAGTCAAGAATTTTGACCCCGTACAGTATGTAGGCGACAGAAAGATGGTCCGTCATATGGACCGGAACGCCCAGTTCGCCGTGGCGGCGGCCCGCATGGCACAGGAAGATGCCAAGCTGGACATGGCACAGGAAAATCCCGCCCGCGCAGGGACGATCATCGGCACCGGCATCGGCGGCATTGCCATGATGGAAGAAACGGTCCGCAAGATCGAGACACGCGGCCCGGGCAAGGTCAGCCCCTTTGCGGTTCCCATGATGATCGCCAACATGGCCTCCGCTCATGTATCCATTCATTTCGGCCTGCAGGGACCGGTCCTGACGGACGTGACGGCCTGCGCTTCCGGAACGAATGCGATCGGCCAGGCGACCCGCATGATCCAGTACGGTGATGCGGACATCATGTTCGCCGGCGGCACGGAAGCAGCGGTCTGCCCGAGCCCGATGGCAGGATTTGCGGCCATGAAGGCGCTCTCCTCCAGAGACTGCCCGCCGGAAGAAGCATCCTGCCCGTTTGACGCCCGCCGCGACGGCTTTGTCCTCGGGGAAGGCAGCGGCGTGCTCATTCTGGAAGAACTGGAACATGCGAAGCAGCGCGGCGCCCACATCTATGCGGAAATCGTGGGCTACGGCACGAACGGCGACGCCTACCACATCACGGCGCCCCGTCCGGACGGCACGACTCAGCTGCAGTGCATGAAGAATGCCCTCGCCGATGCAGGCGTTCAGCCGGAAGACGTGGACTACATCAATGCACACGGCACCTCCACTCATCTGAACGATATGAGTGAAAGCACCGCCGTGAAGGAACTGCTGGGCAAGCATGCCTATGACATCGTCATGAACTCCACGAAATCCATGACGGGCCATCTCCTCGGTGCTGCCGGCGCTGTGGAAGCCGTGGTATGCGCCCTCTCCATGGAAAACAATAAAGTACATCCCACCATCAACCTGAAGGAAAGAGATCCGGCGTGCGATCTGGACTACGTGACCGAAGGCGCACGGGATGTGAAGATCGATGTGGCCATGTCCAACTCCTTCGGATTCGGCGGCCACAATGCGGTCATCGTTCTGAAGCGCTATTCGGAATGAGCACCGCGGAAAACAGAAGAAAACTCCGTCTGTCCCAGCTGCGGCAGTTCGCTGAGGAAAACAATATCCCTGTCCAGAATATCCAGCTCCTGAATACGGCGCTCACCCATACGTCCTATGCGAACGAGCACCGGAATGAGGTCATTCATGACAATGAACGGCTGGAATTTCTGGGCGATGCCGTACTGGATCTGGTCGTGGGGGAATACCTCTTCCTGCGGTTTCCCACGTGGCCGGAAGGGGAGCTCACCCGGGCCAAGGCGAGCGCCGTATGCAAGCCTGCCTGCGCGGAATGTGCAGCGAAGTTCCATATCGGCGACTACATGCGGCTCGGCCGGGGCGAGGAAATGTCCGGCGGCCGGACACGCATCTCCATTCTGGGCGATGCCTTCGAGGCGGTCATCGGCGCGATCTACCTCGACAATGACTATCAGACGGCGTCCCGCTTCATCCTGGGGCATATGAAAAAATTCCTCGATGCCATCGACCGGGGAGACTACGACCGGGATTACAAGTCGGACCTGCAGGAGCTCGTGCAGCGCCACGGCGACGTGGACATCCGCTATGAGGTGACCCGCGATGAGGGCCCGGATCACGACAAGACGATCTGGATGGAAGTTTTCATCAACGGCAAAAACCTGGGACGCGGCGTAGGCAAGAGCAAAAAAGAAGCGGCCCAGCTGGCCGCAAAGGAAGCCATCGACAGGCTTCACGGCGGAGAGACCTATCCGCCGACGCCGAAGGACTGAAACGGCGGGAAGGGGGATTCCATGGCAGAACAGCTTTCCACTCCGGAAGAGATCAGAGCCCGGATACGGGAGATCTATCGGGGCAATCCCTTCATGTCTGATTATTTTGGCATTTCCATTGACGAGATCCACTGCGGCGGCGCTACGGTGAGTCTCCTCACCGTTCCGGAAAAGCATACGAATCACCGGGGCGTGATCCACGGGGGCGTCATGGCGGCGCTGGCCGATTCTGTCACCGGCGTGACCGGAGCGAGCATGGGGCGCATGGTGGTCACTGTAAGCCTCACGCTGGATTATATCCGAAACTGCCGGCCGGGGTCGCGCATCCGCGTGACAAGCCATGTACTGCACTGCGGCCGCACGACCATGTGCATCGGCGCAGAGATGTACGATGAGGAGGACCGGCTCATGGCAAATCTTCTGGCATCCATGATGGTCGTCGGGTCCTTCCCGGAGATCCCGGGGCAGTGGTGAATCCGATACAATAAAAAACACGGAGCTTTTGACGGTTCCGTGTTTTTTGATGCTCAGTCCTCGATGCCCTTCCGGGCGGCGACGCCGCTGTCGTAATAATGGCGGATCTTTTTCATTTCCGTGATGAGATCGGCCGCATCGAGCAGCTTCTGCGGCGCGTTGCGTCCGGTGACGATGAGCTCCGTCTCCGGACGGCGGGCGGCAAGGATGCGCTCCGTGTCCTCGTCCGTGGCAAGATCATACCAGCAGGCCATGTTGTATTCGTCGAGAATGACCATGTCATAGCCGCCGGCTACAGCCTCCACGGCCTTGTCCACGCCGCCGAGGATCATGGCGCGGTAGTCCGCCGGGGGATGGCCCGCCGGATAGACTGTGACCTGATCGCCCCACGCTTCGAGCTGTTCCTTCGTGAGCATGCCTTCCTTGGCGATGAAGTAGGGCTTGCCTACGGTGATGAGCGTGATGCCCGGCAGTGAGGCGAGCACCTTCTGCTCCGAGTAGGCCAGAGATTTCATGAACTGGATGATGCATACCTTTTTGCCGGCGCCGACGGCGCGTACGGCGAGGCCGATGGCGGCCGTGGTCTTGCCCTTTCCGTCGCCGGTATAGACCTGAATGTATCCGCGCTGGGTCATAGCTGTCCTCCTTTTTCTGTTTCCATGGGATGTTTTCTCCATTATACAATGATTTTCGCGCATGGTGGACGGGGAGAATGATATAATGGAGGTATTCTTTCACAGGAGGACGGACGATGAAACAGGAAACGGAACACAGGGTCCCGGTGCGTCAGCTTTTCCGGCTGATCGGCGCATACTGGAAGGGAGAGGAGCGGCGGTCGGCATGGCTGTATCTGGCAGGCATGGCGGGGCTGACGCTGGCGGCGGTATATATGACGCTGCTGCTGAATGACTGGTACAATTCTTTTTACAGCGCCCTGCAGGACTACGATGCGGACGCGGTGTACCATGCCTTTATCACCTTCACGGAGCTGGCCTTCGCGCACATCGCCTTTTCCGTCTATGCCTACTACCTGCAGCAGAAGCTGTCTCTGCGGTGGCGGGACTGGATGACCCGCCGCTACTTGGCGGACTGGACGGACCACCGGATGTACTACCGCATGGAAATGTTTTCCGGCGGCACGGCGGACAATCCGGACCAGCGGATCTCCGAGGACATCCGCCTGTTTACGGCCCAGACGCCCGCCTTTTTTCTGGGGATCCTCCGGGCGGTGGTGACGATCCTCTGCTTCATCTTCATCCTGTGGAATCTGTCGGAGCCGCTGGCCTTCACCGTGGGCGGCACGGAATATCACGTGTACGGCTACCTCGTGTGGGCGGCGCTGCTGTACTCCGCGGCCGGCACCTGGGTGACGCACCGCGTGGGGCGGCGTCTGATGGGCCTCAATTTCACCCAGCAGCGCTATGAGGCGGATTTCCGCTTCGGCATGGTGCGCCTCCGCGATACGGCGGAAAGCGTGGCCTTCTATGACGGCGGGAAAGAGGAAAAGGGCTATCTCCTGCGGCGTTTCCGCCTCGTCCTGATAAACATGGCGGAGATCATCCGCAAGCAGAAGCAGCTGTCCTGGCTGACGAACTGCTACGGGCAGATCGCCATCATTTTCCCCTTTGCAGTGGCGGCGCCGCGGTACCTGTCCCGGGAGATCTCCTTAGGGAGTCTCATGCAGATCGCCAACTGCTTCGGCAAGGTGCAGGAATCCCTGTCCTATTTCGTGGACGTCTATACGAGCCTCGCGGAATGGCAGTCCTGCGCGGTCCGTCTGCTCTCCTTCGACGCCCATCTGCGGACGATCCGGGAGGAATCGGAGACGGCGGCAGTGCGGCTCCATACGGAGGAAAATGACCGGGAGACCGCCCTGCGCGGCACGGACATCGCCCTTCCGGGAGGACGCCTCCTGCTCCGCAGCGCCAGCTGCCTTATCCGGGCCGGAGAGAAGGTCCTCATCAAAGGGCCCTCCGGTGCTGGAAAATCCACGCTGCTCCGCGTGCTGGCCGGCCTCTGGCCTTATGCTTCAGGGCAGCTCGAACGGCCGCCGGCATCGAAGTGCATGTTTATTCCGCAGAAGCCCTATATGCCCATGGGAACGCTCCGCGAGGCGGCATCCTATCCGGGAGCGCCCGTGCCGGCGGAGCAGCTCCTGCCGCTTCTGGAGGAATGCGGGCTGTCTCATCTGGCGGGCTGCCTCGATGAGGAGCGGGACTGGAGCCACGTGCTGTCCCTGGGAGAACAGCAGCGGCTTGCTTTTGTGCGCATTTTCCTCCGCCGGCCCCGCTGGGTCTTTCTCGATGAGGCGACCTCGGCCATGGATGAGGAAATGGAAATGAAACTTTACGGCCGGCTGGCAGCGCTGCCCGATGTCGCCGTGGTGAGCGTGGGCCATCGTTCCACGCTCGACCGGTGGCACACCCGGCAGATCACGCTGCGGCCGGATACATTGACACTGGAAGGATGAATAATGGAAGAGTATTTGCGGTTTTTCATGGTATTTGCTGACATTCTGATCCCTATGTGTATCGGCCGCCTGCTGCGGCGGTGGGGGCTCGCCCGGGAATGGGTGCGGCTCCTGATCCGCATCAATGTGGTGGGGGCCATCTCCATACTTTCTGTCATTTCATTCTGGTCGCTCCACGCTACGGCGGAGCTGCTGTGGCTGCCCATATCCATCCTGCCTATCTGCTTTTTATCCGTCCCTGTATTTTATCTGCTGGACAAGCACCGCTTCACCGATCCGAGAGATCAGGGGAGCTATCTCATTGTCATGATGCTCGGCAATATCGGCACGCTGGCAGGGCTCTGCGCCTATGTGCTGTACGGGGAGATCGGCTTTGCCTACACCCAGCTCATCGCCGTTCCGCAGATCCTCGTGATCGTCCTGTTCTGCTTCCCGGCGGCCCAGCGGTATCATGATCTCTGGGCCAACGGGGAACAGTCGGTGAAGCACAAGACCCGCCTCCGCGATCTGCTTCTCACCTGGAACCAGCTTCCCGCGGTGGGCGTTCTGGTGGGGCTGACTCTGAGTGAGCTCTCCGTGCCGCGGCCGGAAGCCATCAGCACAGCCTTTACCTTCCTCATCCATGCCAGCGCCTGGATGGGGATGATCCCCGTGGGCTACGACCTGAATTTTTCCGGCGTCCGTGCCTATGCGTGGAAGCTCTGGCCGATTTTTCCGGTGAAATTCCTGTATCTGCCGCTGTGCCTCGCGGCGATGACGCTGTGCTTCACGGACAACCCCATGCTGCTGTGGTGCGTGGTGCTTTCTGCGGCGGCGCCTACGGCTATCTTCGCCGTGGCGGCCACTCAGCTCTATGGGCTCAACGTGGACATCGCCGAGTCCTCCTTCATCACCTCCACACTGGCTTTCCTGTTCGTGGTGTATCCCTTCATCTATTATCTGGCGGCTATGTAGCGGCAGGGGATGACGCTCCTTCCTATACAGATAAAAAACAGCGCGTGCTTTCCGGCACGCGTTTTTGCATGGCTTTTAAAGCTTCACTGTTCTCTGAAACAGTACGGACGGGCCGCGGGAAGGGCGGGGGATGCTTCCGCAAGGAATGCATCCCGCAGGAAAGACATAAAAAAACAGGGTACCCGAAGGTATCCTGTTTTTGTGTGCAATTCCAATTACTTGGAGTACAGTTCGACGATGTACGTTTCGTTGACTTCGTCTTTGTACGGAAGTTCTTCACGCATGGGCATGCGGGTGAGGGTAACCGTCCAGTTGTCGAAGCTCTTTTCAATGTACGGGAGGTCGAAGGTTTTCAGTTCCTGGAAGGACTGCTTGAACATTTCGTTCGTGCGGTATTCTTCACGGAGAGAAATGACCTGGCCGGGGCGAACCGGGTAAGACGGAATGTCTACGCGTTTGCCGTTTACATTGATGAGACCATGGTTGACCATCTGACGTGCCTGACGGATGGAGCGTGCGAAGCCTGCACGGTATACCAGATTGTCCAGTCTGGTTTCCAGCAGGAACAGCAGGTTGGCGCCGGTAACGCCTTCCATGCGGTTCGCTTTATCGTAATAGCGATAGAACTGTCTTTCAAGGACATTGTACATCGCTTTAACTTTCTGTTTCTCTGCGAGCTGAACGCCGTATTCAGACTGTTTCTTCTGACGAGCGTCAGCGGGCTGCCGTTTTAACGCTTTCGCATGGCCGTAAATGTTTACGCCAAAACGTCTGCATGCCTTAAAACGGGGATTTCTGTTTGTTGCCATTTAGATATCACCTCTCTGAAAATCTGCTGCCTGAAATGATTTTTGCATAGACAGCTTATACATTATAACGGCTGCACTGCCGTTTGTCAATTTCAGAGAGCTCAGAAGAGGGCCAGTATGGCGAGAAAGATCGTGCCCGGCACGCCGAAAAGGGCCACCACCACGGCATCGAAGAAGCTCCAGTCCATGTGCACCAGATGGAAGGCATCGAGAAAGAAATAGAGCATGCCCCCGGCGACGATATTCCCCAGAAAAGGCGCGACCGCGCAGCCGATGAATTTCACGAGGAGCAGCACGAGCCCTGAGGCGAAAAGAAAGAGAAAGACGAGAAGCGCCAGGCTGAATCCGGCAATGGCTGCCATGAGAATCCCTCCCTTCATGAAAGCCTGTATTTTCTATTCCTATTATATAGGACAATGAGAGCGCGTCCAAGGCGGAGAGCGCAGGGCCGGGAATGTGATATGATGAGAAAAAGAAAACGACCGGAGGGGAGGGGCTGCGGTATGAGCGGGAAAAGTTTTAAGAGGGAGAGCCGGGGGAGCGAGCCTGTACTGGCCATCTGCTATGATTTTGACAAGACGCTGACGCCGGACGACATGCAGGCGCAGGGCTACATTCAGGCCGTGGGAAAGAATGTGAAGGATTTCTGGACCATTTCCAACGGGCTGGCGGAGGAGAATGATATGGACCAGAATCTGGCCTATATGTACTGCATGGCACGGATGGCCGAGGGCCGGCTGGTCTTCACGCGGGACGTGCTCGCTTCCTACGGGGCCAGAGTGAAGCTGTTCCCCGGCGTCGACAGCTGGTTTGAGCGGATGCGGCGGTACGGCGCGGAGCACCATGTGCAGGTGGAGCATTACATCATTTCCTCCGGGCTGAAGGAAATGATCGAGGGCACCGCGGCGGCCCGGGCAGGAGCATTCAAAAAAATTTACGCCAGCTCTTTTTTCTATAATGAAAAGGGCGTGGCGGTGTGGCCGGCGCAGGTGGTGAATTATACGAACAAGACGCAGTTTCTCTTCCGCATCGAGAAGGGCGTGCTGGATGTGAACGATCCGTCCGTCAATGAATACTTCCCGCCGGAGACGGTGCGGGTCCCCTTCCGCAACATGATCTATATCGGCGACAGCGCCACGGACATCCCGTGCATGAAGCTGGTCACTGCCCACGGAGGCTATTCGATCGGCGTGTACAATGCGGAGGATCAGGACAAATCGAAGGTGTACCAGATGATGCAGGACGGGCGGATCCGGTATTTTGAACCGGCGGATTACCGGGAGGGAAGTTCGCTGGATACGCTGGTAAAGTCCATCATTTTCCGGACAGCGGCCAACGAGGTGCTGGAGAGGGCATCTTATCGGTGCAGGACGGAATGCGAGGCCGCGGCGGAACGGAGTGGGAAGGCGCAGAAACAGAAGAATGACTGGCTGATCGCGCTGGAGAACAGCGGAAACTTCGCGCGCACCCATTTCCTGATCCAGCACCAGCCGGACGGTGAGGACTGGACGGAGGCGGAGCGGGAGCGGCTCCTTGCAATCGCGCTGAGAAACAGCCAGGTCCGGTACATCCTGACGGACGCGGACGTGCGCCGTTTTTATGAAACGGTTTTGCAGGGGATGGAAAAGGAAACGACGGCCGCCGCTCAAATCCGGGAGGCTCTCGGTAGCTGAAAAGGGCATAAAAAAGAACGCAGCGGAATAATGGCTGCGTTCTTTTTTATTTGACATAGTAGTACAGGATGGCCGCACCGATGGCGACGGCCAGGCCCAGCCGGAGCAGAAAGGTGAATACTCCGATGAGCTTGAAGATGAAATACACCGCGGCGATGGCGATCAGGCCTGCGATGATGGGATTTCCTGTAATCAATTCCTCCATGACAGTCTCCTTATAATTCTCTCCGGTTTTCCACGGCGCCGGCCAGCGTCTGGCTGTCCGCATACCCGATGTCTCCGCCGGCGGGCAGGCCCCGGGCGATGCGGGTGACGCGGATGCCTGTGGGCTTGATGAGCCGGGACAGATACAGGGCAGTGGCTTCGCCTTCGGTATCGGGATCGGTGGCGAGGATGACTTCCTTCACTTCGACGCTTTCCAGACGGGCGAGGAGCTCGCGGATGCGGAGCTGGTCAGGGCCGATGCCGTCCAGCGGAGACAGCGCTCCGTGGAGGACGTGGTAAAGCCCCCTGTATTCGCCGCTCGCTTCGAGGGCCTGCACATCCGGGGGCTGTTCCACCACGCAGATGACGGAATGGTCGCGGCGGTCATCCGAGCAGATGCCGCACGGGTCAGACACGGCCAGATTGCAGCATACGGAGCAGTAGCAACTCTTCCGGCGGGCGGTCTCGATGGCCTGAATAAAATCGGCCACCTCGCTCTCCGGACGTTCCAGCATGAAATAGGCCAGCCGGCGGGCGGTCTTGACGCCGATGCCGGGGAGGCGGCGGAACTGGGCCGCTACATTTTCGAGGGCGTCATTCATCAGAACATGCCGCCGGGCAGGCCGAGACCGCTGGTCACTTCCTGCATGCGCTTCTGTGCCATTTCAGCAGATTTGCGGGCCGCTTCGTTTACCGCAGTGGTGATGAGGTCTTCCAGCATTTCTGGATCTTCCGGGTCGATGGCATCCTTGGAGATCTTGAGAGACGTGATCTGGTTCTCGCCGTTCATGGTGAGGGAGACAGCGCCGCCGCCGACGGTGACGTCCACGGTCTGCTTCTTGACTTCTTCCTGTGCCTTCTGCATATCTTCCTGCATTTTGCGGGCTTTTTTCAGCATGCTCTGCATCTGTGCCTTATTTCCAAACATGAATTTTCCTCCTCAATCAGTCAGGGGCCTGAGGACCCTTTTTATTTCTTTTCATATATATCACAGTCAGGGGCTATTTTCAAGGCAGCCGCCAGGAGCGGGTCCTTCAGCGCTTCCGGGGGAAGTGCGCTTCTGTCGACGGCGGTGTAGCCGTCATCAGGAGAGGCCGCGGGTGCCGGTGCGGGCTGTGCGGAAGGGGCCGCCGGCGGCGCGGAGGCTTCCTCTCTGGCGCGGAGATCGTCGGGACTGCCCTTCAGCACGGTGTGGGGCACCAGCGCCCGGCCGGTGCATTTCTGAAAGGCCTCGGCGGTGATCTTCTGGAAGGCTTCCGTATTGCAGGCCTGCACAATGAAGGGCTGCGGCGCGGCGATGACCGCCCGGGCTCCGCCGGCATAGACAAGGGTGCTCTTGGAGAAGCAGGTGTAGATGTCGATGCGGTGGATGGCCATGAAATGAGACAGGATCTTTTTCCACAACGCGGGATATTCCGCCGGGGGGATCAGATCGGCCGGCGCCGACTGAGCAGCCCGTGCAGATGGGGCAGCCGGTGCTGCCGGAGAGGCCGGCATGGCTGCGGCGGACGCCGAAGCTGATGAGGTGCGCTTCCGGCGGGCGGGCTGTGCCGGCGGGGGCACCGGGGCCTCTGCTGCGGGCTGTGCCGTCCTGCGGGGCGCTTCTTCCGCCGGTGTGACAGGGGCAGCAGGTGCGGCGGCCGATGCCGGGACCGGTGAAGGTATAGACACCGGTGCAGACGGTTTCCGTGCAGCGGGTCTGTCCGCCGGCGGAGCCGTAAAGGCCGGTGCGGCGGGCATCACCGGTGCCGCCATGGATGGTGCCGGCCGGGAGACGGGCACCGCTGCGGCAGGA
>JFBN01307286.1_pt1 | contig 15720 bp, 19 predicted proteins | sample 768741 | NCBI WGS metagenome assembly JFBN01 (sample SAMN01983846, study PRJNA193217) | chicken gut metagenome | biome: terrestrial biome; isolation source: ceca of Broiler chicken | host: Gallus gallus | place: United Kingdom: England | collected 2010-09-07
CACAAATTCCCCAATCAATTTTTGTGGAACTTGCACAACTGGGAGCTTAAACCTGGAGCGCCAGCCAAGAACTGGAAAGATAGGAAAGGATGGACAAATCAAGAATCCCTATAGTTATAGTATAGCACATGGCCAGCAGCTTGTCAACTGGTAATTTTTGGAAATAGTTAGTTTATCTAACGAACTACTGGTATTCAGGTAATATTGATGAGACCATCGTCTACAAAATCGCCGGAGAATAAAGTTACGCATGTTGCCCAAACATAATTAAAACTATAAGAGGTAAAATCAGAAATAGCAATGGACAGATAGAAAACTGTGTTTGCGCCATCATAATACGCATTGATAGGTGCTGCAAAAATTTCTGTGGTTGAAGATGATTTTTCTGCACCTTGAACCGAAGACGGCCCCATGTAAACCTTAGAACTATCGTCGGCTAATGTAGACATTCCGATTTTGAAAATATTTCCTGTGACGGATGCCATGGGGATACGTCTTTCTGTGCTATAATCCGTGTAGTTTGTTACATTGAACTGACAAAAAATTTTGAATACTTGAATATAATCGGAATACGATAAAACACTGCTTCCAGATGTAATGTTCGCATTATTAGTTGTCGTAATAACATTATTAGTGAGTGCAGCTTTCAACTCCGTAATATCCTGCGCGTTAGCGGTGGCCTTCTGCTGCGCGGCATTGGCCGTCTGCTGTGCGGCACTCGCGGCAGACTGCGCGGAAGCAACACCGCTCTGTGCAGTGGTGGCAGTCGCATTGATGGCTCCGAGTGCCGTGTCGATTTTGAGCATATCGCCGTTGTAGTCGCCGAGCCAGGAAGGCTTGTCAGTTCCGATAAACTGCGAAAGCTCATAATTAGTAGTTTTTCCAGTAGATGCCATTGTAAAACCCTCTTTCTAAAATTTTAATTCAATGGAAAATTCCATGAATATTGATAAGCAGTTGGCGCACGTTCGGTGTCGAAATCTGTTGCTGTAAGTTCAGCATCATCATACTCCTGCGCCGTGGGTGAACTGTTGCGGTGAAGCTGTGCCAACATGGAAACAACATCAGGGATAGGCACCCATTCACCAGTGAACGGAGAGAACATAAAACCGATAGGGATATTAGGCCAAAGATACCGCCAGCCGCAACAGTCGTATTGGTAAGCAGTCAACCCGTATGAATCGTACTTTTCCGCCGTCAGCTGCAAAGAATCATATTCTGCCGCCGTAAGAGCGCAGCACCTGAGATTAGTGTAAACATTATCCAGGGCAGTCTGAATATCTACTAATCTTCCAGTTGTTGGGTCATAGACCATAACACTAGTAATTTTAGGGATCTCTGCCATCAGTTCGGCGATTTTAGAATCCACATAAAAGCGCGTGGCTTCGTCCCCGGTCGTGATGGCCGTGTTGATAGTTTGAAGCTGTGCGGAAATCTGTGCAATAATATTTGCATGCTGCTGTAAATTCCATTCATGTTCTGCTTTCAGCTGTGCATCAAAGTTTTCGGTGTACTCATTGAGTACGTTGTAAACCTTATCAATCCAGTCGGAAGTTAGTGCTGCAATTTGCTGATCGACGTAGTTATATACGCTCGTTTCAAAATTGTTCAGCGTTTCAATGATTTCATTCAGCTTTGAAGAAAACTTACAAAGCGTTTCGTAATATGAAAGTGAATCATCATAAACAAGCGGCAGTACCTTTTGGCACCAAAAACGCACCGGCTGAATGTTAGAAAACGGATTAACATTATCCGGCATTTACCACACCCCCATAAACAAGTCACTTAAAGAATCAATGACTTGCATATCGATGTTCAAAAAAGTTTCGCGAAATTCCTTGAGCATGGAAGAATACGAGCTTGTTCCTCGCTTTCCGCTAACCTTTTCAATATAATCATCAGTGCTTGTAATATTTTTGTTGTTTTGTACTTCATTAGTAGAACTAGAATTATTTGTAATATTTCCAGTGATTGTTCCATCTGCCGTTCTGTTATATGTTCGATTGTTTGTTTCGTCCGTTGTATCGCTGCCGTTGTTATTTACGTTCCTATAATTGGTAAGATATGAATAATTATCCACGTTTGAAACCTGGCCTTGCGGTGTATCGGAATACGCATTTTTTTCAGTATTGCTTCTTGTAATAGTGCTGTCAATCGTCGTGTTATCGGTATCCGCAATTGTATCTTTATTTGTTTGCGTGGTATCAGTTTCAGATTTGCTTGTGGCGTCCGCATTTTCCGTTGCGTTCTCAATCTGGTTGTGCTCATTATTTCTAGTGGTTCCCAATTCCACGTCATAAAATGGATTGAATTCTAAAAGCTCGCTTTTATAAAGCTGATTGAAATATGGCATAACCTCATTCAGCTTTGTTTCGAGTTTCATCCGCCAAAGCCCCACCGTTTCAAGGCCGATTTCACGAGTATAATAATGACGTAAAATCTTCGTTTCGAGTGGAACGCGATAGCTTTCGTCAAAAATCGGAAACGTGAAAGTGAAAATATTAGGGATTGCTGCTTGAATGGTAGAATCTACACTTGCAAAGTTTGACGGTTTAGGCGTTTTCTGATTGGCGTAAAACTCACAAATTGTGCGAACTTCAGTCGTATACTTAGCCAATTTCACCTGCCCCCTCGTCAATGATTTTATTTTCAAAAGTGGAATTGTAACGAACATCAATGTTCAAATTAAACATTGTATTTATTTTCTTACAAGCGTCCTTGCGTGCATTTAGTCTTGCCATGCGCTGGGCGTAAACGCTGCCCAAATTTGAGTTAATTTCATCAGTAACAAGTCGTTCTTTCTTTTCCGTGTTACTGTTTTCAATTCCCAAAAAGGTAAGCGCTTCATTCCATATCTGCCTTTTCAGAATTTGCAGCTTGTCCGAAACATACGGCGCGGAAGTGTTCAGCACTTTCACAGAATCCGGAATAATATTTTTTTCCCCGAAAATCACAGGTTCGTTTCCCGAAAACTGCATATAAACATTTTTCAGCGTTAGCCGCTGATTTTCATTACACTGGATCAGCAACGGCGTTTTCTGTGCCGTTACATTTACATCAATAGTGCGCTGAATTTCATAAAGCCGTTTTGCATATTGCTGTACTTCCAAAAGGCAGTTTGTGCGCAAATAGTTATTATAAATAATAACGCTGTTTTTATTGGTAAGATTATTCTGATACCCATTTGCAGCATACGCACGACGGAGTGTGGGCACGTTGTAAACGTCAAACGGGCCGGATGCAGCGCAGGCCAGAGCCAAAAATCCCACGACATCATCACGGAAGAAAACCGCTTGTCCATTTTCAAAAAGGCAAAGTTCCAAATAACGCGGGTCACACGTATCAGGAAGGTTTATCCATTCAAATGAATTTATGGCAAGTTCTGTCAACCTATTATAAAATAGGATAAACGTCCTGTTATTTGTAATAGCGCTCTCTCCGAACTGTGTTTTCTTTCGTCCCATTTTTTCACCACCTTACGGGGAATTATTCACGGAATAGTTTCCAACATTTGCAGGATTTTTCCAGAATGTAATGCCATTATCAAAGTATGATGCAATTTCCTGTAAATCGGCTGCGGGTGCTTCTCCGTAAATATAAGCACCTATTGTCTTTGTATAAGTGAATTGAGGACGTGCTGTAATATCAGGAATTGCTACGCGTCTTTTAGGATAGCCGTACATAGTCCAATAATCGTCAATCATTCTTGCAAATTCTGCCCGAACGTGCATGTTGCCAAAATAAAAATCTTTTAGATCGTTTGTAAATGTTGCTCCACCCGTAGAACTGCCGCGTGCTGCGTTTGGCATACGCTGTAAAACGTTTATCGTATTCAGGTCTTTTGCCACCGAAAAACCAGCGTTTGCCAAATTGTTACCCAAATTGAGGGCAGACAAAACACTCGCATTAGATGAACTCGAAACGCCATATGAACCAGCCCCGAAAAGTGAACTCGAAATGTTTTGCGCGTTTTGAATCCAAAAACCGTCTGCATTTTGTGCAACCCAGGCTTTATAAGAATCAATATTGTAAGCGCATTGCGGGAATCCGCCCAAACTCATTTTTTCATTCAAATTCAGCTGTGCACCTTTATAATTTTCGGGTACTAGCACAAGTTCAGGCGCAGACGAGTAAGCAGAATAACAAGAAAAATCAGCGCTTCCGCCAGAAAAATATTCATATGCGTATTCCGTAGATAATCCGGAATCAGTATAAACGTAAAGAAAATTGTAGGGGAACGTGTAAAGTTTCTTGTTTCTAGGCGTATAACCGTCAATAGCTCCGCTTTGAACAAGCGCAGCTGAAAAATTTTGAACGTTTGGCGAGCTTGACGATGTTCCTGTCATTTTTGGCGCGATAAAAATAGAAACGATTCCATCAGATAGCTGCTTTTCGGTTGCGCCGGAAATGAAGTTTTGAATTGCGGCATCATCGCCTAAATCAAATTCATTAAATTTTACACCTGTGTAAACATTTCCCACGGTATCACCGTAGTACGGTGAAAAACTTTCATCGAACGTTGCCGCGATGTAAACTTTTAGATTTGACGTCATGTTTGCTTTTGTGACGTTATCTAAAATGTAGTCGCCGAGTGCAAGATCATCAGGAAGCAAATTATCCCCTACGTTATCCGTATGAGAATGTTCACGCTCAATAAAGCACATCCCTCTATTCCAGATTCCCCACCAGCTTTGAAGCGGATCGAACGTAAACGCAACTTCCGCGCAATTGTCATTTACATAATTGATTGAATCAATAAAAGCATAGAACCATTTATTGGTATAGCTGCTATTTTGATACATCATATAGTTGCACTGATACAGCGCATCGGCAGACGCTTCCACAAGAACGGAGCGTTCACGGCGTTGATAGCTGTACTGAGAAAAGGTGAACGCTGTTTGTCCTGAAAAATATGAAGTTTGAGCAGAAACGCTGGAAAAGTAAAGCGTGTTTCTGTGTGCTGCATCGAGCGGCACATTTGAAAGCAGCCGTATAACGCTATTTGGTGTTACAGCCATATTATACCACACTTTCTATATAATAGCAAGCCCCGCTTTCGCGGGGGCAGCTATCAAATATTTTTACTGGAGAGTTACGGTTGCAGTGCCGGACTTCGTGGGTGTATAGGTGGAAGTGGCAGTAACAGTAAGCGGCGTCTGAGTTTCGGCAGGGTCAACCGTGAGCAGGCCGGACGGGGAAATGGTGGTGCCGGGGGCTTCACCGTTTACACTCCACGTTACAGACTGCGGGGCAAAACCGGTTGCCGTTACATTTGCGGTAAACTGCGCGGTCTGGCCTTTTGCTACGGTGACCGAAGCAGGCGAAACCGTAACGTTGGTAACGGCTGCGGCAACAGGATTGAAAATCACGGCGTTGGCAAACGGCGAAACACCAAACGTTTTCCACGTGTGAAAGCTGTAATTCCAATAAAGGCCCTCGCTGTTATAGATTTCGGTAAACTTTGCCAGATTATCGAAAATCATGAAAAAGTTTTCGTCCACCAGCATAGCAGGAATATTGTTGAGCGCAGTAAGGTCATCGCTTCCGATTTCCTGATAACCCGGAGTATCGCCGATCAGTGCGTTTAGTCTCTCAATGTCAAGGTTTCCGAAACCGTCCACAAGAATCTGGTGGCCCAAAAATTCCGCATTACTCATGTTGAAAGCACTTGCCAGGACTTCCACGTTCATGATGCCGTCAAAGTCAGTGTTAACAATCACGTACTGATTTTCTCGCGGCGTCGTTGTAGAAACGCCAGCCGGATTGTACGACGTGCTCATAAACATCATCTTGTTGGAATAGGAACGCGCCGTTGCAATGATGGTTTTCGCGTTATCCGTGGTAGGCGTCGGAATCGTAACAGTGTACATGTTTCCGTTTACTGCGTTCTTTGCCAGAATGTACTTCATAACAAGGAACTCATCATAGTTCGCCGCCGTGTACATAGCCGTGACAATTGATGCAATAAGGTTTGTCACGCCATCCCACGAAAGAAACGCCTGTCGCAGCTGTTCATCAGAAATGGTTTGCTTATAGAATTTCTGATAGTCGAGATAATGAAAAGCAGTGCGAACATCCGGAATTACACGCTTGAAAACGTTTGTTTCCGCGACGGACGGGTCAAAAGTCTGAGCGGCGCAAATATTGGTAAAGATTTCCTCTACCGTTTCGCCCATATCGAGCAGACCCTTTTTGAAAACAGACCACGGATTTTCATAAAGACGGGAAAGCAGGATAGTTTTGGAAATGCGGTTTACAAGCCCCGTCAGAAATTCATTCTGGAGACTTGTATAGTTCATGATGATTGCGCCGATCTCTTTCGGGTTATCAGTCTCATTTGTTACCATAGGAACCATAGACTGGTAAAACGCGGAAGAATTGGCACGGATAGTGTTGAGAATATCCGGCGTACTAGCGGACATTTTAACAGAAACAGGAATCTTTGCCATTATTTACATCTCCTTCTTTTCGAAAAGTTCTTCATAGGTATATTCTTTGCTTTCGTCCTCTGCATCTTCCTCGTGACGATCGACAACTTCACCAGGCGTCGGGGCAGGGTCAACAGCGCCACCGTCAAAGAAACGGGCACGATAGCGTTCACGCCATCCTCTGTCGTTTTCTTCATAGCGCCTGCGCCATTCATCCGCATCGGAAAAGCTTTCGACTGTATCAGAAAAATCTTCCAGAAACTGGATTGCATCATCATCAGAACGGTTTCCAATGATAGATTTTACCGATGCCATGAGTTCATCTTTACTTTTTACCATTTTTTCACCGCTTTCTCAAATAATATATAAATGGCATTTTTGTTCCAGTGAACACGGGACCAGGGCCAGGACCAGGTCCAGGACCGGGACCTGGCTGCCCTGAGAGGTACTCATACCATGAATTGGCTTGATTTCCACGCAATACCGGATTAGGTTCCTTTGGCCGTTCGTAGTTATACAGAAAAGCCCCCGCAAGATAATACGGCGTTTGAGTGGAAACTTTGAACTGCGCAAAGGTGATAGGATATTGTGTTGTGGGGTAGTATTGCTGATTGTTTTCAAGCTCCCATTCTATCCGCGCAAGTGCTGAATCCATATCGGAAGGTGCAAGCCCACGTTCAGCACACCAGTTTGTATATTTGGTGGACGGCGTCCACTGAACAAGCCCATAGCCCAGTTCCGGGTTTGAACTATCCAGATTTTGCCAGATACCGGGATTTATGGATGATTCTGATTGCATGTTGCCCAGCATACCGGAAACGGCTTGGATTGTCCAGCCGGATGCAGATAGCTTTTGCCATATGTACACAGCATTTTCTTCCATCTGTGACTGTGTGAGCCAAAAGTTACCAGAAACAGGCAATTATACCACCTCGCACACGCACACGCGCGGCCCGCCGTTTACATAGATTCCGGCTTGATTTCCCTTGTCCCCAATTGCTACAACGTGCCAAAATGTCGAATAACCTTCACGGCGGCAGCGGATAACTGCAAACTGCGGAGACGGCGGAGAACTTACACCGCAGATAAGTTCAACATCTTCACCTGTGATTTTGATTGTGTAATGAGAATATTTTTCAATTTTTACAGGATTTTTTTCATCATTTGTTGTATCGGAAATAAAGCTTTTTTCAATATCAAGGGTAATATTTTCATTGTAATCTACTGCACCGTAAATGCCTGGTATTTTAGACGTAGATTTTCGCTGAACAAGTGCAGCGGTATATTCAGGTGCACTTTCGTTATACTGTGCAAGCCAAAGAGTGAACGGAAGTTTTGCAGTCAAAAGCTTTGTCGTATAGTAGTCTTTGTTCGTGTAATATCCTGTATCAATTCCTTTTTCTTTGAAATAATTGCAGAATGTGTAAATAATGCTAGTTCTTTCCGCAGTTGTAAGCTTTTGTCCGTTTTTGTTGTAGGCGTAATCATCACTGTCATACTCAAAGTCGTAGAAAATAGGAAGGGAAACCGCAGACAGATACGGGGAAATCACTTTTTCACAAACCTGTGCTTCCTTGAGTGCATCGGCAGCGGAACTTGCATAGGAAAACCAATAAACACCAAAAGGAATATTATTTTCCATGCATCCGTTGACGTTGTTCAAAAACTGCTCGTCCGTCTGTGCTTCAAACATGCCATAGCCAGCACGGATAATAGCAAAACCGCATCCAGATTCTTTTACTTTTTTCCAGTCAATTCCGCCATTGTGTTTTGAAACATCAATTCCCCACATTGTTTTTGCCCTCGATAATAGCAGCGAGCTTTTGAAGAACAATCGTGTTGTTGTTCAGCGCATCAGTCATTTTTTCCACTTCCGCCTTGTGTGCTGTGCGCTGCGTAATCATATACCAGAAAAGCGCACCGCACATCACGATTGGAAAACCAACAGTCTGCACAAGTGTTACTACCTGCTCATAATCCATTTGTTTACCCCCTTTTCCATATTATACCACCTATATTGACTTTTGGCAAGAGTTGTGATACAATTATTTTTAGATAGGTGAAGGATGGTGAACCACTAAATGGCATCAATGTACTATGATGGAACAAAGCTGCTTTCCCTTAAAGATATAAATGGCCTTGAACCGGACTTGTATCTTTGTACCACAAACCGCACTGCCGGTAAGACAACGTACTTTTCGCGCCTGCTTGTCAACCGTTTTGTAAAGCGAAAAGAAAAGTTCGGACTTATTTACCGTTTCAAGTATGAACTGGACGATATTCCAAATAAATTTTTCAAAGATATAAATTCCCTTTTCTTTCCTGATTTGGAAATGAAAAGCCAGGTGCGTGCAAAGGGAATATATCATGAACTTTTTCTAAATAACATTGCGTGCGGCTATGCGCTATCGCTCAATTGCGCAGACACGCTAAAAAAATATTCCCACATTTTTAGTGATATTTCATCCATGTTTATGGATGAATTTCAAAGCGAAACAGGGCACTACTGCCCCAATGAAGTAGAAAAATTTATTTCGCTGCACACCAGCGTTGCACGTGGGCAAGGGAAAATGTATAGGCGTGTCCCTGTGTATATGTGTGGTAATCCTGTTACGCTGCTAAATCCGTATTATGTTGCGTTGGGAATATCTTCCAAACTGCAAAAGAGCACGCATTTTTTGCGTGGTGATGGTTTTGTATTGGAACAGGGTTATTCCGCAAATGCGGAAAAGGCACAGCGTGAAAGCGCATTCAACCGTGCTTTTTCTGAAAATAGCTATACAGCGTATACTGCGGAGGGGATCTATTTGAATGATAATGATGCTTTTGTGGAAAAAATTAGTGGTATTGGAAAATATATCGCTACTATAAAATATAATGGTAAAAGTTACGCTATCAGGGAATTTCAAAAACAAGGTATTATTTACTGTGATAATAGAGCAGACGAAAGTTTTCCTTTTCGGCTAGCTGTTACAACGGATGACCATAACGTAAATTACGTTATGCTGCAAAATAATCTGCTTTTTATAGACCGTATGCGTTATTTCTTTGAACGCGGTTGCTTCCGTTTCAAAGACTTGTCTTGCAAAAATGCTATCATTTCAATGCTTTCTTTCTAGTTATCCGATTCTATTTATTTACTTGATAGGCGCGGGCAGAACGCGGTAAAACGCGCCGTTGCCTATTTTCGGTTGCTGGCCGCTTGTAAAAAATAGGATTTGTGGATAAAAGGCCGTGTGAATGAATGTTCACACGGCCAATTTTTTATCGCAGTTCATATGTGTTTTCCACCAAAAGAATACCGCCAGGTATTCTTTTCGGTTGCAGCTTGCCAGGAATTACAAGGCCGATTGTAAATCCTGATAAATCGAGCGGCTTAAAATTTCCGTTTTCATCGAAAAGAAAGTTGCTGTATTTTTTATCTTCCTTTTTCGCTGATTCTTCATCATTTTCAAGTCTGATTTTCAAAAGCTCTTTGCAGCTTTTGGGCATACCAGCGCATTTTATTGAATACTCTGGCTTTATAGGCTCGCCGTCATCGTGTGTAACATGCTCTATATACGTTTTCTGCCGGACAAAAATAGCTCGATCCCAATAGCTTTCGAGCTTCCAGCAACAAAAGCTTTTAGAATCAATCTTTATTCCTTTTATTTTTTCGGGTGGTAAATCACAGTGTATAGAATCTGTATCTGCATAAATAAAACCGGGTTTTTTATAGCCATAAAAATTTGCTTGCGCAGCACGTATAGTGAAGTTTCTAGCATATGATGTGATTGCAGCGCCAACCGGTATAAATCCGGGCTTTTTGGTGTTTCCTAAAATTGTCATGAATTTGAGCGCATTTTCATGCGGAACAACAATTTTATAGTTTGCAACCGGAGACGATGCCATTTTTCCGTATAAGTTGTTTAAAAATAGCTTTGCTAGTGTTCTTTTTGCGCCTTTGCTTTCCATTTTTATTTTGCGGTACTTGTCTATGTATGCATCAAAAATACCAGAAATGGCGCTGAAATATATTCCGTCTAGTATTTTCAAATCATACACGTTATAGTGTTCCATGAAAAGCTTAAAATCAACGCATGTCAAGGTGAGTTCGACTGTGCTATCATGCAATTCTCCGTTTAAGTCATAATACTGTGAATAGTATTTCCCCTTGTAAAAAATATCGGAAGATTCAAGACATTCAGTACTTTTATACATGGGATTCCCCTTTATTTGTATAAAGGGCAACTTTCCATGCTTTAGTTCAAAACGGCAGGTAAAACGCACAAAATAATAATGGTTTTCATCTTTGGCTATATCTGGAATTTTTCCGTAGAAAATATAAGGATCGCCGATAGGATACTTGTTACCGCTTTCGCTGTGCATCATGGAAGGGTACAGCGAGTTAACATCCGCTGTCAGCCCATTTTTGAAAATTCTGTTTTCCTTGCCTCTTACAAGATAGCACCAGCCGCCTTTATATGCTTTTCTGATATATGCGTCCACGTTTTCAGCGCCCATTTCAGGCGGTAAATCCCATTTATCTAGCGTGTGGTCGCCAAACCAGTACAATTTTTCTGCTTTAGAGATAGATTTATAATATTCATCAAGGCAGCATGAGCCGATAGTTAGTTTGTCGTGGCCTTCCGCAAACATTATTTCCAGCGCTTCCTTTAGCACTAAAACATCATTAGCTATATACATAAGCTCGTTTTCTGCTATTGCGCATCCTGCGTATCTATATCCCGTGTATTCCATTTCAAGTTTTTTGTGTTTCGTTTGAAAGCTGTTACCAATTTCAGTCAGCGAAAAGGGTAAAAGTTTAAGGGAATCACGTATTTCTATAATATGCTTTCCGGTTTTGATTGTGATACTGTACCATTGCCCCATATCAGAAATATTATATGAATAGTATTTATTTTTCCATTCTTTCCTATTCTTCCAGTGTAAATTTTCGTCCAGCGCTTGTTTGTACTCAGTCCTATATTCCAGAAAATCAAGCCAGAAACTGCCATCAAATTTTAGATTATGATAGTAAACAATCAGATTTTTGTTAAGTGATAGATAGTATTGAAATTGTTCGCCTATTGAATGAAAAACCTTGACATTTTCAGTTTCTAGCTCTACACATGCAGCCGCCCAAACTTCCGTGTTGGTTTGTCCATCGTATACCGTAGTTTCAAAATCGGCTGCTATTGTGGTATAGCTCCGTTTTCTTGCCATATCATTCACCAGTTTCTATGGTTTCTTGTTCTTCCGATAATCGCATATTAGTTTCAAAGTCTGGTTCACCATCGTGTATGATGTTATAAAATTCCACAAGCGAAAATTTTACTTTCTGTCTATCGCTGCTATACAAAATTTCCTCTATAAGTCTGGAAAGCTGTAAAGCGTTCTTTTGTATGTTTTTTGCTACTTGTTCCTCTCCTAACTCTTTTATTGCATCGTCCAAAATTCCCAAAGCATAATTGCGATTATTTACGGCATTTTCCTGCATGAAACGGGACATTTGGCCGGAAGGAACAAAGTTTACAAGCGTTTCTCGCAAGTTGGATAGTATTATATCACTAGCACGTGGTATATATTCCTTTTTGGCTCTGCTTGTTTCCTCTTTCCTGCGTCTGGTTTCAGTGGCTTTCCTTGATGCCGCCTTACGTTCTTCCGCACGGCCAGCCTTGCCTGTTTTAATCTCACCTGTTTCACGTGAAACATACTGTGATTTACTATATATGCGTTCAGGTGTGATTTTCTTTAGTCTCGAAACGCTGGCGCGCGTTACGCGCTTTGGTATATCCGGTAAAATGTTCTCGGGGATGATATATCCGCGCTTTGTGGCGCTGCGAATAAAACGCTGAATCCTGCGGCGTTCTTTCAAGTATTGTTCACGGATTGTTTTAGCCATATGCCACGCACCTTCCTATAAATAATAAAACCGCCGCCTGATTTACAAGCGGCGGTTTTGTTGTTCCTGTTAAGCAAGAACGCAAGTAATGAAAGACTTGTCTTTGTAGTTGTTGGAAGGTTTCTTAAAAACTTCAATAGTAAACGGGCCAGTTTCTCCCGCTTCCATAAGCTCGTCCCTGATGTCGGAAATCGCGTTCAGGAAAGAACTGGAACCGGTGTGATACTTTGTGCCTGCCGTGTCAACAACCATAGTTTTCTTGTAATCGTGGTCACCGTGGGAATGTTCATTGTGAATGGAAAGCTGCGCGATATAATCGACTTCCACGGTGAGCGGAGTTCCATCTGTGATAAGGGAATCGAAAGAAACAGCGTCGGTGAAGTCTTTGAGCTTGATTCTCTCGCGGACGTCAAGGTCTTTGGTGCACTCGTCAATCGTTACCTTGAAATCAGTTCTCATGCAACGTCACCACCTTCCACTTCATCCATGGGGACATCTTCCTGCGTGGCACTGGCCATGAACTGATCCAGCGGCATAGAGAAACGTGTAGAAACTACGGAAACGAGAGTTGCATCTACAACGGAGACAACTTCCGTCTCGTAAAGCTTGCGGGCTGCTGCGAGAATATCCTTGCCAGGATTCTCAATCATGAAGTGCTGTTCGTCCATCGTTCCGGCTTCACGGTTGTAAAGCGTTGCGCAAATCTCAGCGCGGGTTACTGTGCGGGTGATTTTCTTTGTCATTGTTTTTTTTTCTTCCTTTCGATTGTTACTTATAGTTCGGATTGCTATCGAACTATTATTAGTATAGCATAAAATGCTATGCCTGTCAATGGTTTTCCTTTTGGCAGTAGTCCAAAAGTCTGATAATATCGCCGCAGCCCCTCTTGTATTTACAGGCATCGCAATCGACTTCAAGGCAATGTTCTGAAAAGATTTTGTCCATTCCCACGCGAAAAGCAAGCTGAATAAATTTGTAATCTTCCTGTTTGTAGCCGTTTGTTTTTAAGGTTATCATTCCTTCACGTCCTTTCAAAAATGTGCTGCGCGTGAAACCATGCAATCTATGGCATCAGATGAAAAGTCGAAAGTTACGCGGTAGTTTTTGGGTCGAGTTTTGCCGCGATAGATTGACGTTACATACCAGCTGCCATTGTGCCAAACGGCTGTAAAAAGCGTACTTTCAGGAATGCCGTTGTAGCTGTTCGGAAAGTTACAAGCATTGTAATCAATTGTAACGGTAGTGCCTTCCATGCTGCGCTTGCTGATTCTCAAGTCTTGAATACAGTGATACCAACAGGTATCAAGAATCAGCTTGATGTCCTCAAGTGAGATTGTACGGACACGAGCGTATTTCTGAACATCGTTAAGAACGTCTTGCCCTACAGAATAAAATCGCTTGCTGCGGTAGTTAATCATAATGTTTCCCATTTTTTTCTTCCTTTCTTTTTAGGCTGCGCCTTTCTTTACTATTATAATACCACATATTATAATTTTTTTCAAGTATTTATTGAAATTTTTTTCTGGGTTTGCTATAATAATGATAGCAGATAACACTATATTAAAACGGAAGGAAGTTGTATTATGAGAATTTTAGTAGCATGTGAAGAAAGCCAAGCCGTAACAATCCAGTTGAGAAACCTGGGGCACGAAGCATACAGCTGCGATATTCAAGACTGCTCGGGTGGCCATGAAGAATGGCATATAAAAAGAAATGTGCTCGACTTATTAAATCTGCATTGGGACATGATTATAGCTTTTCCCCCATGCACTTATTTAACCAATACAGGAAACAAATGGTTTAATGAAAAAAGATATGGAGAAAAGGCTGTGGAAAGAAAACAAAAACGAGAGAAAGCAGCAGAATTCTTCTTATCATTTATAAATTCCGGATGCCCTAAAATTGCAGTCGAAAATCCTATAGGCTATATGAATACACATTATAGAAAACCAGACCAAATTATTCATCCCTATTACTTTGCCGAATTTCAGGGAGACGAAAATTGCGAAAGAAAAGCAACTTGCCTTTGGCTGAAAGGTCTTCCGCGATTGAAGTACAATGCACAATTTGTACCACGAATTATAACACTCAAAAACGGAAAAACTGATAGCGCCTGGCACGTAAACACGATGAATTTACCAAAAAATGAAAGAAGCAAACAGAGGAGCAAGACGTTCCCCGGAATCGCTAAAGCTATGGCTGAACAATGGGCAGGGAAGTGCTATTGATCACCAACATTTACCAGTAGTTCGTTAGATAAACTAACTATTCCCAATATTTACCAGTTGACAAGCCGCCTTCTATGTGATATAATATCATCATAGGGATTCTCAGGTTTGTCCATCCTTTCCTATCCTTCCAGTTCTTGGCTGGCGCTCCAGGTTTAAGCTCCCAGTTGTGCAAGTTCCACAAAAATTGATTGGGGAATTTGTGCAACGGGAGCTTTTTCCTTAATGTACTCCATCATCGCGAAAAACAAAGAGGGAATCACTGGGAAGATGACTTTATCTTTCCACGGGCAGATACAAACTTTTTACCAGCAGGAGGCGGAAAGATGAAAATCCGGGTATTCGACAAATGATGTGGTTTCCTACAAAAATTGCAATTATGAACGAAAATTTACAAATGTGGTTTTGAGGTGATTTTGTGATTTTAAAACAACTTCACAATACGGATGTGGACAAGTGGATAAAAGAACGCCATTACCTCAAGTCTACTCCGGCGGGCGCTGTAATCCGCCTTGAATTTCTCAATGATAGTGGCGAAAGAATTGGGGCAATGATGTGGGGGAGACCTATAAGCCCGAAAGTCGACCAAAAGCACACGCTTGAACTTACGAGAATGTATTTTGTGGATGAAACCGAGCACTGTGTAGAAAGTAAGGCACTTGGGATGGCGCGAAAGTACATACGAAAACATTATCCAGAAATCAAAGGGCTGATAGCCTACTCCTCGACCGGACAGCATCACGAAGGGACAATTTATCAAGCTGATGGTTGGTTTCTCATATCGAAAAGCGATAGCCCAAATGGAAGTTGGGAAAATCGCGCTGGAAGGAAAAACCGAGACTTGAGCGTAAAACTAAAATTTGCTCGATCCCCGTAATAGGGAACATCTTACTGCATGTGGTCTTGTCGAAAACTTAAGGTTCTCGGCTTTGCATTCGGGTCTCTTGGGTTGCGACAACTAAAAAGCACAATCTTTTTGAGGGTATCAAAGTCATAGCCTTTCCCTTTGGAAGCATATCGAGTATCAAATTTTTTCGATGTCTGTTACCACCAGCCTAAAATTGATCACCAACATTTACCAGTAGTTCGTTAGATAAACTAACTATTCCCATTATTTACCAGTTGACAAACCACCGCATATGTGATATAATATCATCATAGGGATTCTCAGGTTTGTCCA
>JFBN01306632.1_pt1 | contig 15652 bp, 21 predicted proteins | sample 768741 | NCBI WGS metagenome assembly JFBN01 (sample SAMN01983846, study PRJNA193217) | chicken gut metagenome | biome: terrestrial biome; isolation source: ceca of Broiler chicken | host: Gallus gallus | place: United Kingdom: England | collected 2010-09-07
ACCAAAGATGTATTGAGAGGCTCAAACTCCATCGGTACGCTATGCGGGTCACGGGTATGCGGAGTTGAGCGCCGCCTGCGGCGGAGAAAGCGAAGCGGAGCATTGGGCAGTGCCGCAGAGCAGTGCGACACGGCACAACCGGGTAGAGTCCCTGCAAGACCTCTTTCCCCTACGGGGCGGATTGATGGGACGTTCAGCCAGTGGAAAAGCTCACTGGACGGTGGCCTTTTTCCTTATTTTTCTGTGTCTACTTTTGCTTGACAATTGCAGCACTCATTTGAGCCTGCCGCTGTTTTTCATTACACAGAAAAGAGCCCGGCCATATGCACTACTGCATTGGCCGGGCCCATTTTATATTATATTTGACCATAGTTCTGCTCATCAGCATCTCCGACGAGTCATTCCATGGTTACTCCCCGTGCTCTGGCCAAAATCCGCAATTCGGCATCACAAACATGGCGCTGGTTATTCTCAATCTGAGATATGATTAATTTGGTCATGTCTCCAACGAACACGAGTTAATCGGAATATCTTTTTATGCTGTAAGCTTATGGTGATCATGGAACTTTCTTGCCAAGTTAATCCAGTATGGTAGCTTTTCATCATTTTACTATTAGAAAATACCTCTCCATTTCAGATGATTTTGCCGATTATGTCTTCAGTGAAAACATAAGGATTTGACCAGAAACGGGAGTCGTCCGAGTTGCTACGATTATCGCCTAACACAAAATAGCAATCAGCAGGAAGAGTATATGATGGAAAGTCATCGGTGTAAAAAGATTTGTTCGAAACACATGATTCTGCTTTCCCATCGATGTAAACCACTCCATTTGAACATTCAACTGTTTGTAGAGGGCAACCGATAATCCGTTTGATATATATTTTTTCATCATGGTAAAATGCAATTACATCACCGACTTCGGGATCTTCAAACAGATAAGAAAGCCGATTAAGTAAAACTCTATTTCCTGAAGGTATTGTCGGCTCCATAGACGTAGTAGGGATGATAACAACGCTCAAAATGGTTCGGCTGACAATAAAGGACAGCAGTATAAGTATAAGGAAAGCTACGAATGATAGTCTCATTTTGTGAGACTTTGTGGAACAAAACATCGATGGTCTCCTTTACTTGATGGATTCAGCTGTAAATGAGAGTTCGATTTTTTGGGGGTAATACTGCAATAGCAGGTAAAAATCTTCAGATGATATTTTTCCCCAACCATCTGGGCTGAACATCTCTTCGTACAGATTATACGGTACGATATAAGTATTTGTTTCCCCAGGTGCAAGTGAACTTTTGAAACTGTCGTTTATATAAGGAAAAACGTATGCTGAAGCACCATTACTCCAAGTTCCCTGACAAATTGGGAGGAAGAAACAGTTGCTTGTAAGCAGTTCTTTATCCGAGTTGTTTGTGATTGTGAGTTTTACAGCAAGCAATGCATGCCCTTGCCGATCTTCCGGTAATGGCTGAAGTTCTTTTGAGACAGATTCAATATCACTTTCAGAGAGAGAGGGATTGAAGAGTCTTAGAATATCTTCAGTAGAACCGATTTTTACTTCTTGAACTGAGTATTCAACTTGATCAACTTCGACGATATTGCCCATAGTGATGGAGTAAATTGATGGATTAGGCCAGTACGAATTGAGATAGACATATCGAATAGTCAAGGCGAGAATAAAAACTATTATAGCGATGACCATTAAAAGAAGTCTCTTCTTGTTTTTCATGGTATTTTCTCCTCGTGTTTGGCTGGAATATACGAATTCACAATTTTTCCGTCTACAAGGACAAAGACCTCATCACTGAACTGATTTAGATCTTGGCTATCGTGGTTGGATAGAATAACAAGAGATCCTTTTTGTTTTAGCATCAGAATCAATTGCCCAACCATTGCAATGCCCTTTTCATCTAGTGCGTTCATCGGCTCATCTAAAATCACAACATCAGGTGTGCCCATTATTGCAGCAGCTATACCTAATCTTTGCTTCATACCTAAGGAGTACTTTTTGTATTTCCGTTCATCATTCGGAGACAGACCTACTTGAGCAATGGCTTCCCGTACTTCATAGTCAGTTATATCCCCTTGCAAACTAGCAAGAAACTTAAGATTTTCATAACCAGTGTATTCAAGAAGAAATGCAGGATTTTCAATCAATGCGCCGATTTTGAAAGAAGGAGCATCTCCTCTTTTAAGTGGTTTCTCATCGAATAGCAGTGTTCCGGATGTAGGATAGATGAAGCCGCAGATCATTCTCATTAACATGGTTTTTCCGCTTCCATTTTTTCCTTTAAATCCGTATATATGGCCGCTCTCAAGAGAAATCGTTATGTCTTGTAAAATCGGAGTTCCACGAATTTCTTTGCAAATTCCGCATAAGTCGATATTCATCATCAGACCTCCTTTGAATTGTCCAGTATATCATAGTGAGAAAACACAAAATATCCCATAGTTGCAAAAGCGACGCTACAAATGCATAGATATGGTATCCCAAATTGTCCAGATACACCATGCTGAATACTGTATTGATTGCGAAGTAACATACTGTACGAACTGGGTAGATAGGGAGATACCATATAAGCAGTCGCTACATATAAAGATACTACAATCACCAAGCTGCAGAATGGGCGCCAAGCAAAGTTTAGCATTAACTGTAACAATGAGAGTGAAACCATCGCCAATAAAGGGAGGACAATGATATAAATCAGCTGCCACTTGTCGAGAAGCGAGAAAGCGTCAGACATAAGAATTGCATCAATATAGTCTGACGATATTGCGAAAGTAGGTTGCTTGTTTAGTAAGCCAAATAGAAAACATAGAATTGTCAGCAATGCCATATACAATAGACAGCCAATGATAGCCCAAATCACTTTACCAATCCACCATATCTTGCGGCCATTAACTTTGAGAAGGGTGTTTTTCCCGACGCCCTTCAGATCGTTTGTTGGATAGTTCCCCAAATAGTATGGCAAATAAATCTGAATAAGAAACCATAGGAGAGGTACCTTAAAGGGCTGTGAGCTATTTGGTGAATAAGGAAAGTCTCCCAAGAAGAGATATGCAAGGCACTCGCCAGATGACAAAAGTATTCCTTGATCAGCATAATAGCGATTAGCTCCAATTAGAGCTACAACAACCAACGCAATCAATGGTATCAGTTTGGTCCAAGGTTTGAGGATTCCCTGGCGCAGATCATATAACAAAAGATTACAGAATTTCACATTCGTTCACCTGCTTTCGAAACAAAATAACAGAAACGATTAGCATCGCCAGCAGATAAATGAGATACAATGGCCATGTTGCAAAATCAATTTGAGTAGGTTGGAGAAAATAGAGTGGACAATATGAAACCAAATCAAACTCCTCTAAGGCAAAGATCATAATGAAGTATCCAATAAACGGAGAGGAAATCACGAAAAATACATTCTTCATACAAGGACTAAAGGCCAGACCAACGCAAGAGAGTGCTGCCATGAACAGTCCGATCATTCCAATGTAAAGAAGGCAATAGACCCAGGGATTAGAATAGAACAAGTCTACCATCAATGCATTTTGATTGCTCGGCAAAAACGATAACAGCGGTTGAGGTTTAAGCGAAGGATACAGCATTGCAGATGACAACAGATTAAGCAGGAGCGGTATTACTGCTACAGAAAAACTCACAATGTAATTTGCAATATAATAAGCAAAAAACAAATCACGCTTTGATGCGTAAAGTGACAAGCTTTTTATATAGCCGTCTCTCTTGTCTAAAAAGTATCGACTCTGAAAAGGCAAAGCACATATTAGAGGTAGCAGGATATAGAATAATTGCCCAGCTAGAGTATGGAACTCTCCGCCGATCCACCGTGCAAAGACTGAACTTGGGTAAGGACCGGATGTAACAATCGGTGTATAGGCGCTTATAATTTGCCATATTACCAAAGTGGTTGATATAGCTAAAGATAGCCAAAACCCGCGGCTAGTGAACGCACAACGCAAATGAATCTTTAGCAAAGTACTACTTTTGTTCACGATTAAAACCTCACAGATGCAGTGGCGCTATCCTGATCCGTATCACCGAAAGGCGAAAATGTATATTGGATTTCTTTGCCTTCCAAATTCTGTGGTACAGCATAGCCGATTGTAACTTCGACAGTTTTTCCCTGAGGTAGGCTCACGATCCAAAAGCCCCTATCAGTATCTTTCTGAAGCCCTTCTTCAGAAACAGAAAGATACACTGCGCAATAATGACGAGGACCCGTTAGATCTTCAATGGCATTGTGCGTGACAGGGTCAAGCCCGGCTACTTTGTTTGAGAGCAGACTCAAGTCAATTGTGGTATCCGATATATTGGTATAGCATTGTTTTACCAGAAGAATTTCTGCAGGTACATCGCCGCTATTGAGGACTCGCGGGTTCAGTTGTCCATCTTCACCTACAATATTTATTGTGTTATCCATCAGTGACCACTTTTCAGTGTCCGCAACCAGATCAGAGAGATTGGTGCAGAATTCGGCATTCACTAATGTAGCCGTAACCTTTTCACCTGAGTCGAGGCTAAGAGACACACTGTTGTCATTCGAACTGGTTCCCTCTGTACTTTGAGTTTTATCCGGTGCATCTGGAGAATCCGAAAAGATTGGCGCTGAGTTACCGCAACCTGACAAGCAAACTAATAACAGCAGTGCGACAGCCGATAATACTTTTTTCATATGATTAACACCTCATTAGTCAATTTGTTATGAGAAAGGACATCTCCTTGGCCACTGGCAATCGAGTAATCGACGCGATCTTCAACAGCACAATAAATTTGTACCTGGTAAAGTCGGCAGCGAAAATCATTCGCAACAGAGTAGCCCAAAGAGATGCCCGTAATAAATTTTGCAAGCGGTAAAGAGATAAAGTGTTTTGTTTCAGCAGATTTGATTCATTTAAACGCTATCCGGACTCCACAGACCACTGGCAGACCCGAGCTTGGTGAGGGATACGGAAGAGAAGTGTGCACTGACCCACCCTCCATTCATGCTGAGACCGTAGTTCGGAACAAATACTTCCTGATAGCGGCTGACAGGGACATAGTGTTCCGCAGTCGTCGTTACGTTCTGCTTACCAGCGTAGCAGGCTGTGTGGAGAACATCGTGCTGGCCGGATTCGTATTTAACATACATGGGAGAGGAATCAACCTTCTGACGCTCCTCAGTTTTGGAGTCAGCGTTGGTAACGAAAAAGTCCCACCGCGTGTCGGTATGGTTGTTAGCAAAGCCGACAACCGCAGTCATGGACATGACGAGCGCTACGCAGAGAATTGCAGAAATCATTTTGACAAATTTAAACATAATTCAGTCCTCTTTTCAAGAGCATTGTTGATTTTGTTCATTTCTAATTCCTCCAACTTGATATATTCCTGCCAATAACAGCATTGCCGCAAGAGCGGTTGCTGCTGTAACAGCTTTTGCATATGCCCGCAAATTGAAAATATATAAAAGAGCTGCGGTACTAATCCAAATAATGATGATGAAAAGGTGACTTTGTTTTCTATTAACTCTGTATTCGGACAAGTCCATTTGAATGCGAGGGTCTTTACAAGGGCCAATGATCCAAATAAACACACCAGCAGAAAAGCAGACAACGACATCAAATGTATCAGGTAATAACCAGGTCATCGTTGGATAAACGCCAAGTCCAAAAATCAATATACAAATTGAAATGGCAAAGCAACGTAATGGCGTTTTCGCATGGTGTCCTCCAATGCGATGACGCAACCCAGTGAAAACAGCGAAAAAAATGAGTGATGTAAATGCGTCACAACAGAGGCAACCAAGAAAGAATAAAATGGGATAGAAGAACGCAGCTGAAATATATCGCTGTAGTGCGTATATTGCCCAATCACGATCATCAAGTGGTATCATGTGGCGGCTGATAAAAAAATAGCTACCTTTTCAGCTAAAGAGAAGAGCACTGCTCATCACCTCTAGTTAAAAAGGTAGCATATAATTATTGAATCACAAGGAATTTGTTCCCAAACGGCAAAAAACTGTTCCCAAATCGCTTTCAGCTAAGAACTGTGGAAAACTGAAACCAGCCATTTTGACATTCAAGAGCAGGGAACGCACCGTGCTGTTCTAATATGGAACACACATTTTGAAGTCCATAACCATGAAGTATTTTCACTGGTTTTGTCGTCGTAGGTAGATGATCTGACACATCAATGGAATCGCTTGTTGTATTTACAACGGAAAGGATGCTTTCATACTTTTCCTTTTTCATGCGAACTCGGATAAGTTTCTCACCGTGACATCCAGAACAAGCTTCAATAGCGTTATCGAGGAGATTCGATAGAATAACAACACATTCCTCGTTCGACAGAGGAAAGTGCGACAAGTCATTCACTTCGAACTCCATTTGTATGCCAAAGCTTTGGGCAACACTATACTTTTGGTTGAGTACGGCATCGATAATAGGGTTATTAGTATCGATAACAATTGAGTTAAGTTGTTCTGTTCGTAATAAATCATCCAAATATTTGTTGATGTCAGGTACTTTGTTTTGCGCAAGAAGATATTTGATCGTTGATAGGTGGCTTTTGAAATCATGGGTCATCTTTCGCTGCTGTGAGTAAAGGCGACTCAAGGCTTCAGCAGAGTCGTTCTGCGTTTTTAATTCACGGCGCAGAATAAGGTTTTCTTGCCGGGTAAGCCCTTCCTGCTCAATGCGATTTAATAGAAACATCAATGCGATGTCAGCACCGAGCAGACCGATAATATCCATAATTACCAGATTGCTGACTGTTCCTTCATGTACAGTTTCGCGAAATAGAATTGCCATTGTTATAATGGAAATAAGCAGAAAGATGATGGCGGCACACCAGTCCGCCAAAGATAGACTGGACAATTTATTCCTCGTATGCAAAAATTTCCACACACTAAAGCAAACCGCGAATATTATAAGATGTGTGAAAGCTGCACACAAAAAGTATGAACCTTGGCTTGCAAAGATCTCTTCGCGTGATTTCCGCTGTATATTGACAAATGCAAATATAGCGGCAGTATCGGCTATCAGGAGAATAGAATAACTGAATATAGAACAAAGAAATTTGAGAGTTAGTCCACCTCTATAGCTAACATGGCAATAGCCGGTTAAGAGTATAACCAATAAAACCTGCTTTATTGGGAAAGATGAAAGTACGGGTATCAAAGTAATTATATAGGAGGCTACTAGCATTGCAACAAAAGCAATGGCTTTTCGTCCAAACGTCACTTTACTGTGAAGCAGCGCATCACATAACAATGCACAGGATAAAGAACCTATAATGTCTAAAAGAAGTAATGCGAAATTAAGCAAAAAGATGTTCATTTCTTCCATCCTACTACCCCCTTCCACAGGTTGTACTGCCGAATGATTTCGTTATGGTTCTTTTCACTAACCGGTATTGTTAATCCGGAGTCCAAAGTTGCCTGTGTTTTGCTAATAAAAAGAATTCTTTCCATATTTACAAGAAATCCACGCTGCAACAGAACGAATCCATAGGGAGATAGAGTGTGTTCCAAATCTGTAAGCTTTCCATAACATTCAAATTCCTGACGTATGGCTGAAGTCTCTTTAGATAGGTGAAAGGTTACGAGTCTCTTCCTACTTTCTATATATAGTATGTCTTTAATGGGAACATAATAGTTTCCCAAATCTGTTTTGATTGGAAAGGTGGCTTTTTGTCTCTGTAATTCTTCAATTATTTCATCAAAACATCGTGAATATGCATTCGCAAGATCACTTTTCAGTAAATATCGAAAAGCTTGAACCTCATACGCCATCGGCGCATATTCAATCATCTCTGATATGTAAACGATGATGGCTTTGCTGTTAACTTGCCGGACTTGCTTTCCAGCAGCTAGCCCATTAATCGACTCCATTCGAACATCAAGGAGAAAAATATCATAGATAGAGCAATCTTTTTCAAGCAGATTGTCTGCACTTGAAAAAGTATCAATACTGGCGCTTATATGACGTTGCTGAAAATAGCTTTCAGTATAATTGTATATTTCAGCGATGCATGCCTGAGAATCATCGCAAATTGCAATTTGTAACATTCCGTATTTTGCCACCTCATTACTCTTTAGGATCTGTTTACAGTCGTTTTCTTTTGAAAATTATAGCACACCGTATTAGAAAATAATAGTACATGTTTCCTAGGTGTGGAGAGGTGCTATTTGACTGAGTGTGTTTGTCAATAAAAAAGTCTTGCAAAAGGGCGTCAAAAAAGTGAGCACCTTCAACACCCAATAAACATGTCTGGACTGCAGGGGGCGAGCCCCAACGCACACCTTTTGGCGCGCTAACAGGGCGAGCTCTTTTGCAAGAGTTTTGGAGCCCCAAAGCCCTTGTTCAAAAAGAGCTCCGCTGCCGGTGCATGGACTGTGTAAGCCGGTAACTTTCACCGGAGAAAATCACAATATGGCTGTGGTGGATCAATCGGTCAACCAGAGCTGCCGTCAGCCAGTTGTCTCCAAAGACGGTGTTCCACTGAGAAAACTCCAAGTTGGAGGTAATAATCAGGCTCTTGCGCTCGTAGCAGTCAGAAATCACCTGGAACAGCAGCTCGGCTGCGTCCTTGTGCAGCGGTACAAAGCCAATTTCGTCAATCACAATCAGCTCCACTTTTTTCAGTGAGCCGAGGAAGTTGTTGAGAGTGCCTTTGTTGTTCTTCTCGAGCAGGAGATTGGCAAGACCAGCTGCGGTAAAGAACCGCACCTTTCGCCCCTCCTGGCAAGCTTTCAGGGCAATGGCCGTGGCAAGATGTGTCTTGCCTGTACCAACTGTTCCCATAAAGATCAGGTTTTCCTTGGGAGTGAGAAAGTGCAGATCAGTCATATATTCCTGCGTTAAACCGCTGGGAAGTTCAATGGCAGAATTCCAGACAAACTCATCCAGGGTTTTCAGTACACGGAACCCTGCTGTTTTCACCATACGGTTAATGCGATTGGCCTCTCGCTCCTGTAACTCCAACTTTAGAAGCATTGATTGATTAAAAAGAGTTTTGTACTTTCTTGCACGAAAAATCGTCCTTTCTTTTTTGAGCGATATAGTAATACACAACAGTTTTACCTTCGGCCAGTCCAAATAAATTGAATCAGCGCTTCTGCGTCGTTAAAATCGTCATAATCACCGTTGATGCCTTCACGGTGATAAATTACACCGTTTTTTCGTTTTTCTCAAGGCAATCTAAAAGCGTGTTTTCGCCGTATTTTCTTGCAAACTCTGTAAAAGCATAAGGTTTGATTTTTGCCAACAGTCCTTTTCTGCAAGCTTCACTGCATTCATAGCAATGTGCAATGTTTTTGGAAAGAGAGCATTTTCGATTTTCACACCAATCTTTATCAGGACATTCACCCGAATCGCAGCCGGAACAATGCTCATTTTCGGAACACAGACAACACGCAAGTCCGCATCGTGCAAGCCCTAATTCTCGTTTCATGGCGATACCTCCTTGAAACTTATTTCAGATTGACTTTATCCTATCACCACATCCACTTCCCGTGCAAGCGGCCGAGCTGTCTTTTTGATGGATGGCGATTTTGACGATGAAACGACTCTCACCATTACCCAGGCCGAAAACCCCGAGCTGGTGGGAGGAAAACTGGCGACAGAACAATGGCGCGTTTCTTGCTCAGACACTTCGCAGGAAAGCTATACCATTCGATATCTTGCACCGGATGAAGTGACAGAGGATTACTCTGTATTTGTGCGAACGAACGACGGATGGCAGAAAGTGTCCAGCACTGCGTTTGGCAGTTATCTGGTGTTCACAGTGGCCTCTCCCGAGGTAGATGTGGCTGTGGTACACGCCCTCAGCGTGTGGCTGCAATACGCCATTGTATTTGCTGTGATTCTGCTTGTGCTGTTCGGAATTAGCAAGAGCCGCCGCGGGAAACGGAAACGAACGCCCACTCCGGCTCACAATGCCCAGGCGCCAAAGGCAAACCCGCCGCACCGGCCTGCTAAAAAGAAAAAGCGGATCATCTTGCTGGTTGCTGCGGTACTGGCAATCGCGGTCGTGTGTGCACTGGTATATGTGAAGTTCGGAGCCGCGGCAGATGCATATGAATTGCTGAAAGATTTTGCCGAACAGCCCGAAAATGCGATGACCCTTTCCATGAGCGTTCAGCTGGACGATACCATGGTCAATACAGAGATGGACATAACAGCGCGGTTGAGATTCCCGATGCAGTGACACAGCAGCGGCTTCAAGGAGGGATAAAAGAAAATGGCCAATAAAATTATTTGCATTGCGCGTGAATTTGGCAGCGGAGGCCATGAGATTGCCGTGCGTACAGGCGCACGACTGGGCATCCGGGTTTATGAAAAAGATTTGTTTCACTTGGCATGCCGGTATGGGGAACTTTCGGAAAAAATGATGGAATCTGCGGACGAGACGGCAACCAATCCCTTTTTGTACCAAACCGTACACGAGGGGAATTACCACGTTACCCGCGGCTTGCCGACTTCCAAAGTGCTGTTTGAATTGCAAAGCCATGAAATTCGCCATATTGCGGCCAGAGAAAGCTGCATTTTTGTAGGGCGATGCGCCGATTATGTGCTGAGAGAAGCCGACGTAAAGCTGCTGAAAGTTTTTATCCGTGCTCCGCTGGAAAAGCGTATCCAGCGCAAGATGCAGCAGGAAAATTTATCGCATGAGAAAGCGGCGCGTTTGGTGCACAAGATGGATAAACGGCGTAAAAAATATTACGAGTCCTACACCGGTTCTGTTTGGGGTGCATTGGATGGGTACGACTTGTGCATTGATACGGATGCCGCAAATTTTGATGCTGCTGTGGAATAAATCTGTGCCGCGTATGAAAATTTATTTTGAACCATTCAAACCATGAAGCAGCGCATGGAACGCTTGCTTGAATGGAATTCAACAGCAAAAGCCTTGTGGCGAAAGCAATCGCTTTGCCGCAAGGCTTTTTTATGTCATCATGGATGCAGATGCGTTATGTCACGGAAAAAGCGTTTCCCGCAATACAGTAAGTGCGCCCATTCCAAACGGTGGAAGAATCAAATCCTTCATGCAGGGCAAATGTATACGTTTGGGAAATCGTATTGTCCGGCAGCATCAGCTGCGCTGTAATTTGGTCATCTTTGCGGGAAAATTGCCACAAAGGATTTTCGCTGTCATAGCCCGGCACTGCACGTTTTTCTAATTTGGCATCGTATGTGCGGATTTGCTCCTGCGAAAAGCCCGGCCATTCTTGCGGCAGAAACCGCGTACTCATACTCCAGTCGTCTTCCGGCGTAAAATCAATGGTGAGAAACATGTTGGCATAGCCGGACGGATTTTCGCTTTGCCAAGCCGCTTCCTGAATGCCGAAATCCTGCGCGCGGCAGTACAGATAGGCATAAAGTTCTTCCTCTGACCAATCGTTTGGTGAGGTGAAATCCCGAAGTCCGGCCGCTGCCATGGCGCTGCACTGATGCACCAACATTCGGTACTGATAGGTTGTCAGCCCCAGCCTATCCGCTTCTTCGATACGGCGCGGAGCATACCCCTCGGGCTGTTCGCTATGCCATCCGCTCAACTGTTCACAGGGGCTTGATGCATCAACGGGAACCAAAATATAAACCGCGTTCAGTCCGTCGCTGTACTGCATCCCCAGATAATTTGCCTCCGGCTGATACTCTACATAAAAATGCACACGAACCAAAATCGCTTCCCCATCAGCCAGGCGCTGAAGATAGGCTTTGCCGGATTCTTCCGCCCCGAAAGAAAGCAAGGTTTTAATCTCCTCATTCTTCATACATTCCTCGTAGGGAAGGACTGACGCAGAGATAGATTCAAAAACGGCATAATGGCTATTGGCCGAGTCATTCATGCGCTCATAAAAATATTCTTCGGCTCGCTGTGCTGCGTCCACAGACTCCCGGTAGGGAAAAGCGGGCGCAGTTTCCACAGTGGCAGGGACTGAGGTTGAGACGGGCGATGCTGTTGGTGCATCATCGCTGGATGCTGCCTGTGGTGTCGGCTGCGGTGCTGCACAAGCCGCCATAACGCTCATCAATGCACCAATCAATAATAAAGCGGCATGACGAGGTACAATCTTTTTCATCGCTGTCACCTTCTTTTGGCTCATCGTAATTGATTGCCTTCATTATATCAGTCATTCAAAAACCGAGTCAAGCATCGGTGTACAAGGGGTACAAACAAGATTAAAAAGAAATGTTAGATTTGAAAGTAAGTAGAGTGGCGCAATCCAGAGTGTTCAGATTTTCCACTCTACTTTGACATGGTCGCTGGTTGCTTTGATTAAAATAATCAAGCCGTCAGCGGCTTTTCTCTTGTTGTCAAATTCAATGCTGTCCCAGTGGTCAAGATAATAGGAAAGCTCCTGTTCCTTCTGGGGTGACATTGTTTCAACGGACAATTCTCCAATCGCCTTTGAAATGGTCTGGCGGCGAGTGTCCAATTCTTCAATTTTTTTGTTGGCATATGGCAAACACGAACCTCCGGGCAAGCTGGGAGTTCTATTGTTTTTCTATGGCTTCGGCGGCGTTCCACAAGGTATTCCGGTCTGCGTACTCCGGTGAGGCATGGGGCGGCAGTATGATTTCAGTGTGGACGATTTCGCTTTTATGGGAATAGTATTTCTGTTTCTGGTCGTATTCGGAAAACAGCCCTTCCCCGCTCTGATAGGCGGCAGACGCAACGGCTGACTGGCGCTTGCTGCGCTGGATGATTTTTACGTCAAAGTGCGGGCATGGCAAGCAGTGTCCTCCTTTCTCCCGGCGTCCGGGCATAAAAAGAGCAGGGAACCTGTTTCAAGATTTCCTGCTCGGGGTGGTGCCGCCGGTGGGCAGCTGGTATTCAGTTTTGAAAGTTCGGGTCAGGATGGCCCGATGATAATAGGCTGATAAATGGGAAGTTATTTATTATCTGCATTTTCTTCCAATAATGTTTCAAGTTCCAAATCTTCTGTGAGTTTTTTACCAGTTATATCTTTATAAGCTTCTTTTATCCCATTTTTTACAGACCACTTGATAATAAAATATAATGCAATCAGTATAATAATTGCTGTACCAGCACTGATTCCCAATTCTTGAAACATCCTAATTACCTCCATAAATGTACGATTTGTCACTGGCTCTATTATACTATGACCAGCCACTTTTGGGAATAGAAGAATTGTAAATTTGCCGGATGGGAACAGCTTGCAACGCAAGGTGTTTCCGGGCGGCAAGTCCACAAAAGGGTAGCTGGCGGCAGCCAGCGCAGGGGAAGCCCCCGGCAGGGCGCAACACACTAGTCTCGTTTGGGCGGTATCTCTGCGTAAGATTGGCAGTCCATTGTTAAATTTTATAATATTCCCTTTGTACACCGTTGCAATGCGCGGAATATACAAAATCTTGTCATTCATCCAGCGGCTGATATTGCGGGGCACTTGCCCAATAATCTTCCTTTGCAATAAAGGCAAACCGAGGTTTGGCTGCGCCCAGCGCATTGACGGCGCCGCCGTTCAAAGAGGCGTCGGAAAAATCACATCGGGAAACAACCAGATATTCGTCTTTCAACGAACACGACGGAATAACGGGGAAAAATCGGCCGGTGTCCGTTCCATACTCCGCCAACAGCGTGAAAGGTGTTTGCTTTTCTTCCGATAAATCATATTGTATATAATTGATTTCCTCGTCATTTCCTGCAAAGATTTCAGAAAAGAGAATCTTGCCATCCAAAACCGCGTCAATTTGCCCCATTTGCACCTCTTTCTCGAAAAAAGATGAAATGCTTTGCAAGGTCTCGCCGTTTTTCAGGTCGTAAATAGACAGGGTGTTTTCCGTAGGGGAAAAGGAGTAGAGTGTGGTCCCGCTGACAAAACTCTGGGTGGTATGCAGCGGCGCATTGAGCGGCAGTTCTTTTTGTGAGATGCAGGTTTCCGTCGTCATGTCAAAACATAAATAAGTGTTGACTTGGTCGGGGGAATATAAATTTTCGCCCGAAGCAGGAGAGCAGCAAGAAATAATCAGGTATTGCTGTTCTGCGCCAAGGATAACACTATTGCCGTCGGGAAGGCGGGAAATGATTTCCAAAGTGCCATCGCTGAGAGAAACTTTGCATAAATCCATCACGCTGGAAGTGCCTTCTACGCTTTTTTTGATCAAATATAAATATTCTTCATTGCAAGCAGTGCCAATTTGAATGTCCTCCTTGGCGGAGAGGGAGAGCAGTGTTTTTCGGTTTGCACCGTTTAAATCTGCCATTTCGATGTGGGGCAACGCTTTTTCGTGGTAAATTGTTTCATTGAAAGCCCCTGCATTTGCACTCGTTAAAATAATTTTGCTGGAATTTGCCGCGATATAAGGATAGCCGCCGCTCCACTCCAAATAGCTGGGGCAAGCGTCATTGTCGTGGGGACATGCCGGGCTGGAACATACAGGCACCTTCTTTTTACTGGAAAAATCAATATATTGCAAATTTGCATAAGATTCGCTTTGCGGCTCGATAAAGAAAAAGCCGTTGTCTGTTTGCGCACCGTTGCCGTTTCCCGATGAAAGCGTGCCAAAGAAGTGGATCTCTGACAGCGCGGACGCACTTTGCATGGGTGCATCCGAAGAAGAATCGGCCGGAACGGGAGAAGCGCTGCGGCAGCCGGGCAGAATCAGAAGAACAAAAAACAAAGCGGTGAATCGTTTGAACATAAAAGATAACTCCTCAATATGATCAGGGTGTTTTTTTAGGCGTATTTATGGTAGAATGAAAGCAGTCAAATGCGATGGGATGTTGCAATAAGGAGGAATGAGCGCATGAGTGATTTAAACGAGAAAAAACCGAAAGAACGCAACGAGATTGGAAATAAAGACTTGAAAGAGCAGATTGCCGACGCGGCGTTGGCAATACTGGAAGAAGGAACGGATTACCAGAACTTGCTGTACACAAAGGTGCAGTTTGGGTATTTGTTTGACATTGAAGACCATGGAATTGAAGCGTTATTTAAGGTGACAACCGACCAAACAACGGTTTATTTTGCCGTGCAGGGACACAGCCTTTTAAGGCTGAATTTTTCCGAGGAATTGTTCCAAGGCACCACAGAAACGTTTTTAACGTTACATGGCTGATTTTTGTGGATACAGAAAGGAAAACAACGATGGATAAAAAAATGGTTTGCGGCGTATTGCTAACGGTCATCGGGCTGGCTTTTTCCATTTTTGCGCTTGCCTATGCGTCCATGCATCCTTGGGACTATAACGGCATTGACGGCCTTTTAGGCTCGCTGCTGGGAACGCAAATGCTGACGCCGCTGATTCTGTCGATGACTGCCATGCTGGCAGGGCTGGGGTATTGCTTTTGGTGTGCGTATCGAAAAGAAAAATAAATCTGCGAAAGCGGCAGTAAAATCTTCGAAATTCACAGAAAAAAACCATAGCGACAAGTGAATAGTAACATGACGCATACCGTTTGTAAAGCATGTATGGATAAAAAGAGATCAATGCGGTAACAATGGAACATCGCCGTTAGGTCAAGCTTTTTTATGCGCAATAAGAAGATACACAAAAAGCCCGCTCCGGCTGGATGGCCGGAACGGGCTTTGAGACTGTCGAAAAACTGCCGCCTGATTCAGAAAGAACCCAGGCTGCAAGGGGAAAAAGGCTTGGAAAAGGGGGCTGAGCCCTCTTTTCCATTT
>JFBN01305912.1_pt1 | contig 15644 bp, 24 predicted proteins | sample 768741 | NCBI WGS metagenome assembly JFBN01 (sample SAMN01983846, study PRJNA193217) | chicken gut metagenome | biome: terrestrial biome; isolation source: ceca of Broiler chicken | host: Gallus gallus | place: United Kingdom: England | collected 2010-09-07
TCATTCCTCGAGAAGGAGAACAGGGACATACTTCAGCGGATGTCCAATATGATCCGCTACAACAATGCGGTCCACATCCACAGTGAGAACGTGGCTGAGCATAGTTTCTATGTTGCCATGTACACGATGGCTATCTGTGATTTCCTGCACTCCGGTGACACATTCCGTTCTGTGGCTATCGAGAAGGCACTCATTCACGACGTACATGAGATTGAGATCTCTGACATTCCTCACAACGTAAAGCATTCTATGGAAGGGTTGGCTGAACAGTGTGTTAGATTTGAATACGAGTACAATGCTACTCACTTCCCCAATCTCATGGCCGAGTACGATAAGTTCTCCTCTGTACAGAAGCACCTCATCGACCTTGTTGTTGATTTGGCAGACATCCTTTCCGTTAGACAATATTCCCAGCAGGAAGTCGAGTTCGGAAACGTTAAGCGGTTCGGTGAGATCGTAGAGAACACAAACCAACGCATCGATAAGTGCCTCAATGAGTTATGTTTGTTTATCGAAAGTCGTACGATCAATAAGCTTCGTGAAATGATCGAGTGATCGAATAAAAGAAAGGAGTATTCAAATGCCTAAGAATAACTCTCTCAAACCGGTCGAGCTTCCCATGGTCCAGAAGTTTGATAAGCCTCCCAAAACAGACTTTAAGAACAACCTTGAGTCCATTAAGGTAACTTTGGTTAGCGCTCCTACATTGGAGCACCTGCGGCAGTACATCCCGTACTACACTGGAGCAACGTGGGCAGAGGATCCTCATGATGAGGTAACTGCAGAGGCTGCAGATAAAGCCTTAAAGGAAATGTTTAACGGCTTCAGTCTGCCTTCTGCAAAGGAAACTATATCTCTCGTTTTCCTAATCGAGGGCATCAGCCTCCAAGAGGTTACGCATCTGATAAGGCATCGGAATGGGTCTTTCTCGGCCGATTGTTCAGGGGACAAATGGTGGTCCGATAAGGATGGCCTTGTACCTTACTCTATTCAGAACAGTCCCGGCTTCCTTGAAAGGTATATTCATCTTGTTGAAGAGGCAAAGCAGTTGTACTGTGATATGATCGATTCCCGTCGTATTTCTATCATGGATGCACGGTACATTCTTCCTCGTTGCCTCTCTACATTCTATTACGTTCGTTTTAACTTCAATGATTGCATTGCCTTCATCAACCAGCGTAAGGATGTTCAGATTCAGCCCGAGACGGATAACATCATTGCATATCAAATGTTCGATTGTCTGCTTCAGTTGTACGGTGAGTACGTTGCCAACTGTGTAGACTTCACCAACCCGTCTCCTTTCTATCAGAAGATGGCTCGCACTGGTAAAGCAACTAATCTTTACGTCCCTGAGCCCGAAGTTGACAACTTTGAATGGAATGAAGAGGATTTCATCTATCCTTGTCGCCGTAAAGCACTCAACGGGACAAATCAAGGCTGCTTTAATAAGTTCGAGGCACTGCAGTCCGTATATTTCTCTCGTTTTGCCAAATACGGGGTAAAAGTACCTCTTGATAGGATTGATGGGAATGTTAAGCCAGTTTGTGATCGATAACGTAGAAAACTACAAATACGGCAAACACATAATTCGTGAAAAAGGAACGTTTATTCAACGGACATTTGAGGTAAGCCCAGCAGTTGTATGTGTTTCAGTAAATACAGTAGAGGAAATTGTAAAGTATTTGTTGGAACGTTGGGAAATACCCGTAGAGTATTCTCGTATAAAGCAATACATTCTTGAAGTGTCGACAAAGTGCATTGATTTCAAGACCATAAAGGGTTCAGAGTATAGTGCGTTGGACTATCGTAAGGTAAAGCAGGCATTTGACCACTACTCGTACGAGCGTACGTCGTTCGCCGTGACGCGTCGCCAGTACTCGTACTCGTTTGGTCCTAAGCTCTGTATGCATAGCATCCAGTTCTTTGAGGACTATAAGCATGCAATCCTTGAGTTCAGGTCCTGCGACTATATCAAGAAGTTCCCCTTCGACCTTTTATTGATCTCCTCTATGTGTGAAGCTTATAAGTTAGATATTGAAAAGCTTTACTGCTTCATCGGTTCTCTTCACTACTATGATGCAGATACATGGAAATTAAACTAAAGTAAGTATGTACATCCACCTCTAAATGTGTTATAATAGTCCCATCAGGAAAAGTAAGGAGCATCTGCATGGACTACTATGAGATTCATAGGCATGACCAGTTCTCCTTATTTGACGGCTTTGGTTCCGCCGACCAGGTAGCGGACTATGCATCCGAGCTCGGTTATGTTGCTTGTGGTCTTACTAACCATGGTAACATAACCGGCCTCGTGAAGCATTATAAAGCTTGTACAGATAAGGGTCTGATCCCCATCCTCGGTTGTGAGTTCTACTTTCAGCCTAAAATTAACCACGACAAAAGTTACTTTCACCTTTGTTTGTACGCCCGAAACATGACGGGCTGGCGTACGTTAAATAAGTTAGTTACTATAAGTAACTCTACTGATCACTTCCATTATAAAAACAAGATTTCTTTTGTTGATCTTAAACGTTACAACAAAGGACTTCTTTGTTCTTCCGCCTGTATTGCTGGTCCCATTTCCCAAGCTTTACTTAAAGGCAGAGAGGACATCGCCCGTAAATACCTCAGTTCCTTTGTTGAAATATTCGGTAAGCGCTTCTTCATAGAGATCCAGCCCATTGAACTTCAGGGTCCCAAAGAAAAGCACGGCAGAAAGAACACACAAATTAAAGTGAACAACCTTTTGTTGGAACTTGCTGATGAGTACGGGATCCCAGTGATCTGTACTTCCGATTCCCACTACATTCGGAAAGAAGATTTCCCAAGCTATTTGAAAATGCACGAAATTAAGAAAAGCACTTACGGCACCGGCTACTCAGAGCGGTACATGCCCACCAAAGAGGAGATGCAGGACAGGATCGAAAAGTTCCATGCTCCTTTTGTTGAACAGATCTCAGATGGCATGCAAGAATTCCTCCACCAAGTAGGTGATGCAAGGGAATGGTTCCATTTCGAGCCGGATATGCCAAAATACACTGATAGCCCAGAAGAAACGTACAAGCTAATGAAACGACAGGCAGTTAAATTCCTCAAGGCCCACGATAAGTTTGACGATTCTTACCAAGCACGGCTCAAACATGAGTTCGATGTGATTACATACCACGGCTTCCAAGATTACTTCATGGTAGTTCAGGACTATGTAAACTGGGCTAAATCCCAAGATATTGCTGTTGGTCCTGGTCGTGGTTCCGCTGGTAACTCACTTACGAACTATGCCTTAGGTATTACTCTTGTTGATCCGATGGTATTCCACAACGATTTCTCCCGGTTCCTTCGGAAAGATAAGAAGAAATTCCCTGATATTGATTGCGACTTCGGCCAAGATCGAAGGGACGAGGTAATTAACTATATCCTTACAAAATACAAAGGGAAAAGTTCACAAACACTTACTTACGGCAAATACAACGTAAAGAATTTGGTAAACGACCTCGTTAAAGTTTGTGGTTGCACGGACAAGGAAGAGATCGAAGGAATTAAGAAATATCTCTCTAAGTACTGCAACGACAATGAGAACACGATCGACATGGAAGGACTTAAATCCGACAGGCTTTACAACAAGTACAATGCACTTTATGACAACATAATCGTTCACTTCATAAAGCTCTATGGCAAGGTCCGCTACTTCGGTACACATGCTTCTTCTGTTATTCTTTGTTCGGATGATATTGAGAGTTCTGCTGGCCTTTGTAGGATCGGTGGTAATATTCGAACATCCTTCGATCTGCATGACATTGAGTTCCTCGGCCTCTTAAAGCTTGATATTCTCGGACTTAGTTCGGCTACACAAGCTAAGGAGCTGGAAAAGCTCACCGGAGAGAAGTTCAACTACTCTATGTTGAACGACAAGAAAACACTGAAGCAATTCAACGAAGATGCGACAGGCATATTCCAATTTGAAAGTCGTTCTTCTATCGAACTAATTAACCTGATCGGTGTGGACAGCTTCGAAGATATAGTTGCTTCTGTTGCACTTAACAGACCTGGTCCTTTGGCTTTAGGGATGCATGAGCAGTACAAAGCAAATAAGCAAGAAACGCCAACAAACACTCCGTGGTACAAATACACAAAGCAAACGTTCGGAACATTGATCTACCAGGAACAGGCTATGGCAATAGCTCGTGAGATCGGTGGGTATAGCAATGATGATGCTGATAAGATAGCTAAGTACGATGCAAATCACATTCCAGAGGAAGTTGCAAAGGAATATCGGAAAACATTCATGAAAAATGCAGTTAAGAACGGCCTTTCAAAAGAACAAGCAAGTGATTTGTTTAACTCTATGTTGGGCTATTCTTTCAACCGTGGCCACGCAGTAGCTTATGCAATGCTCTCGGCAGAGCTTGGCTATTTCAAAGCCCACTATCCAGATGAGTTCTGGTATGTAACACTGAAGCACGAATGGAAAGAGGATTCTAAGTTCCGTGATGAAGCACTCTACATTCGGCAGGGTGGCATGGTTTTCCTTCCTCACGTAAACGGCTCTGTTAAATACTCGCTTATAAACTATGACGGCGAACGAGTTATAATGCAGGGCCTCACAAACATTAAGAACGTTGGTGAAAAGGCAGCACAGCTGATATACGAGGAACGTAAGAAGAACGGAAAATTCACGGACATTGATGAGTTCATCCAACGTTGCAAAAGCAGATCGGTTACAACAAGAGTGATCTATGCACTTGAGGATGCAGGTGCTCTTTGTTTTAACAAAAAGAAGTATCTCAAAGCAGTAGAAAACTACAACATCGGAATTTTGAGTAGAGATAGGAGCTAAAATGGATATTCAAGAAATTCAAAAGCTCTGTAAAGAAATAGAGAGGAAGTCCGGCAAGGGATCCATTTTTACTGTTGGAAAGAGCAGTTCGTTGGACATTCCTCGTTGGCCCACAGGCATTGAAAGCCTCGATAAAATTATCGGTGGCGGGATGCCAAAGGGGCGGATAGTAGAGATCTTCGGACCTGAAAGCTCTGGTAAAACATCTCTGGCTTACTGGTTGATGTCCCTTCACAAGTTGGGGCTTTACATACCAATCGAAGGAACTTACGACGAAAGCCGGGCAATCTCAATGGGAGTTAAACCAAGGCAGATGATCGTACATAGGGCACAGTTCGGAGAGGAAGCTATAAATGACGTAATAAAGTTCGCCAAAACAGGAATTCCAATCATTTGTGTTGATTCAGTCCCTGCATGCCAGCCCAAAGAGGACATTGAGAAGATCGAAAAGGATGCACAAAACGAACAAAAAATCGGTGGTGTAGCTCGGTTGTTCTCCAAGTCCCTTCCTTCCATAGTTCACATATGTGAGGAAACTGGCACAACGGTAATTCTGATCAACCAAGTACGGGACAAAATGAATGCCATGCTCTTTGGTGAGAAGGAAGATACACCGGGCGGTAGAGCTATTAAGTTCTATTCTTCAATCCGTATCAAGGTAGCTCGACGTGCATGGATTGAGATCCCTAACAAAAATCCGGCTGTAAGCTCTGATAATGAAAAGGTTGGCATCATAATGAAGGCCAAGATTCAGAAGTCCAAAGTGAGCAATCCATTTGGTGAAGCAGAGCTCCCGTTCTTCTTTGATCGTGGTTTTGTTAGTTATGATGACATAATGCCGATTCGGAAAGAATTGATGAAGAAACGGAAGGAACAATTCAATGTGTAAGAAGTACAGAGTGATATATGCTGATCCTCCGTGGGATTTTGGAAACAATATGGGTTGTGTAGGTTCAAACGTAAAAGAGCATTACGAAACACTAACGATAAAGCAAATAAAGAATATGAATATTTCAAAAATCTCAAAAGAAAATTCTGTATGCTTCTTATGGTGCTGTGAAGCTAATTTAAAGGAAGCAATTCAAGTACTAGAAGCTTGGGGATTCAGATATAAAACGATAGCTTTTGTTTGGATTAAAACAAAGAACGGTAAAAGGGTTTCGAATCCAGCTCCATGGACGTTAAAATGTTGTGAGTTTTGTTTATTTGGAACGAAAGGCGCAGTAAGCAAGTATGTAAATAAGAGGCCGCACGAACTGGTAGTACAAGAAAGAGGAAAACATTCAGAAAAACCTGAAGAAGTAAGAAAAAGAATTGAACAAATGTTTCCAAAAAGCTCAAAGATAGAATTATTCGCTCGTAGAAAAACAAAAGGCTGGAAAGTTTTTGGAAATGAAGTAGAAAGTGATGTTGATATAGATGTCTAACTTAGGAAAGGATTTGGCAACAGCTCGGCAAGGCAACATTGAGGCTGTAATTATTAAAAATAAGTTGGAAAAGCTATTTCTCGATGAACGTGAACAGGAAGATCGTTACGGCTTACATGCTTCGGCAGTAATTGCTTCGGACGAGGAATTCTGCTACAGGGCACAGCTTTTAAGCTTGTTCTACAGGCAAAACCAAGGCGAACAACTTCCAGTCCGTTTGTTGAAGATATTCGCTCAAGGGAATGCAATGCATGAAAAGTGGTACAAGCTGTTCAGGAAAGCCGGAATTGATGTAGCTATCGAAAGAACACTTTGGCTTCCTCAATACGACCTAAGCTTCACAATCGATGCGTTGCTGGACTTTAATAAGCCGCTCGGTAGGGATCCTGATGAGCTGGTATGTGACGTTAAGTCACAGTCCACATTCGCTTTTAAGAAGGCAAAAGGACATCCTTCTGGAGAGAAGCAGGTAAACTTCTATCTATGGGCTCTCTCAGTTTATACAGGAGTTCCCCATAGAAAAGGATTTGTTCTTGTTGATAGTAAAGACGATCAGGAGATCAAAATAGTTCCTGTAAAATACAGCAAAGAGAAGGTCGCTCCGTACGTATACAGGCTCAAGGAAATACAGAAGATGAAGCAGGACTTCATTGAAACAAAAACAGTTCCGCCACGTAAAACAACATGCAAGAGTTGTGATTGCAAGCTAGCTTCTAAATGCAATATGCGTGATGCTTGTTGGAATGTAGGAAAGGGAAGGCGAAAGCTCAGTGAACAGGAACGGAGAGGGCCAGGCAAGAGCTAAGCGAAAGAGTAAGCCAGGCCAAGGAAAAGCACGAAACACGTTCGTTGAGGTGCCATGCATAATCGGAATAGATCAATCCTACATTCGAACCGGCATTTCAATATGTGTTAACGGAGAGATCAAGAAGTTATACTCACTTGACTTCAGGACAACGAAGTACAAAACAGTTAAGAGGAACAAGCTCAGGCAGGTCCTCGGTAAAGCAATTGAGGCTTGCTTAAAGAAGTTTGAACCGCAAGAGATAAACGTAATATGCGAAAGAGTTCGTACATTTACAGCAAGCACTGACATGAGGCCTGAGGTAATTAAGGCACAATCTGCTCTGGTGGCCACAATCGTTGATGCAGCATTTGCATACGGTGTGAAGGTGTTCTCTGTTGATACAAGGCATTGGAAAACGAGGATTCTCGGTACAAGTCGTCCGATATTTGAGCCCATTGAAGGAGTTAAAAATCCTCAAAAGTTTGGTTCGGTTAGAAAGATGATCGATCTTGGATTCTATGATAACCTCTATAGCTCAAGTGGCAGAGGATTCACACTCAACGATGATGTGGCTGATGCAGGATGCATTTCACTCTATGGATTCTCTGGTAGGCCATACCAACTTTTGTTGGAAACGTGAGGTAAGTATGAGACAATACGAAGTGTTTGAAGGCACAATTACGTCAGAAGGTCCTATAATTTTTAGGCCTCGTACGGTGGTAACACTCAAGGGAGCATACAATACGCTCATGGCACAGCAGAATGGCAAAGCTTTTTATTTCTTCTACCGAGACATTAAGGACCATCTCAGGATAGACGTAAGAAGGAAGTACCGAAGATTCACGTTTGATGAGTATATGGCAGATCCAAAAAGATGTGGTGTTTGTTTTACCCGAGATGAAGATGGCATAGCAAAATTTTGTTAAAAAAGTTGAAAAAATTTTCAAAAAGGTATGTACAAATTAGAAAAACATGATATAATGGAACCATCAAAACAAAGGAACAAACTTAAGTAACAAACGGAGGTAAATATTATGTATAAGGTGATCAATTCTACTTACTTCATCGAGCGGCTGGTTTCCGAGATTAAATCTCGGTGCAAGGCACGGTACCTGATCCCTTCCCAGGAGTTCCTCACTTACATTGCTAACTTCTATGCTGATAAGTACAGCATGGGTGCAGATGAAAGGGACCAGCTAATCCGAATTCTTGAGTCCCGGATCACTTTCACAATGAGTATTTAAGGAGGTCACAAATGAAACTTTATAAAAAAAAGTATGAGATCGTTGCTTGGTTCAAGTACGACGATGACTGCATGAATTTTATCGATAACAACCAGGACCTGGTAATGGTAACTACGGACGGCGGCTACGCCGCGGTGAAGCTCAACAATGCGACGAAGGGGTAAGTTCTACTCTCGTAACGAGAAGGAAACTCTTAGAAAACTCGGTCTAACTCCAGCTCCTCAATCTGGTGCAGGTTGGGTAGTGAAAGAGGACGGAGAGAATGAGAGTACAATGGTACAGCTTAAGAGTACAGACGCTCAATCATATCGACTCAGTATGTTTGACATGAAGCAACTGGAATACCATGCTTCTGTTTCAAATAAAATACCCATTTTCTTAGTGCAGTTTCTTAAACAAGACAAGATATATGCTATTGTTTCTGTTGAGGACATCCCATACATCTCTTCTTGTTTGAAAAATGGAAAACAAGTTCAGCAAACTCAAGTAGAAAAATTAGACGTAGAGGAAAGTGAAGTGATGGTAAGAACAGTAAAGGCTTCAAAAAAGGCAAGAGATCAATTCTTCAAGGAAAGGAGTGAAAAGTTTGGCAAAAACTGACGTCGTTAAGGCAACTGGTTACTTCGACGGACATAGTTCCAAGGGAAACTTTGATGTACAGCTCAAGGCTAAGTTTCTTGCCGACGATCTTCCGAATGCTCTACAGTTCGTGGCCGGTATCGGCAAACGACTTTTGTTAGTAGCTTCGGTTGAGGGTGAGAAGGTAAAGCTGGGGCAGTTCACGGTTTACTCTCTTAGAGTAGATAAGGACATGAATTGCTTCATCACATTCAAATCGAATGTTGATTCTGTTTATTCAGAGGACTTCCCGAAGCTCATGGTTGAAGAGGCACACATCACATTCATTGCAAAGATCCTTGAAGAGGATGCTTAAAACAAAAATTTCAACCCATTGTGGTTGGCATAATTAGAAAGGAAGTTATACTATGGCTAAGAACTGGACTGCTGCTGAGGCTGCAAAGGTTGCTTTTGAGGGCACCGATCTGAAGGCTATCGCCGATCTGACCCGTCGTTTTCCCTTCTTCACTATGCTGTGCACTCGGCTGAACGAAGCCGGCGTTGAGGCTCTGAGCTACCTGCCTGAGTGGATCACCGCTCGGAAGCTGGAGAAGGCATACAAGATGGCTCACGGCCTGATCGAGAAGGATGTCGAGGATGACGGCGACGATGATGCAGAGGACGAGGCTCCTAAGAAGAAGGCCAAGAAGGTCGAGAAGAAGGCGCCCAAGAAGTCCAAGGAAGAGGACGACGAGGCTGACGAAGAGGACGAAGACGACGAGGATGAAGAGACTCCCAAGAAGAAGCCCGTAAAGAAGGCTCCTGCTAAGAAGTCCAAGAAGGCTGAGGACGAGGACGAAGATGAGGACGAGGACGACGAGGATGACGAGCCCGCTCCCAAGAAGAAGGGTAAGAAGGCTCCCGCCAAGAAGTCCAAGGCCGACGACGACGATGATGACGACGACTTCGACTTCGAATAACGTCTAATACGGGTAGAAGCCATAGCTGTATGCCGGGCACCACTTACGTGGGTAAGACCCGGCACTACCCGTTAAAAGGGTGATCGTATGGAAAACTACGAAATTAAATACCTGGATTGTTCTAAGGTTCAAAACAGAATTCTTTTGTTGAAAGAAACCAAAAAAGTTCTTAGGACTGACGAAAAGCCGTCTAAAGAGAGGCTCAAGAAAATCGTTAAATCACTTCAAAAGAAATATGGAATAAAAATCAGAGTATTCAGGCAAAAAGGAAATTTGCTTTTCTGCTCGTTGGAAATTGAACGAGGAACATTCTCAACGTTATGCTGTAATTCACTCTATGAGTTCATGTGTAAGTACATTCTCTTATGCAAAAACGAAGTCGAGAGGAGAAAAGCACTGTGATAAACTACACAATATACTGCGACGGTGCTTGTTCAGGTAATCCAGGCCCGGGCGGTTATGCTTTTGTTGTACTCCTTGGAAACGAGCCAGTACTCAAAGTAGCTGGACATAAGGACAAAACAACAAACAACTGCATGGAACTCACGGCAGTGGTTAGATCAATCAAGCATGCACAGACACTCACAAAATCAAAGGACATTTGGTTGGACATTTATAGTGACAGTGCTTACTGTGTAAATGCTATCGATCAAGGTTGGGTACAAATTTGGAAAAAGAACGGATGGAAAACAAAAGCTGACAAGGACGTGAAAAACAGAGAACTTTGGGAAGAACTACTTGAAATTCAAAAGAACAAACGCTTGAAGATAAAAATGCACAAAGTGAAAGGGCACTCAGGAAACAAGTTCAATGAGCTAGTTGATAGGGCAGCCAAACGTGCAATCTTAAACTTGAATGCTAATTGCACCAAGTAAAGGGGCGTCGGTATGTTACTCTCATGTAAGATAAAGAGCTTCAAAATATCGGCTAGTTCGGAAAAAGAGGCGTACTTAAAAGGCTGCAAAGAGCTGGCTAAATACATGGCTTCTAGGAAGTTCCAAAACATTTCTTTCAGGATAGAAAGGCTAAAAGAGGATGAAAACACGTTCATCTTCACGATGTACACAAACATAGATCTGGGTGAAGAACAACGAGCATTTTGTAAGATATGTAAAGAATTCCATTGTTCGTTCTTCATCAATGAGCAATACAATTGCGATAGATGCAACTTGAGGGCATTCATAAACAAATGCCAGGAAAAGGCTCGGATCTCTAAAGGATTTTATAAGAAGAAATTCGACAACGATTAGTAAAGGAGATCCGGCATCATGGTAAGAATTCCTATTAACTACGATGAGTACACGCAGGAAGAACTCATGAAGATGCCGAAGTCAGAGGCTATCGAAGGACTGAATGAGAAGAAACAGCGGTTCTGCGAGTGCTATGTTGAAGGGCACAATAGGAAGGTAGCCATGATCAAGGCAGGATACGGAGAGAGCTCATGTAATTGCAATTATGCATACAGGCTCTTGAAGGATGAAAACGTGCAACGGTATATCTGCTGGCTGAAGGCAAGGATACTGAATGAACACTTGGTAAGTGCGATCGATGTGATCGATGAGTGGGTACGTATTGCATTTTCAGATATGACTGATTTTGTTGATATTTTCCCTCATTCCATCCGGCTCAAGCCTGCCGACCAAGTAGATGGACAGTTGATTAAATCAATTAAGTCTGGGCGTGATGGAATATCCATTGAGCTTCATGATAAGATGAGAGCTCTGGACAATTTGGCCAGATACATGGATGATATGCCAAAGGACTGGAAACAGAAAATTGAGGAACGACGTGCTGACATTATGGAGCAGGAGTTCCAGCTTAAGAAAAAGCTATCCGACATTGAGAACCCGGAAGCCGAAGATGATGGATTCATCGAGGCGCTCAAACAGTCCGCGAAGGCAGTTTGGGAGGAAACATAAAAATATTTCAAATTTTTTCAAAAAGGGTATGTACAAATCCAAATAACATGATATAATATAATCGTAAGGACCAAGGGATCCAAACAACAAAAAATAACAAACTCAAGGAGGAAACTAAAATGATGAACATTACTTCTACTCGGATGGCTACGTGGGACAAGGTTGGCACTGATATTCGTGAGGCCAACTCGGTCAAGGAAGCTCTTCAGATCGCTGGCATGGATTACGAAGTGGTCAAGTCACCGATCTACCTCTCTAACGGCTTCCGGATCAAGGATCAGTTCGCTACCAAGAAGAAGGGAACGGACGAGGTCTTCGGCATCGTTGGCAAGGATTACACCATCGTTCAGAACGAAGAGGCGTTTTCCTTTGTTGATGGCATCATTCAGGACGGTCTCACCTTCGTTAAGGCTGGTGAAACTTCCTACATGAACTACATCATCGCTTCTCTGCCGGAGCAGTACATCATGGATGATAAGTTCACTCCCTACATCATCTTCCAGAACTCCCACGTTGGGGCCTCTACCATCAAGGCGGCTATTTGCCCACTCCGTATCATCTGCCAGAACCAGTTCGCTATGGAGTTCCGCAGATCTACCAACAAGATCTCCCTCAGGCACAGCTCTTCAGTCCACGACAAGATGAAGGAAGCTCAGCATACCCTTCAGTTCACGGCTGAGTACATGAATACCTTCACTAAGCAGGCTGAGAAGCTGGCCACCACCAAGATCTCCGATGAGTCCGTTGGCTCCATTGTTGATCAGTACTTCCTGATCGATGAGGAGGCCTCCACTCGGAAGATCAATTCCACAGAGGCTAAGCGGCAGATCTTCCTCAATGCTTACAACGCAGAGGACAACCAGAACTTCAAGGGTACGGCGTGGGGCATGATCAATGCATTCAGTGATTACATCACTCACATCGAGCCCGGTCGGAAGTCTGATAAGTCCGACATCACCAAGTTCGTTAATGTCACTTTCAACACCGGTCTGATGGAAAACTTCATCAACCTGGTCAATTCCAAGATCTAAAAGGGTAGGGGGAGCAATCCCCCTCCCAAATTATAAATTAAAAAAGGAGAAGAAAATTATGGCTACCAAGAAAAAGGCAACTAAGGTCGAAGAGGTCGTTGAACCCAAGATGGAATTCGAGGACGATCCCGTTGAGGCCGTTGATCCTGCTCCGGTTCAGGCCACAGAGGTACTCAAGCCCATCACTCTCACCTGTGTGGAGTGTGGCCAGGAGTTCATCATCAGCCCGGCTGAACAGAAGTTCTTCGCCAAGATGGGCTATGAGCTTCCCAAGCGGTGCATTGATTGCCGTGACAGCAACAAGAAGGAAACCACATTCACCTGTGTTGATTGTGGCGCAGAGTTCACCATGAAGGGATCCGAGCTCAGCTTCTATAAGAAGTGTGGCTTTGAGGTTCCCAAGCGTTGCCCCAGCTGCCGTAACTTCAAGAAGATCCGGAACGAGCGGTCCAAAGAAGCTGAATAACATGGGGAAGAAGCGGAAAACAAATCCGAACAAAATCCCTATGACAACCCAAGAGCGGATCGGATTCGAGAGGTCAAGAGCTATCAAGCTCGTATATTGCATCGTTCTCTATGTTTTGTTGGACAAGGTGGGAATGAGTGCAGAAGAGGTCAACAAGATCTATGAGCATTGCTTAGACGTCTCGGATTCGATCGCCAAAGGGTATCTTAACGTAAAGGATATTCGGAACGTACTAGAAGCAGAACGAAACATTACATTCGAATGGGGGTCAGAAAAATGATCAGCCAGTTTATGAAAATTCAAATGCTCCGTGAAGGTGCTAAAAAGCCTGAAAAGGCTACTAAGTGGTCGGCGGCTTACGATCTCTATGCAGCACTCGACGAGGAGATCACAGTTATGCCAGGACAAACTAAGTTCGTTCCTTTGGGATTCGCAACTTCCTTTGATCCTGATTTTGTTGTTCTTCTGTTTTCCAGAAGCGGACTTTCCACTAAAGAAGGTCTGGCTTTGGCAAACAAGGTCGGAGTAATCGATGCGGATTACAGAGGCGAATGGGTGGCGGCAATTCATAACCATGACATCGTCCCTCGCTATATCAAGCCAGGACAGCGAGTGGCACAAGCAATTATGTTCCCAAAGTACGACGTCGATCTTGTTGAAGTAAAAGAGCTCACTGATACTCAAAGGGGGCAAGGTGGCTTTGGAAGTACGGGAACTTAAAGATTATGAAGTCCGCATAGGGTTCAGAAACCAAGGCGAAACAAAGTACGAATGGAACATTCTTGAGTGTGGCAAAAAGGTAGTTGCATACGGTTATACAAAAACACTCAAGGAAGCATTCAAGGATGCTTACGATCGCTACGACTTCGTTATGTATACTCTATCTGTTGGAGAACGACTTTGATGTATAAGGTTCTTATATCCGAAGTAAACACTAACTTCAGTGATATGAAGTACGAGTGGCAACTAATTAAGGAAACAGAAAAATTGCGTATGCTACTAGGCAGAGGCTATTCGCCAACAATTGATGAAGCCTACAAAGAGGCAAGAAAACAGTACACTAAATGCAAGAGGTAATTGAAATGGATGTAAAATACGAGATTAGAATACGTAGGTCGATCGAATTCAATAAATATGTCTGGAAGTTAATGCAGCACGATATGTATGGTGAAGTAATTGTTACAATAGGATACGAGGACACGCTGGACTTAGCATATAAGCAGGCCAAGAAAATATACGAGGCGTTTGCTAAATAATCCTTTTGTTTAATACTACTATAGAGAGGAGGTAAACCAAAATATGGCCTTTAAGTGGCAAGGATTCAGTAAAAAGCAACTACAACTGATGACCTGGTGGATGCCAGAAAGCCCTTACAGAAATCATAACGGCGTTATAGCTGAAGGGGCTGTACGTTCAGGGAAGACCATTATTATGAGTCTTAGCTTTTTGGTCTGGAGCATGACGCAGTTTAATCTGACGAGCTTTGCAATATGTGGCAAGACAGTTGGGTCGCTAAGGCGTAATGTGGTTACTCCTCTCAAGGAAAGGTTATGGGCAAGAGGCTATAAAGTAATAGATAGGAAGGCCGAGAATTACTTGGTGGTCTCAAAGGGCAAGGTCTCAAATATCTATTATTTGTTTGGTGGACGGGATGAGAGGTCACAGGACTTAATTCAGGGCATTACTTTAGGGGGCGTACTTCTTGATGAGGTCGCCCTAATGCCGCGTTCTTTTGTGGAACAAGCTATGGCAAGATGCTCTGTGGAAGGCAGTAAGTTCTGGTTTAACTGTAACCCGGAAGGTCCTAACCACTGGTTCTATGTTGAACATGTAAAGGAAAGTGTGAAGCATAAGTATATCCGCATTCACTTCAATATTGAGGACAATCCTTCACTAAGTGAAGCAATGATAGCCAGGTACAAGGCTATGTTCACGGGCATATTCTACCGTGCTTTATCTTGGGCGAGTGGGCATTTGCTGACGGAGTTATCTATGATAGCTTTAATGAGGAAAGAAATACATACACCCAGGACACGAGAAAAGAGATACTTCCCATTCAAATACTGGAGAGGGATTACGGCCACGGAGCTATGCCTTGGTACGGATGTGACTATGGCATATACAATCCTTCTGTTTTTCTTAAGGCATATCGATTCAAAAAGAAAGGCGAAACACTTCCGTACTATTACATAGATGATGAATATTACTACGATGGTCGTAAAAGGCAACACCAAAAGACAGACGAAGAATACATCAACGACTTCAAGTACTTCAGTCAGGATGAGGAACAAATCAAGGGACTGATCGTGGACCCTTCGGCTTCTTCCTTAATCACATCTGCCAGAAAGAACGGCATAAACGTTTTGAAGGCGAATAACGACGTAATCTCCGGAATACG
>JFBN01310731.1_pt1 | contig 15628 bp, 14 predicted proteins | sample 768741 | NCBI WGS metagenome assembly JFBN01 (sample SAMN01983846, study PRJNA193217) | chicken gut metagenome | biome: terrestrial biome; isolation source: ceca of Broiler chicken | host: Gallus gallus | place: United Kingdom: England | collected 2010-09-07
CAGGGGCGCGCCGCCTTGATATTTCCCCTGTAAGAGTATCATATCCCAGCGATATGTCGAATTTGTGTTAAAAACACTTCTTTTTCAAAAAGTGTGAAATTTTTCGCCGCAGGGGTTATTTCCCCGCGCCGCCGAACGCAAAGCGCACCACGTCGCCCGTATGCAGGCGGCAGCGGTATTCCTCGTGCACTTTTGCGCCCCAGCTGTCGTCACCGCCAACGCCGGTTTGGCCGCCGCTGATGCGGACAATCGTTTTTGTGACAGGCGGCAAAGCGTAGGGATGGCGGGCAGCCTCCACCTCGTCAGGCGTATAGGGCAGAACGCTGAAATCCACGGCATTTTCCGCTTCGGCACGCAGCACAAAGCTTGCGCCTTCGTCGGCAGTTACCGCCGCCATGCGCACGCCCGTGCGGTTGCCGCACTCCTGCGGGTGATGGTACGGCGTCATATTGTCTTTTGCCTCAAACTGCCAAAGGCCCAGCAATGCGCCCGTCATGCGGTCGCAGTAGTTTTCGTGCGGGCCGCGTCCGTAATAGCTGACGTGAGACAGACTGTGCGGCAAAGTAAACAGCATACCGAACTCCGGCACCTCGGCTTCGCCGCCGTTCCATGTCAAGCTGGTTTCTACCATGCCGTCACCCGTCACGCTGTACACAACAGTTACCGTGTCTTTTTCCGGGGTGGGCAGGGCAAATACCATTGTGACATCCGCACGCAGCTGGTCGCCCGACACGCCGCAGCTCAAACACTTTGCATAAGCGCCCGCACTGCGCCAAATGCCCTTTTCAAACGGCTCGCCGCTGCCAAGGTCGTTATCTGTGGGAGCGCGCCAGAAATTTAAGCGCGGGGCAGCCAGCAGCAGCTCCTCGCCTTTCCACTGGTAGGAAATCATAGTGCCGTTGCTCTTTTGGAACAGCACTTGGAAATTGCCGCCAATCACGCCGATATTGTTGTCGCCTTCGACGACACGCATGGGGAACAGGCACGTTTGCGGCTGTTTCTTTGTTTCCAGCACGCACTGACCTTGTGCCACAGGGCTTCCGGCAGGGGCCCACGGCGTATCACTTTTTAAGCGCACCGTGACGGTCACCGTGTACTCGCCCGGCTCCTCGGGAACAACGAAGGGCAGCGGAATGCGCGTTTCCTCGCCGGGGGCTGCCGCGCCGTTCATTTCGCGGCTTTCCAGCACGCGCCCGGCCTTATGCAGCTCTGCGCGCAGCGTATAGGCGGAAAGGTCGGTATCCATGGATTTGTTGACAATGCGCACGTCGTAGCGCGACGGCTCAATGACAAAATTCTGATAAAGCGCCGCAATTTCAAACAGCTTCGGCGTGGGCTTGCGGTCGGCAAACAAAAGGCCGTTGGCGCAGAAGGTGCCGTCGTTGGGGCGGTCGCCAAAATCGCCGCCGTAGGCAAGATATTCCTCTCCGGTAGGCGACTTGGCCAGCAGGCACTGGTCAATCCAGTCCCAAACAAAATGCCCTAAATAATTGGGATAGCGGTCAAGCAATTCCATATATTTGTGTACCGCGCCGCACGAATTGCCCATGGCGTGGGCAAATTCACACAGCATAAAGGGCTTTTCCCGGCCACCGGGCGTTTTTTCGATAAATTCCTGCACCTTGGCAGCACTGGTGTACATCTGGCTTTCCACGTCGCTGGTGCCGGGGTAGCTGCGGTCTTGGAAAACACCTTCGTAGTGAACGGGGCGGGAAGGGTCGCGCTCTCGCATCCACTGGCTCATCAGATAAATATCTTCCCCGCCGCCCGATTCATTGCCGCAGCTCCACATGACAATGCTGGGGTGGTTTTTATCGCGCTCTACCATGCTTTTGGCACGGTCCAGCACAGCGTTTTTCCACTCGGGACGGCTGGCGGGAATGGCGCGGTACATTTCATTTCTGGGCAGCCAGCTCCAAGTGCCGTGCGTTTCCAAGTTCGTTTCGTCAATGACATACAGCCCGTACTCATCGCACAAGTCGTACCATTCGGTGCGGTTGGGATAGTGACAGGTGCGCACTGCGTTGATGTTGGCGCGCTTCATGGCCAAAATATCGCTTTTCATGTCGTCCATCGTCACGCTGCGTCCGCGGCCGCAGTTCCACTCGTGGCGGTTGACGCCCTTGAGCACCAAGCGCTTGCCGTTCAGCTTCATCACGCCGTCCTCAATGGAAATACGGCGGAAGCCGGCTTTCAGCTCGGTTTGCTCAATGACGCTTCCGTCGTGTGTCAGCACACGCAGCGCCACATTGTACAGGTTCGGCTGCTCGGCGCTCCACAAAAGGGGCGTCGGCACGTCGATGCTCAGCGTCATCTCACGCGACTGGATGGGAACCTCCACACAGAAAATGCCAATGTCCATTTGCAGGCGGCCCGTCAGCTCACCGCCGATTTTCACCTCAGCACGCAGCGTGCCGTCGGCGTTGTCCTCGGAAAGTTCCGGGTGCAAAAACACGTCCGCTAAGTGCGTGCGCGCCTGTGTTGTCAGCCACACGCTGCGGAAAATGCCGGAAAAGCGCCAAAAGTCTTGGTCTTCCAGCCACGAAGCCGTGGAGTAGCGGAACACCTGCACCGCCAAACGGTTCACCGCGCCGCGCTCAATGTGCATGGTGAGGTCGAACTCGCTGGGGGTAAAGCTGTCCTCGCTGTACCCGATAAATTTTCCGTTGCAGTAAACGGCAATGGCCGTTTCGGCGCCGTCAAAACGCACATGGATAGGGCCTTCCCATTCGGGCGGTACGGTGAAGTCGCGCACATAAGTGCCCACCGGGTTTGCCTGCGGCACTTTGCCAAGCTCCACCTGCTCCAAGCCGTCCCACGGGTACTGTGTATTGACATACTGCGGCAAGCCCCACTTGCCGCCGCCCTGAAGCTGAATGGCGCCGGGCACAATAATATCATCCCATCCGGTGATATCATTTTCACGCGCGGAGGGGTTGGCGGGCGCCTGCGCCGGGCTTTGGGCAAACATAAACTTCCATTTTCCGTCCAGCGTCTGTTCCATCGGCTTGCCGTCCCCATCGCGCAGCGGCAAACGTGCGGCCGCGGGCAGACGATTGACGCAGAATACTTCCGGGTCGAACAGCCATTCCAAAGAAAAATCCATAAAAGAAATCTCCCTTACTTTTGCATACTCAAGCGCTTTTATTTCAAAGCTTGGTTGTCGGGCTGCGTTTTGCAGCTCCCTTTGTTCTACACCGCTTTGACGCAGCTTTCACAAACAATCTGAAACCATTATGACACATCGGCCATTTGATTTCAACGAAAAAATCATTCTTTTGCTGATTTTTTGTACAGGATTGGTCAAAGCAAGCAAGGCCGAAGAGCCCGTGCCGCGCTGCCGCTATCCGCTGCAAAAAGTAAAGCCGTCTTTTTTGTTTTTGCGCTTGTATTTGGGCTCTTTTTACGGTACACGCAAGGCAGCGTGAAACGGCGGCCTGTCAGCGCCTCGATGATTCAATAAAAGACGAAGGAGCATGTTCTCATGGAAGCTGTTGCCTCTCCCTCACAGCAAAGATGGCAAAAACGCATTTTAGCCCTGTGCTGGGTTTCTTACGCGCTTTCTTATCTTTGCCGCACCAATCTTTCTTGCATTGCCGGAAATGACGGCGCAGCTGCATTGGTCGGCGGCGAAAGCCGGTGTGATCGGCAGCGTGTTTTTTATCAGCTGCGGCATTGGCCATTTGATTAACGGGATGCTGGGCGACCGAATTCCGGTTAAAAAATTTATGCTGCTGGGCTTGGCGGGAACGTTGTTTTGCAATTTGCTGATCGGCTTTTTCCCATACTGCACCGTCATTTTGCTGGTGTGGCTGGTAAACGGCGTGTTTCTTTCCACGCTGTGGGGGCCGGTCGTTCGTGCGGTAGCCATCTGGTATGCGCCTTCCCAGCGCAATGTTCCGGCGATGCTTGTTTCCGCCTCCTCCTTGGGAGGCTATCTTGTTTCGTGGGCAGGGCTGAGCCTTGTGGTGCAGCTCACCGGCTGGCAGGGGGCCTTTTTCTTCCCCGGTGCGGTGACGCTCGCCTTTACCATTTGGTGTTTTCTGAGCATGAACGACGCGCCCGAAACCATGGGCTTTCCAAACTACGAACGCACTGCCGGGCAAAACGAACCGACCGCTGAACAAACCATCGGCCTTTGGGCGCTGGTGCGGCGGGAGCGGCTGCTTTTTATTTGCTTTGCGGCAGCCGCACGGAGTCAGCGTAACTGTCCCTGCACCGCAGGGTTTTGAAGGAGGATTTTTTATGGAAAACAAAGTGGTTCTTGTCTTGGTAGACGGAATGCGCCCCGACGGCATTTTGGAGTGCGGCGAACCCTATTTGCAAGATTTAGCGGCGCAGAGCAGCGCCTCGTTTGCAGCAAAAACGGTGTTCCCTTCCATCACACTGCCCTGTCACACGTCTTTGTTTTTTGGGGTTCAGCCGCAGCGGCACGGCGTTCTCACCAACGAATGGCGGCCTTTTGCGCGTCCGTTTGACAGCTTGGGCGACTTGGCTGCAAGGCAGTTTAAAAAAGCCGCCATGTTTTACAACTGGGAACAGCTGCGCGATTTAAACCGCCCCGGCAGTCTTTCATGCAGCTATTTCCGGCAGCTTCCCAGCGCCCACGAGGACGCCATGCGCTCGGAACAGGACCTGACTGCGCTGGCGATGGATGATATCAAGCAGGAAGCGCCCGACTTTTTGTTCCTTTATCTGGGTTATACGGATATTGCCGGCCATGGATACGGCTGGATGACGCCGCATTATTTGCAGGCACTGGCGAACGCTTCGCGGTGCATTCGGCGGTTAAAAGAAGCACTGCCCGAGGAGTACGCCCTGATTGTGACTGCGGACCACGGCGGCCATGAGCAAGACCATGGCTATGACTGCCCGGAGGATATGACGATTCCCATTATTTTCAACGGCAAGGCATTTCCCGCAAACACCGTTTTGCAGGATTTGCATTTAATTGACATCACCCCGACCATTGGCGATTTGTTGGGGCTGCACCCGCTGCCCGAGTGGGAAGGCAAAAGCGTCCTTTCTGCCAACCGCTGACTCTTGTACGGAATCAACCTTCTTCCCAGCAAAGAACCCCGTTTTGCCATTGCGGCAAAACGGGGTTCTTGCTGTTTTATTCCGTTTCAAAGGCCGCCACTCGGATAATCCAGTTTCGGCCATAGGAAAACGGCTCCATTTTAATAAATAAGCGTTCGTTCTCAAGGTCTTGTGTGTAGGCAACGGGCGTTTTGCTGTCCAGCCAATAAGCGTTTTTGATCGGTTCTGTGACATGCTCAAAGCAGCTGTACCCTTTATTGGCGCCCGGCAATACATGGTGGTCGCCGCTGGTGGAAAGGTCATGGATAAAGGCATAGCGCTTGCTTCCGGCCTCCAGCATAAAGTCTTTTCCAAAGCCTGTCGCTTTTCCCGGCACGGCATCAAATAATGCTTCTTCGTTGTGCTTCACCCATTGGCCGATGGCCTCTAAATAGCCTTGGTGCAGCAGCGGCTGACTGCCGTCCAAACGGGTGAAAATGCCCAGCAAAAAGTTTCCGCCCACACGCCGGCAAGCCGTGTATGCGTCTAAAACCTCTCTCATGGATTTTATATTGATGTCCTGCGCAATGCCCCAGTGCCAACACAGCGTATAGCACATTTCGCCCATATATTCCTTTTGTCCGGGTTGGGTCTGGCCGCTGCGCCATCCCTGCGGCGTTCCCTGCTCAAAGGTGACACAATCAATTTCCGGGTGAGTAAAAGCCCCCTGCGCGTGAAGCCCGGTATTGTTGATAATAATTGCCTCGGGCTGGCTGCGCCGAATGGTTTGATAGAGGGAATCCACGTCCCATTCATCTTCCGGCTTGCTCCAATTGCCGTCAAACCAAAAGCCGCCCACCGGGCCGTAATTTTCGCATAAGATGCGCACCGAATCGCAAAGATATTGTTGATACTTAGAAAAATCATTTTCAAAATCAGGATGGTGCCAATCCAACGTTGTGTGGTAGAAAAAGGGCAGAATGTCATTCCGGCGGCAGGCGTCGGCAAACTCCCGCACCAAATCGCGCCCATTCGGCGTGTGCATAATATCATACTCGGAAAGGCCGCGCGTATCATACAGCGAAAATCCGTCGTGATGGCGCGTGGTAAACGTGACATATTTTGCACCGCAGCTTTTTGCTGCCGCCACAATTTTTTCAGCGTCAAAGCTGCTGTAATCGCAGCTTAACGCCTTTTTTTCGTATTCCTTCGGGTCAATGCGGCACAGCTCATATGCCCACTCGCCGCTCTCGTACTGCACATAAGGGCCGTAGTGAATAAACAACCCCAAACTGCGCTGCTGAAAAGCTCTGATCCGTTTTTCCATTGCTCGATACGCCTCCTTTTGAAATGAAAAAAGTTTCTTTCCTTAAAAAATAATTGTCTGCATGAGGGAACGCATTTTGCCGGTCCGTTCCTTCATGCAGACTTTCCATCCTTTTTGATCGGGTAAAAAGGCCGTGTTATTCCACCGGAACGCCCATTTGCTGCAAATAACCTTTCAGCTCTTTTTTCCAAGAGGTTCCCACTAAGTAGCTGTCTCCGCTTTTGGTGCGAATGTCCATAAACAGTCCTGCGCTGCGAACCGAGGAGATGTCGTCCTTTTCCACCTCAAAATTCACTTTTGTTCCGCTTGTTGCGGTAAAAACAATGCGCTGGTCGGTAATGTCAAGCGTTCCCTGCGGAATGCTGTGCCGGGAAACATAAAACGCTTTGTGCTTCCAGCTGACGATCAGCGAGGTGATGCGCGTTTCGCCCGGGCGCAAAGTGATAGCAGAAGCCACATTCAGCCCAACTTTATTTTTAATTGTGTATCGAATCATCACCACGCACAGCACAATGATCACAATGAAGAAAATCAGCATAATCATTGATTCCACCCCCCTTACTTTTTCCAGCCTTATTCGCTGATCATGGGCTGCTGGTCAAAGGTGGCCAGATAGTTGCGGTAATCCTTATAAAAGTTAAACGTACCCATAATTCCGCAAACGCCCACAATAATCAACCACCATCCGGTAATTTGTCCCGTAGTAATCAGCGAAATAATTAAATTGATGATAGCGTAAATCAACAGCAGCACAGCGCAAGCCCTGCTTTTTCCAATATGAACGCCCAAAGAAAATCCCAAAATCAGCGCCACATCAATAATGATAAAATAATTTTGCATCAGCAAGCCGAGCAGCAGGGTAGCTGCGGCGCAAATGTAGCCCAAAATAGCCGCTGCGCGAATATTTCCTTTATCACGTTTATTTGCATGCACCATGTAAAATTGATTTTTAGAAAGCGGTCCCATCTCTCATCTCTCCTTTTTTCTTTCCGGTTTGTTTTTACGTTTTTCGGCTTTGCGCATTCGGTTTGATACGCAGAACCACATGCTGTCATTTTTCCGCATCAAACGATACAGAAATGCTTTTTTGCCCTCCTTCCCCATCGCCGAAGGAAAACGCCACGCTGTTTTCATGCCATTGCACCGCGTAATCGTTTTCTGCCAGCGGCATAGTTTCATTTGTATCTTCCACTCCCCGTTCGCAGACCAGCAGCGGATTGATCCGCTCATACACCGTTATCGTGGCGATTTTAAAGGATTTCATCTCATGCACGACAATGGTATGGGCCTGATTCGGGGAGGAAAAGGTATAATATTTTCCTTCATCCAATAAAGCGCAAAACCCATTGGAAACAAGAAGCAGTACCGCAAGGCCAGCGATTTTCAAGCCCATGGCCAGCTGATCGCTTCCCTTATGCGGCGTTTGCAGCTGATAGCGAAACACACAAAGAAACACCCCTGCCGCAAATGCCGGAAAATTCAGCACAATTTGAAAGAAAAGCCCTGTTCCCCATGTTCCCACGAGAATTTGCCCGTCCGGGTGGAGTAAATAAACCGCAAAATTGACGAACGGCCAAATCAGGCACAGCGAAAAAACCACCCACAAAATTGTTTTGCTTGTTTCAATTTCTTTTTCGCTGAGCGTCTCCGATGACAAATACTTGTTCAACACCATCCCGCCGCACAGAGTCAGCAGGACTAAGAGCAGTCCCCCTTCCACCGAACTCATACTTGCTTCCCTCCCAATTTCTCACACGCACAACGCCATGCCAGCGGCTTTCGACACTGTTTTGCAGCACTGCACTCTTTTTATTCTTTTGTAAATTCATATTGCGTGGCCGTGCGCATATTGAGAAGGCTCAGCCGCTCGCCGTCTTCCAAAAGGAAACCGCAATAGTGCGTTTGCGTTGGCTCTGAAAGCTGTTCCGCTCCATTGAGAAGGAAGGATTCATTCGTTGTTGTCAGACAAACGAAATGCTCCAGCCCATATTCCTCTCTGGCGTTGATGGTTTGCAGCAATTCTTCTTCGGTAATGCCGAACTCAGCCAAAGCATCGGTCAAGTAGTCTTTCGCTTGCTGGCCTACATAGAACGTGTAGGTTCCGGCATAGTAGTTGTCATCCGTTACCGCGCCGTCCTGATACCAGTGAAAGGTTCCATCCTCGTCAAACGTCCATTGTGAGCCGTCGTTTGACGCTATCCATGAAGTTCCTGAAAAATAAGTGCTTTCCAGCTCAAACGTCAATTCCTCATGTTCGTCGCCTGTATAAACGGCACTTTGTGCCATTTCCTCTACTGCTTGGATGATTTCATCTTCATGCAGTGCGGCTTGGTCCGCCACAGCCTGCGCCCCAAAGGTCAGGACAAGATTCTGCCACGGGAAAATCACCACCGTCATGTATTGATAATAGGTGTCATCCTGTACCATACGGATATTCGCCAGATAGCGCTCTTTGCCGTCAGCAGTGTCGCTTTGCTCCAGCGGCTCACCAATCACGGGGTCATGGTTTTCCTCATAATACGTCAAAAGCTCAGTGTAAAACCCCTCTGCTCCATACGGAAACAGCTCCGACACACCGTTCAGCTGATACACAATTCCCGTTGCATCGTCCACAAAAGAGCCTTCGTAACCGTCTATTTTCGACCATGCTGGGTCAATCTCAAAAGTAATATCCTCACAGGTGTAAAGCACCTTTTCCGCAGCGGCTGGCGGCTCCACTGAAACCGGCACGCTTTGCATTTTTGGCATCACCACAAAAAGCACAGCACCGACTGCACAAAGCGCGGTCAGCCCCAGCACAACAGCTACCAGCCCGCCTCTTTTTGCCGGAACTTCTGTTGCGGAAAAGCCGCCCTCTCCTTCCTTTTGTAGGTTGATTGCATCCAACCGCTCACACACCATTTGGTCAAACCGTTCGGCGTTTTCCATTTCCCGCTCCAAAATGCAAATCAGCTTTTTGTTTCCCTGATAATAAGTATAGCGGCGGGGACATGTCTGCACAGCGCCCGGCTCATCCAAGCCGTGGGCTTTTCGGTAGATAAGATAAGGAATCGTCGCTCCCAGCATTCCCAACGCCGTGCTGCGAAGCTGCTCATAAGAAGAATCCGCCTCGACCTTTCGCGCCGTAATATCTCCCCATGCCACCTGTTTTGCCCGCCGAAACAGCGGATAAAAGGTGACGGTTTGCTCGTCTACGCAAATGCGCGGACGTATTCCGCAATAGCATGTTACCACAAACAGCAAAATAAAAACCGCCATAAAGCTTACAAAGAGTCCGTAGGCAAACGGGTCTGTTTTAAAATAATCCGCCATAAAGTCCAAACGGAGAAAACAAAAAATTCCCACAATACAAAGGCCGCAAAGAATTTGTGCAAACAGCACTTTCGCTTTTCTTTTTGCGTTTGCACGCACTTCAAAAAGCATCCGACAGTCCACCTTTCCCGCATCAAAAATTCCTCTGTCTGCAAAAACAGATTGCACACAGTAAGAGAAAAAGCACTCCTATTTGCACGCTGATCCGTTCATCATAGAAGTGCCAAGATTGTTTTCAAAAAGGACGCAGGAGCGCACCGAGCCGCCTGTGCGGTCATATTGCTTGCTTGTTTCAAAGCCGCAGAAGTCATCATGCTCGTCAGCTCCTTTAGAAAAAATACCCAAGGTCATTATAGCAAAAAATACCATATAAGGCAATGTTCTTCTCAATATGCCTAAGCGCAAACCACCAAACAAGATGGCTTGCATTTCGCTCTTGTGCTATAATCAGCTTAAAAAGGCGCTGCCGAAATAACATTGAGGTGAAGGAAATGAAAAAATATATTCTTCTTGTTTGTTCCGCTTTGTTTTGCATCGCACTGGCCGCTTGCTCCAAAACGGTCACGCTCCGCCTTCCTTTTGAAGCGTCCGACGTTCAGTCTGTTGAACTATTTCATTTTGTCGACCCCATGGATGCAGAGAAAAAAGTGATCACACAGCAAGAAGATCTTGCTGATCTCTACGCCTTATTCCAAGACCTTTCTTTAAAAGAGAAAAAAACAGAACCTGTTGCCGGTAATTCTTCTACGGCGTTTCGGTTTTACCTGGCAGACGGCAGCACCTACGAGATTTTATATTCCTCTATTGCTGTCAAGTCGGGAAGAATTGCTGTCAGCAATCAAAAAGAGGATTTCTTTACATCCGCCGATATTGAGGCAAGCTGGTCCAGCTGTGATGTGGGTGCAGTGCCCGCCCAAGAAAGTGAACTGCCGCTTTTGCAGTAAAGCCGCTTTATTGCCCGGCATTCTGCTGCGCAAGATAGGGGCTTTCCAGCCCGTTCAGTAAATCAATAAAATAATCGGCTGCGTCTCCCGTCATTTCTATGACGTGCAGCGTGTCGTCCTTGCCGTCTTTGTAGCGGACAAAGTACAGCTTTTCGTCAACCAAACAAAAGTGATCTCCTCGAAACGTCACAAAATAGCTGTCATTGCTCTGCTTGTAAAAAAATATGTTATAAATTTTTCGGTTCGATACGTCAATGGCTTCTGACTCCCGCTTTTCTCCCGCCATACGCTCCAGTGCGTTGAACGGGTCGTTGCGTGTGCCGTCAATCTGGCTCATCAGTGCCCGGAACATTTCGGGGTTCATATCGTCAATGGGATACACCTCGGCACGCTCTGTTCCGGCGATTCCATCCGGGGTAACTTCACAATAATAGGTAAAGTTCGCGGGGTCGGCATAATACGCCTGCGCTTCTTCCCATTGAGAATCTAAGCAGTAAAGTGTGCCGTTTGTGCTGCCGCCTGTGCTCGGCGCATGCAGGCACTCAAACCCGCTGAGATATACTTGATAGAGAGTATCATTGTTAACGGAATATTCCTTGCCGGTGTGTTCTAAGTTCACCGGGTGTAATTCATCCGAGTAAAACCCCTTTCGATAGGTTTTCCCGTCTGCGCTGGCCGTTTCGGGCACCTCTTGGGGCAAAGCAAAAAACAAACGCCCCGGCAAACAAGCCGTTAGCTGCATCACTGACAATCCCAGCAAAACCACTGCTGCAAATTTAGGAAAAAGCATATTTTTTATTCGGGATTTTTTCACGCTTTATCGCCCCCGCCGGAATTTTACTTTAGGCAACACCGCATAATTCCAGATGGTGGAGCGCGCCGAAAAAATTTTTGTGAGATGCTCCAAAAAGCGCAGGGCATCCTTGATAGATTGCCGAGCATTTTTGGGAAATATCACGGAAATTTTTGGCGTGATGCGCCGTCTGAACAACCTCGTGTGAATGATGCGGTATTGCATTTATTATAACATAATAATAAAAGATTGAAAAGCGCACTATTTTGGCTGAAAAGGAGCAATGAAAAAAACAACCATAACCAGCAAATAACCGGCATACAAAGTATAAGTGATGGTGTTGCTCCACGGAAAAGACATCTCCGAGTGAAACAAAGCAAAAAGAAGAAAGCCGATTGCCGCGAGCAAGAGGACACATGCAATCCTGCGTGAAAATTTTTTCGTCATGTCGGCTCCTCTCTGTGCTGTTCCAAATAGGCAAGCACCTGTTTATCATAGCTCTCCTTTTTGAAAAATCCGACTCCCAACATGAGAACCCCGGCACAAATGCTCATGTGCCGTAAAGTAACACACAAGAATTTAATAGGCAGTAGCCCTATTATTCCGTAAAATTAAAGCGTTAATTTGTGTGGAAATTTGTCATGGAGAGTGCTATAATAAAAAAATTAAGTGAGCTAAACAAGATTTAAGGAGGCAAGTGAATTTTTGTCTGGAAAACTATTGCAGATAAAATATGTCAGGATTGGCATTTAGAAGGGAGAAACCACAATGATTTCAAGTAAAGAAAAAGACAAAAAAACTAGAAAGTTATCTACAACAGTTGTGCTGTTTTCCATAGCGATACTGTTTGTGTTTAATGTAATCTGTGCTATTTTGATGAGTAGCCTTATTAGTTATGGAGTAAATCAAAAGCAGGACGCATATATGAAACAAGTCACTCTAAGCGCAAAAACGCAGGTAGAGCAGTTTATTGAAAAATACATTGGCGTAACGGAAATGCTGTCAATAGATGACCGTTTGACAGGCCTAATGGCAGGAAGCGAAACAGTGCTTTCATCCAATGGGAATTTTCAAGGAACACTCAGCTTATTGCAGGAAGCTATGGAAGAATATCCAGATATTCTGGGAGGAGGATTTGGCAGCCTTGCCGAGGACACCATTTATACACAGGACGGGAGACGTCTGGACGTATCTTTGACAGGACGTCCCTATTTCAGCGCAGCAAGCAAAGGTACATATGTTACACAGCCTTATATGGACGAAGCCACCGGTGAAATGTGTGTTTCGATTGCAACACCTGTGATGAATGGTTCCAATACCGCAGGTCTTTTGATTTTAGATTTAAGGGTTACTTCTATTTCAGAATTTATTAAGTCTATGACTTTTGGAAATTCCGGGCAGATGATTCTTCTTTCACAAGATAATACAATTGTAGGATTTACACGGGACGAATTGGTAGGAAAGAATTTCAGCGAATTTGGGGCTACTGGTGCGATTGAGAACGAATTGCAGGCACCGAGCGGGAATGTTTTTTCATATACCGTTGGCGGTGAAAAACGCATGAGCGTGATGGATGAGCTTTCCGGCGGCGGCTGGAAGGTTCTGTCCGGTATGTCGAGTTGGGAGTATCATTCTCTTGCAGTGAAGATGGTAGTTACCCTTTGTGTCTTGCTTTTCCTTTCCACAGTGGTTGTAGCAGTTATTCTTTATTTTGTCGTAAGGAAACGTCTGCGCCCTGTTTCTGAAATTAACCATGGACTAAGGGAAATGAGCAACGGAAATCTTCAAGCAACAGTTGAATACAAAGGGAATGACGAAATTGGTGAGATTGCCGCGTCTCTGCGTTCTTGCATGGAAACCCTTTCTCATTATGTCAGTGAAATTGATGTTATTATGAGAAAATTAGCAGACGGGGATCTGACGGTTAAGAGCAGCATTGATTTCAAAGGCGATTTTCTTCCAATCCAACATTCTATTTCCGATTTTATAAAAAATCTGGCACAGATGATGAATGGTATTTCACAGGCTTCTGAACAGGTATCTTCCGGCTCCGAACAGGTATCTTCCGGGGCGCAGTCCTTGGCGCAAGGCTCTACGGAACAGGCTTCCTCAGTAGAGGAATTGGCGGCAACGCTCACAGAACTTTCCTCTACGGTAAAAGCTAACACAGAAATGGTGCAGAACGCAGCTAAAGAAGGCGACCTAATGAGTGGTCATGTTACGGAAAGCGGCGAACGCATGGAACATTCCCTTGAATTGATGGAAAAAATCCATGCCAGTGCAGATCAAGTAAGGGGTATCATTAAAACGATAGACGATATTGCGTTCCAGACAAATATTTTAGCGCTTAACGCTGCGGTAGAAGCTGCACGAGCTGGAACAGCGGGAAAAGGCTTTGCGGTAGTGGCAGATGAAGTGCGCAGCCTTGCCGGACGTTCTTCCGAAGCGTCTAAGGCAACAACAGAACTGATTGGAGGAATGTTGGAAGCCATTGAAGAAGGCAGCGAGAGCATGGCTGAAACTAAGAAAAGCATGGATGTTGTGATAGAATCAACATTGGGAATGGATAAGGTATTTCAACAAATTGCAAAAGCATCCGAGCAACAAGCCGAAGCTATTTCTCAGGTGACGCAAGGCATTGACCAAATTTCCAGTGTGGTGCAGACCAATTCTGCGACAGCGGAACAGAGTGCGGCAGCAAGTGAAGAACTTTCTGGACAGGCACAGGAACTTAAAACTATGATTAGCAAGTTTAAGTTGCCCGCCAGTGATGGTTTTGATAATATGTATCGTGATGAAAGTAATGATACGGAACTATCCTATGACAATTTTGGGCAGGAATGTGTAAAATATTAAATAATTATATAAAAGGACGTGAATAGCAAAGCCAACCGAGACAGTCAACGATGAAATGAACGCCGCTACGCGCCGCCGTTGACAGCCTCGCTCGCCTTTGCTGATAGGCAATCAAGGGGCGACAGCAGAGAGTGCTGCCGCCCCCTCTCTATTTTCAAAACTGAATAACCGCCGCCCAACGGTGCGGCCAGTGAAAGCAGTAAGTCTTGAAAAAGATTTACTGCTTTTTTTGCGCCCATTTCCGGCAAATCGAAAAAACGGCGGTATTAAGGTGTGAACGGGGAGATATACCCTTTTTCTCTTGCCGGAACGGTAGGAAAAAGAAATTTTCCGTTTCCCCCGGACAGCGGGCAGCAATGCCCATTTTCAAAGTATCTTTAACGGAAAAGAAGTAAGCCACCTACACACTGGAGTTTGCGGCTACTCAGAGCAAGTATCGACCAGTGTGCCAAATTTCGCTTTTCGCTCATTTGTCCCCCGGTCAGATACTTGTTGGGGTTGCCACCCCAAACCCGCCTTGTCGTCCTCGCGGACTGCATATCATTCGTTTCCGCATGAGTGCGAAAACTCATTCATTCCGTCGCTCGTCCTCTCCCCACAAAGTCATGCGACTTTGCGGGGCGCCCCATAAGCGCCGCCGAAAAATCCCCCGAAAATATTTTCCCGGATTTTTCAAAAACAGTTCCGCTTTGCACCCTGTTTTTCTCCTATTAGTGAGAGGGCGCAGCACCCCGAAAAAAATTTTTTTGCGGACACTGCCAAGTTTTTTGAAAATCATGTCCGTTGTAGTGTGAAAGGAGGTTCACAGCTATGTCAAAGCAGTACAACACCCCCAAGCGGAAATGTGTTGTCAAAACAAGACTGACCGAGGACGAGCGTAAAGCCTTTGAGGATAAATGTTCTGTCCTCTCCATGAGCCAGTCCGAGTATATCCGGCAGGCTGTCTTTTACAGCCGGATTGCCCCCGTTATCCGGGTGACCGCCCACAGCGAGGAAATGCTTGCCGCCGTATCTTCCCTTGTGGCGCAGTACGGGAAAATCGGCAGCAACCTAAACCAGATCGCCCGGTATCTCAACGAATACGGCGCACCCTACAACGCCTTATCGGGCGAAGTGAGAGCCGCCGTTTCCGACCTTGCCGCCCTCAAATTCGAGGTGCTGAAAGTGGTAGGTGAAGCCTATGGCAACGATAAAGCATATCCCCTCTAAAAATGCCGACTACGGAGCCGCCGAAGCCTACCTGACCTTTGAGCATGACGAGTTTACCATGAAGCCCACCCTTGATGAACAGGGGCGGCTTATCCCCCGGCAGGACTACCGGCTGGACACGCTGAACTGCGATGGGGAAGATTTTGCCCTGTCCTGTATCCGGGCAAA
>JFBN01305177.1_pt1 | contig 15583 bp, 14 predicted proteins | sample 768741 | NCBI WGS metagenome assembly JFBN01 (sample SAMN01983846, study PRJNA193217) | chicken gut metagenome | biome: terrestrial biome; isolation source: ceca of Broiler chicken | host: Gallus gallus | place: United Kingdom: England | collected 2010-09-07
TATCAATACTGCCTATCTACAAAAGTTTTCTCGGCATAAAACATTAGCATTAACCGCTCGGGCAACCATATCTACAGATTCTCAAAAGTTGCACTTGACATTTTAATTAAAAAATTTTATTCTTCCACTCATCCTTTTTCGGCCAAACATCAGTACCTGTAATCATCTGAAAAACATCTATACATCCTCCGAGTAATTCTCCGCTGAACTCTCCTTTTCCCTGCAAAACCTCAAAACCGTGTTCTTCAACATTCATGTTCCTTAAAATGTTATCATTTTCTTCATTTGACCAATCTAAAAATTCACTTGTCCACTCTGAACTAGATTCTATTGAAATATTATTTTTTCCTTCAAATAAAACTTCATTTATATACTTTACTGTATAATCGTGCATTTTATTATTTTCTCCAAATTCACTAAGAACAGCTGGACCATAATACGAAATAAGACCCGCTTTATACATCATAAAATGATTAACCGTTGTATCAGAATAACCCATAAATATTTTTGGATTATTTTTAATAACTTCGTAATCGATATAAGGTAAAAGTCTAACCGTATCATCACCACCGATAATTGAAATAATTCCCTTAATTTCTTTGTTTTTAAAAGCCTCCATCAAATCAGAAGTTCTTGCTTCTGGATGCTTATCTAAATATTCACTACCCTTTAATGCATTAGGCATAACTATAGCCTTTAATCCAAAATCATTTTCTAATCTCGCCTTACCAAGTAAAAACTTATGTAGATATTCTTTATCTCCAGCCATTCCACTGGATAAACTTACAAGAGCAATCGTATCACCTTTATTTAAACGCCTAGGTTTTATCATCATCTCACCTCAAACTTTCTAACGGGATTAAAAGTATCTAAAGATTTATTTTCTCTATTATAGACAATAAGTCCACCATCGTATATCGCATAAACATCCTTTTTACATTCTAAAGCAACTTTCTCTAACTTATTTAAATAATTTTTATTGTTAATCGTATGAACATCGATATAAAAATTACCATCGATTAAACCAAAACCATCATAAAAAGCAAAATATTTATAATAATTATTTTTAGCCGTAATAAAATATCTTCTAAGTTGCAGTTCACATCCCGCACTTTCACCAATAACTATCTTTTTAGTATATTTTAATACATAAAGTAAATCCTTATCGTGAACCACCTTACTAAACATCATTTCAGGATTTCCACCCGGTAAAAATATAACATCCACATCTTCTAAAATTTTTAAAAGTTCATCTCTAGACTCTCTATAACAATTACAAATTATAATATTCTCATCTCTTATATCAAGCATCTTTAACGCACCAATATATCTTTGATATCTATTAGTATCTTTTGAAAAATATTCATTATCAAACCTTTCCGCATCAAGTTCAGTAGGAAAAGCCCAAGGTAAAATAGCTACCTTATAATCATCCTTAATATATTTCTTTATTACATCTTTGTGATTATCAATACCCTTTGGAAAATCACTAAAAAGTAAACTATACATAAATCACCTACCTACTATATTTTTTTATAAGTTTCTTTGCTTTAACCGTTTTAACTTTATCTCTCCACTCGTCATTTGGTAAAGATTTATCATTTGTAATTATTTTAACTCTATCTCTATTTTGTAAAATTGTATCCACTGGAACATATGCATCGTTAACCGTCGCACTTACAATAGTATTTCCAATATCTGCTCCCAGTTTATACGCAAAATCGATCGGCGTACTTCCAGCTGGAAGTTCAACTACATCACCCTTATAAGTATAAACATAAATCGTCTTATTAAAAAGCTCTCTTTTGACGTTTTTTACAAACTCCGCATTATCGTTAGTTAAATAATCGATATCCTTAATAGTTTGGAAAAACGGCAGTTTATTTTTAAGATCCTCCTGCATCTCGTATTCCGCATTGTGTTTTTTAATATCCCAGTAAGCCGTAAGTCCATAATTATCTATTTTTTCCATATCGTAAGTTCTTATTTGAAACTGAACTAAATGTCCCTCATATCCAAAAACTGTCGTATGAAGTGACCGATACATATTAGTTTTAGGAAGCCCGATATAATCTCTAAATTTACTATTAAGTGGGGCAAATTCATTATGCACAAGACCTAATGTCCTATAACAATCATCCACACTGTCTGTCATTATTTTAATCGCAAGTAAATCGTGAATATCGCTCATTTTCTTACCCTTAGAAAGCTTTTTATAAATTCCATAAATACTCTTTATTCTTGTCATATAATCAAACGGAATACCATGTTTATTTAAAATAGCAGTCATATCTGAAGCCATCTCTTTAGTAATCTCTGTCGCCTCAGGATTCATCTCACTAATCTTATCCTCAATACTCACATAAGCATCATTTTTTAAATAATACAAAGCCAAATCTTCAAGCTCTGATTTTATCTTATAAGCTCCCAAATTATAAGCAAGTGGAACAAATATTTCCATCGTCTCTAAAGCATTCTCTTTCTGTTTAAATTCGCTTTTATATTCTAAAGTTCGCATGTTATGAAGTCTATCAGCAAGCTTAATAATTACAATTCTCACATCCTCTTGAAGACTTGTAATAATCTTTCGCGTATTAGTCGCAACTTGTTCTTCTCTAGAAGAAAAATTCATTTTACTTATCTTAGTAACCCCATCTACTAACTTTGCGATAGTCTCGTTAAAATCAGCCGCAATTTTTTCCTTGCTCATACTAGTATCCTCAATCGTATCGTGTAAAAGACCCGCACATATCGTATCTGCATCAGCCTTCATTTCCGATAAAATAAAAGCGACAGAAAGCGGATGGACAATATAATCCTCACCACTCTGACGCTTTTGACCAGCATGAAACTTATTCGCACAGAAAAATGCCCTAGATATAAGTTCTAAAGATTCATCATCATTTATATAACTCTTAACGTTATCCATTAAATCTTCATAAGTAACCTCTCTCATAATCTCGCCATCTCCCCTAAGTATATTAATCATAAGTTTACTATTTTTTTATTCCAAGTTCAAGAGATTATGATAAAATTACAATCATTTCATTCTATTCTTCAAGTAACCAGTCGATAACATTTTTATGAATTATACCATCACGTGACAAGTCAAATTTATCCATCGTAAGTACATATTTCGGAAAATTATCCTCAATTTTTTTATAAACACCAAACTCTCTATCGATAACCCTTTCATCAGAAAGTACATAAGCCACTTGAATATAAATCTTCTCATTAAAACGTGTTGCCACAAAATCAACTTCAGCATTTTCTGCATTACCAATATTTACATTATAACCTCTTGCCAAAAGTTCGTTGTAAACGATATTTTCCAAATAAGCACCTATTTGTTCTCTTTTACCCTCACTCAGAATATTAGTAAAACCCAAATCAGTTAAATAATACTTATATTTACCTGTAAGAATTCTTTTTCCTCTTATATCATATCTTTCTGCCTTTGAAATTAAATTAGCTCTTATAATATAATCTAAATAATTATATAAAGTTTCTAAAGAAACATTTCTAGATTCACTTTCAAAGTATCTCTTTAAATTTTCAGGAGAAAAAGTCTGTGATGGAGTCGTCAAAATATATGTCACAATTCTATTAAGTAAATCTATATCTTTAATATTAAATCTTTTTATAATATCCTTTATAACTATCGAATCATAAACATCTTTTAAATAAATTTTCCTAGACTCATCATCAGTCTGCATAAACCTTTGAGGAAGCCCTCCCCATTTAATATAATCAGAAAACTCATTTTCTTGCCCTTGCCTATCACTGATATTTAAAAGTTCACAAGCCTCCTTAAACGTAAAAGGTGTAATTCTAAAACTTACGTATCTTCCAGCAATATGAGTTGCCAAATCACTAGAAAGCAAATCACTATTTGAGCCCGTAATAAAAATAGAAGTATTTTGTGTTGCTCTAAATGAATTAATAACTTTTTCCCACTTATCCACATTTTGAATTTCATCAAAGAACAAATAATATTTTTTACTATCGATTATTTTTCCTTTTACATAATCATTTAATTTTTTAGGATCAGTATATTCATCATAATCAAAATCTTCAAAATTAATATAAATAATATGTTTATCATCAATTCCCTTTTCTCTAAGTTCATCGATAATCTGATTTAAAATTACCGATTTACCAGATCTCCTAATACCAATCAAAACCTTAATTAAATCTTGATCATAAAATGGTCTTATTTGTTTCAAATATCTTTCCCTTATTACCACAAACCATCATCTCCTTGTACCTATATTATAATATTATATTTTTAATTTGTCAAAAAATTACGCCACACCGTAATTTTTTTCTATTTATTATAGAAAATTACGCTTAAAAAAAGAATATTTAAATCTTAAGGCCCATTTTACCTTCTTTAAATATTCTTTCATCCATTAATTTCAAATCAGGAGAAACAAACGGTTTAAATTCCATCTGATCTAAAATATCTTTTTCAAGATCGACCCCAGGAGCAATCTCGATAAGTTCTAAACCTAAACCAACTAGTCTAAACACCGCTCTTTCAGTTACATACAATATTTCTTGATTATTATCATTCGCATTTTTAGCTGAAAAAGTAATTTGTTGAACATTTTTTACAAACTTCTTTATCGTTCCCTCTTTAATAATATGAAGTTTCCCATCCTTAATCTCTTCTTCAAGCCCTCCAGCCGTAAATGTTCCCATAAATATAACTTTTTTTGTATTTTGAGTAATATTTATAAAACCACCCGGCCCAGTAACTCGCGTTCCAAACTTGCTAACATTTACATCGCCATCTTCATCTGCCTGCGCAAGTCCAACAATACACATATCAAGACTACCACCATTATATGCATCGAACTGTTCCGCCGTCGGAATAACTGAATCAGGATTTATCGAACCACCAAAAGCAACACCACCAATAGGTACTCCTCCAGTCGGTCCAGACTCAACTGATAAATAAATATCTTCACTAATCCCTTCTTCCGCACAAGCATTAGCTACAGAATCAGGCATTCCAACACCTAAATTTATGACATAACCTTTCTTAAGTTCCATCGCACTTCTTCTACCACATATTTTTCTTTCATCAAGTGGCCTTATTGCAATCTCATCAAGAGCAATCTTTTTATCTCCTGTCATCTCTGGTCTATAAACAGGTAAATTATAATCACCCAAAGAAGTATCTGGTTCAGCTACTAAAACATAATCGACTAAAGAAGAATGAATTAAAACATCTCTTGCTCGAAGACCATCTTTCATCATTATCTTTTCAACTTGAACAATAACCTTACCTCCGCTATTATGTGCGGCAATAGCCATATTGTATTGTTCACCAATAACAGCTTCATGCTCAAATGAAATATTACCATCTTCATCAGCATAAGTAGCCTTTATAATAGCCGCATCTATTGGAAAAGATTTATATAAAAGCAAATCTTTACCTTCAATATTTACAAGCTTAACCAAAGGTTCTAAAGCTTTAGCCTTCTCATTTGCGCAGCACCCTTCAACACGTGGATCGGCAAAAGTATTAAGACCAACCTTCGTTAATACTCCTATTTCATGACCAGCTATTGCCCTATACAAATGATTTATAACTCCAAGAGGAACAGCCCATGCTGGAAATTGATTCTTACCAATCGCATTACCAAAAACTCTCCCCATTCCTAAATGGGCACATATAGCCTTGCCGACTAAACCTTCCTTTGCCAGCATATTCATTCCAACTTCATCATTAGTTAAATTACCAGGACTTATCCCACAAGTAACTGTCAAATTACAAGGATGACTAGTCTTTACAAAGCTATCACTGATACCTCTAATCAATTCTTCAGCAGATCCTGAACCACCAGAACCGCTTATCGCAACAGTGTCACCATCTTTTATAATTTTTCCTAAATCTTCCCTTTTTATTACTTTCATATTATCACCTATTATCTAATATAACACAAAATAACGTCAAAAATAAAGATATTTTGTAAAGAAAAAACAAAGTATTTTAACTTTGTTTTTTAGCTTTTGGCTTTGCTTCTATCTCTTTTACTTCCTGTCTTTCATCCTTGATAATATCCATAACCGCTTTAAGGAATGCACTTAAAACTATTGTTAATATTATTGTTGGAATATATACTTGCCAGAAAGAATAAGTAGTAGCTTTTGTATTAGGTCCAAACACTCTTAAAATAAGAATTGCAACTGGATAATGTAACATATAAATATGTAATGAAATACTTCCTAAATAGTTAAGTAAACCATGAGTATATTTATTGTTTAACAAACCAGTAATTTTATCCTTATTAAGTAAAGTTAAACCAATAACAACCATACATAAGAATGCAACAGTCCATCTCTCTAAATTAAACCAAGTAGCTGGGTAAATTGTATACCATAGTAATAAACCACCACAAACTAAATATAAAATAGTAAGTGCCCATTTACCACCAGTTGTAAACTTGTGATCTTTAATTTTTTGAATTAAGTAGTAAAGAATCACTCCTGCCAGCATACCCATTAATACGAAGAGTAACCCATTGTTAAAACCTAAAATAGCTGTTGTATCAGTAGCTGAGCCACCAGTTCCATTAGTAGAAGCTGTCTGTAAACCGATTGTTGACCAAGCAGTTTGTGAAGCTCTTGTACCAGTGAAACACCACCAACCACCTAAGAAAATTAAAGTGAATGGGGCAATAATACCAGCTAAAAGTTCTTCATTCTTACATAATAACCAGTATAAGAAATAACCGACGATTATAATAGCTGAAATAAACCAAAGTGGTCCATTTAAATTAAAGAATTCATTACCTGAACTACGAAGACCAGCCGCATGGAAACCTAAGAACTCCCAAATACTGTTAACTGTCATCGTTAAAGTCTGTTGCAAATTATAATCAGGATAATAGAACTTAGTACATATAAATACACCTAAAACATATCCGATAATTAAAACTGGTAACAAAGACTTAATTCTTGTCCAAGTATATTGCCATGCTCGCGCAGACGCACTTTGTTCTCTGTATTCTTTATCAGCCTCTCTCTTCTTAAAGTGTGAAACCATAAAGAATCCAGCTGTAATCGTAAAGATCCATAAGACCTCACTTGATCCAAAGAACCAGTTTGATGATTCCAAATAATAACCATTTGAACCATTACAAGTATTGGCGATAATAAATCCGATATGGAATCCGACAATAGCTATAGCTATAATAAAACGCCAAAACTCAATCGCACTATTTCTTTTACTAACAGTTTTTTCTGCCATCCGCCTTTTCCTCCTTCTAAGTAGTCTCCTACTATATATCATTTTAACACCATCATCTAAAATACACAATATCAATTTTTGTAAAAAAAAATCACAAAACGAAAAGAAATAGAGCTTTTTCTCTATTTCTGGTATTTGTGTTCGAAAAAAACAATTAAATAATACATTAAACTTGCCATAATAGCCAAAATTATAATTCCTGTCATTACTAAATTCAAATTAAACACTTGTGAACCGTACATTATTAGATATCCGACTCCGGCCTTTGACACCAAAAATTCTCCCATAATTACCCCGATAAAAACCAAACCTAAATTAACCTTAAAAGTACTTACCATATTTCTAAAATTACTCGGCCAAATCAATTTAAAAAATATTTGACTCCTCGTCGCCTTAAAACTTTCTAAAAGCTTGATCTTATTAGAATCTGTACTTATAAAAGCTTGATGAACATTTATAATCGTCACAATTACGGAAATAAATAAAGCCATTAAAATAATCGATTTGACTCCGGCACCAGCAATAATTATAATAACCGGACCTAAAGAAACCTTCGGCAAACTATTTAAAATCGTCAAGTATGGGTCAACTACTCTCGATAAAAATTTAAACCGCCAAAGTATACTAGCCGTAACTACTCCGATAATCGTTCCCAAAATAAAGCTTAAAATAACTTCGTAAAACGTAACACCAATATGATGAAAAAGTGTTCCATCCTGATATAAATCTCCAATCGTTCCAAGAATTGCCCTCGGACTTGAGTAGATAAACGTATTAATCCATTCATTATCGGCAGCTATCTGCCAAACTGCAATAATTGCCACGATAATTACTATTTGAACCGTATGAACTAAAATACTCGTCGTTTTAATCTTCTTTAAATACTTCTTATGTTCCAGGCTGTACATGATAACCAATATCCTTCCATATCAAATTATAATATTTTGCAAACTCTTTTGTCTGCCTATTTTCAATTGGATTTTTTCTATTCTCAATTTTTATCTCGTATATATTTTTTATCACACTCGGCCTATCCGATAAAACAATAACCCTATCGGCCATACTAACCGCTTCCCCTATATCGTGTGTTACCATAATCGCACTCTTATTCTCTCGCTTTATTATCTTATAAACATCATCAGAAACGGCAAGCCTTGTTTCTTGATCTAACGCCGAAAAAGGTTCATCTAAAAGTAATACATCTGGCTTGGTTGCCAAAGTTCTAATGAGCGAAACCCTTTGTTTCATCCCACCTGATAAATTAGATGGATAAGCGTTTTTAAATTCCTCAAGTCCATACGTTTTAAGTAACTTATTTACATAATCGAGATGTTCCTTATCTTTAAGTTTTTTTATCTCCAGCCCCAACAAACAATTCTTATAAATCGTTCGCCATTCAAACAAATTATCGCTCTGAAGCATATATCCAAATTTTAAATTATCATCCATTTCTATCGTTCCAGAAGATGCCTCTTCTAAACCGCAGAGAATTGATAAAATTGTACTTTTTCCACATCCACTCGGACCAACTATAGCTACGAACTCACCCTTTTTTAAATTAAAAGAAAAATTATCCACTGCTAAAATTTCATTCTTTTTAGTGTGATAAGTTTTCTTGATATCTTTTATCTTTAAAATAATCTCATTTTTCGGCATAAGTATTATCAACTAATTTATTGTAAGGTGCCTTCGCTTCAAGCTGTCCCGCATTATCTACAATCTCTTGAATATGATCGAAATCAGCCTCGCTAATATATGTCGTGTCATACCACGAATCGATATCCTTATATCGCTGTACAATACTTACTAGATCATCCATATCCGTATCTGGGAAATAATCCTCGATAACCTCTGCTACCTCTTCACTAGAATGCGTATGAACAAAATCTAAACCTTTCTGAATTGCTTTAGTAAAACCTTCTATTACTTCTGGATTATCTTCGATATAACTCTTCTTCGCGTTATATGTTGTATAAGGAACATCTCCACCAAGCTCACCAATAGAAGCTACGATATAACCGTATCCCTCTTTTTCAAGCTCTGAAGCCGTTGGTTCGAAAAGTGCGACATAATCACCAGTACCACTCATAAAAGCCCCGGACATTGACGCAAAATCAATACTAGTATCGATATTTGTCTCGTCACTAGAAACTCCATTTTTATTCAAAGCATATTCCAAAGTCATTGCCGGCATACCACCCTCGCGACCTCCGATAATATGTTTACCTTTTAAATCATCTAATTTAAAATCATCAGTCTTCTCTCTAGCCACTAAAAAACTTCCATCCTTTTTAGTCAAACCCGCAAAACTAATTAAATAATCTTCTTGTTTCTGATTATAAACATATATGGTTGATTCACTACCACAAAAACCGATTTGTACATCGCCACTAAGTACAGCTGACGTAACCTTATCCGCTCCTGAAGTCAAAATAATTTCGACATCTAAACCTTCATCTTCGAAATATCCCAGTGCATGTGCGGCATATTGCGGTGCGTAAAATATACTATGCGTAACCTCAGCCATTTTAACCTTCTTTAAACCAGTATCTTCCTCTTCTTTCCTAAAAACAAAGAATCCTACAACTATCAGACAAACTATTATCAGTATAGCTATAATCTTTTTCAAACAAAACCTCTCCCTTCCACTGGTATTATATTCGTATAAGTCCAAATGGTTAGAGAAAATCACCTAAAAAAATAGACAAAAAAAGTGCCTCCCGCACTTCTATTTTAATTCCTCATTAGCTTTTGCATTCAAATCAAGCGAAGCTCTTCTACCTTTTTGATAAGCATAATATCCAGCCGCTCCGATCATTGCAGCGTTATCTGTACAATATTTTATCTCTGGTAAAGTTAAATCGACCCCGCACTTTTCACATTCGGAAATTAGTTTCGCTCTAAGTCCTTTATTAGCTGCCACTCCACCAGCCACGATCAAATTATGTACATCGTATTCTTTTAATGCCTTCATCGTCTTTTTAACTAAAATCTCGGTAACTCTATTTTGGAAAGATGCCGCCACGTTTTCTGGTATCACCTCATTGCCTCGTTGTTTTTCGTTATGTACCAAATTAACAACCGCACTCTTTAATCCACTAAAACTAAAATCATAACTATCATCATTTAGTGGAACCGGCAAATCATAAACATCTTGACCTTCTGCTGCCAGTTTATCAACTCTTGGACCCCCAGGATAAGGAAGACCAATAACCCTAGCTACTTTGTCGTAAGCCTCACCAACCGCATCGTCGAGTGTTCCTCCTAATTTTTCAAAACTGTAATTTTCCTTCATATATACAAGTTCTGTATGTCCACCACTTACAACAAGTGAAATAAGTGGAAATTCGAGCGGTTTTACCAAATTATTCGCATATATATGTCCAGCAATATGATGAACCGGTATAAGTGGCTTATCATAAACAAAAGCTAGTGTTTTTGCGGCCATTAAACCCACAAGCAAAGAACCAATAAGTCCAGGTGCATAAGTTACCGCAATCGCGTCGATATCGTCCATTGTCAAACCGGATTTATCTAAACACTCTTCCAAAACCATCGTTATATTTTCTATATGCATTCTACTGGCAATTTCTGGAACGACCCCGCCAAAATTTGCATGAGTATCCATCTGTGATAAAACAACCGTTGAGATCTCTTCTCTTCCGTTCTTTATAATACTCGCACTAGTTTCATCACAACTAGATTCGATTGCTAAAATATACATAAAATCACCTTACTTCTTTAACCATTAAATATCCATCCGTCGTTCCGTAATAACCCTTCCTCACAGAACGCACCTCAAAACCATTGCTTAAATAAAATTCAATAGCACTCTCATTATCACAAGCGACCTCTAAACTTATAACCTCAAAACCATTAGTCGCATAATCGAGTAAACTACTACCAATACCTTTTTTTTGAAAATCACTATCAACCGCAATATAATTTATCTCTTCTCGCTCATAAATCTTACTCACACTTATAAGACCAATTAATTTGTCACTCTCAAAATAACCATAAAAACATTCAAAAGGATCAGAAGAACTCTTATACTGTGGAAAAAACTTTTTAAAGAAAGAATCAATTAATTTAAAATCATCGACTTCTCTAATCATTACTAACTAACTTTTCCTCAGCTTCTGTTCTCTTTAAATACTTCGGATTAAGTAAATGTGGGTTAACAGGTGTATCGTCCTTATGCTTAGAAACAATTTTTAAAACATCTAATTTAGGCTCTTTAACCTCAAAATCAAATAAATCGTAACTTACCAAATTACCATCCAAACTTATATCGTCTAAACTATCATATCTATCTTCTGATATAACATTTAACTTATCGTCATAAATTCCGGCATATACAAAACCTCTGCGGGCATTTATAAGTCCAATATTTTTTTTATCATCATAACCAGATACCATAACCTCTAAAGTTGAAATAGGTACAACTGGAATCTTTAAAGACCATGCCATCGTTTTTGCCACCGTAAGCCCGACTCTTATTCCTGTAAAAGAGCCAGGACCTGTAGTTGCCAAAATCATATCTAAATCCTTTGGTTTAATTCCTGCCTTATCAAACGCCTCGGCAATTACCGGCATAACTCTCTCAGACATTCTATGTCCTTCTTCTTGATTATATAAATAAACAAGCTTATCATCGATTACAATGCTGACGATTAAATAACTAGTTGCCGTATCGATTAACAAATATTTCATAAAACCGCCTCACATAAATCTTCATATTCCTTGCCATGAGGGACTATTGTAAATACTCTTGAGTTTTCCCCAATAATCTTAATTTTAATATCAAGTCTATGTTCCGGCAAAATATCCTTAACCATATTTGCCCATTCGATAATAACAACTCCGCCTTTATTAAAATACTCTTCAATTAAAGCATTATCACTATTACCTTCAAGCCGATAAACATCCATGTGGTACAAAGGAAGCTCACCATCATATTCCTTGATAATATTAAAAGTTGGAGACGTAACACTCTCTTGAACACCAAGTGCATTTGCAAAAGCTTTCGTAAATAAAGTCTTCCCACTTCCTAAATCACCATTCAAACAGATAATCATATTTGGAAATTTTTCAGACTCAAAATTTTGAGCAAGCTCGATAGTATCCATCACACTGCGCATAGTTAATTTGTATTCCATAATATCACCAACATAATTATAACATAAAAAAACAAAATATCTATTATAATTAATAAAAATAACCATTTAACTAACAAAACAGTATATGTTAACATATAAATAACAACGCTGGAAGTGTAACGAACCATGACACCTTATAAATGGAAAAATATGGCAAAATATAAATAGATGGTGATAATATGCAGTTTGATCGTAATGATGAAAATTATGTTTATGATTTAGTCGGTAAAAATATTAGAAAATATCGAAAATTAAAAGGATGGACCCAAGCAGAGTTAGCCGAAAAATCTACATATTCAAAACAATTTATATCCAACATTGAAAACAATGTTCACCAAACGTTTTCTCTAGGAACACTTTGGCACTTATCTTTAGTTCTCAATGTTGAATTATATAAACTATGTATGGAAGAAGAAGAGACAAGTAAAATATAAACTTGTTTTTTTTTGTTATAAAAAAATCCTTATTAACAAAATAAGGCAAAAAAAAAGATTTGCAATCACCTATCTTCGCATACACTATTGTCGGCGCTGAAGTGCTTAACTTCTGTGTTCGGGATGGGAACAGGTGTATCCACTTCACTAACATCACAAATCAAAATTAGAGAAATAATTCTCTGAAAACATGGTAATGTGCGAATACTCTTAGAAGACAATCAATTTAAGGATTAAATCCTCGATCTATTAGTACTGGTCAGCTCAACATGTCGCCATGCTTCCACCTCCAGCCTATCAACCAGATAGTCTTTCTGGAATCTTACTATATACATATGGGAAAACTCATCTTGAAGTTGGCTTCCCGCTTAGATGCTTTCAGCGGTTATCCATTCCATACATAGCTACTCTGCAGTGCCACTGGCGTGACAACAGATACACCAGAGGTATGTCCATTCCGATCCTCTCGTACTAGGAACAGCTCTCCTCAATTTTCCTACGCCCACGACAGATAGGGACCGAACTGTCTCACGACGTTCTGAACCCAGCTCGCGTGCCACTTTAATGGGCGAACAGCCCAACCCTTGGAACCACCTTCAGCTCCAGGATGTGACGAGCCGACATCGAGGTGCCAAACCGCGCCGTCTATGTGAACTATTGGGCGCGATCAGCCTGTTATCCCCGGGGTAACTTTTATCCGTTAAGCGACGACCATTCCATACTGAATCGCCTGATCACTAAGTCCTGCTTTCGCATCTGCTTGACTTGTAGGTCTCGCAGTTAAGCTCCCTTATACCTTTACACTCTACAATTGATTTCCAACCAATTTGAGGGAACCTTTGAGCGCCTCCGTTACTTTTTAGGAGGCGACCGCCCCAGTCAAACTACCCACCAGACACTGTCCCTATACCGGATTCACGGTACCAGGTTAGAAATTCAAAACATTAAGGGTGGTATTCCAAGGTCGACTCCTCCAGAACTAGCGTCCTGGTCTCAACGTCTCCCACCTATCCTCTACAAAATGAATCAAATTTCAATATCAAGCTGTAGTAAAGCTCCACGGGGTCTTACCGTCTAGTCGCGGGTAACCTGCATTTTCACAGGTATTAGAACTTCACCGAGCCTATGGTCGAGACAGTGCCCAAATCGTTACACCTTTCGTGCGGGTCGGAACTTACCCGACAAGGAATTTCGCTACCTTAGGACCGTTATAGTTACGGCCGCCGTTCACTGGGGCTTCAATTCGTACCTTCGCAAATCGACTTGCGTCAAGCTAAGTACTCCTCTTAACCTTCCAGCACTGGGCAGGTGTCAGCTCCTATACATCTTCTTACGAATTAGCAGAAACCTATGTTTTTGATAAACAGTCGCTTGGGCCATTTCACTGCGGATCAACAAGTTGATCACTCCTTATCCCGAAGTTACGGAGTCATTTTGCCGAGTTCCTTAACCATAGTTCACTCGCTCACCTTAGGATACTCTCCTTGCCCACCTGTGTCGGTTCTCGGTACAGGCACCTATATAATTAACCCTAGAAGCTTTTCTTGGAAGCATAGCGTCAGAGAACTTAGAAGACCTAAGTCTTCGACGTCATCACGTTTCAGTTATGCAGTATTACGGATTTTCCAGCATACTAACCTAAGCGCTTAAACTCAAATCCAATAATGAGCTCCTCCTAGCTTTCTCCGTCACTCCATCAGTTATATAGGTGGTACATGAATATAAACATGTTGTCCATCGACTACGCCTCTCGGCCTCGCCTTAGGTCCTGACTAACCCTGGGAGGACGAACCTTCCCCAGGAAACCTTGGGCAAACGGTGGACGGGATTCTCACCCGTCTTGCGCTACTCATACCGGCATTCTCACTTCCAACCAGTCCAGCCGTCCTCACGATCGACCTTCAACCCTGTTGGAACGCTCCCCTACCACTTATACAAAGTACAAGTTCGCAGCTTCGGTAATATGCTTAGCCCCGGTACATTTTCGGCGCGGCGCCACTAGACTAGTGAGCTATTACGCACTCTTTAAAGGATGGCTGCTTCTGAGCCAACCTCCTAGCTGTTTTGACAGTGCCACATCCTTTCCCACTTAGCATATATTTGGGGACCTTAGCTGGCGATCTGGATTCTTTTCCTCTTGCGTACGGACGTTATCACCCATACACTGACTGCTGAGATAACACTATTGGCATTCGGAGTTTGATTACACTCAGTACAGCTAGGTGCCGCCATCATATATTCAGTGCTCTACCTCCAATAGTTACTTCTCAACGCTAGGCCTAAACCTATTTCGGGGAGAACCAGCTATATCCGAGTTCGTTTGGAATTTCACCGCTATCCTCAAGTCATCCGCTCATTTTTCAACATAAGTCGGTTCGGCCCTCCATTTGGTCTTACCCAAACTTCAGCCTGCTCAAGGATAGATCACTCGGTTTCGGGTCTATTGCATCATACTAAATCGCCCTATTCAGACTCGGTTTCCCTACGGCTCCGTTTCTTCAACTTAACCTTGCATGATACAATAACTCGCCGGTTCATTCTGCAAAAGGCACGCCATCACCCGTTAACGGGCTCTGACTCTTTGTAAGCACATGGTTTCAGGATTCTATTTCACTCCCCTCCCGGGGTTCTTTTCACCTTTCCCTCACGGTACTTGTTCACTATCGGTCACTAGAGAGTATTTAGCCTTGCGGGATGGTCCCCGCTGATTCCGACAAGGTTCCACGTGC
>JFBN01307353.1_pt1 | contig 15574 bp, 17 predicted proteins | sample 768741 | NCBI WGS metagenome assembly JFBN01 (sample SAMN01983846, study PRJNA193217) | chicken gut metagenome | biome: terrestrial biome; isolation source: ceca of Broiler chicken | host: Gallus gallus | place: United Kingdom: England | collected 2010-09-07
GGGGGGGGGGGGGGCATAATAAAAGGCTTAATTTTTACAAGGAGATCTAATGAATGATTCAAAACTTTTAGTAAGTAGATTTAACTACAAAGGTGATATTTTTGAAGTGAAAATCAAATACCCGCCAACCAATAGTTGTAATTGGACACATGAACTTTCACTTTATTCTAGAGAACATAGTGCTCAAGATAATGCTGGACTAAGCAGACTTATAGATTCCAAATCTACTACCAATCTCATAAAAATTACATACAGTGATAATCAAAACATCACTTTAGAAGCAAGCTTCACAAAGGAAGCAAACCAAAAATACTTTGACAAAATCACCTTAAAATTTGATGATATAACCCTAATAAACGAGCATTATCCAAGCTGCCATTTAAAAAAGGCTGAAACTTACAAACAAGGAAACTTGCTAGTTAGTAGAGAATACGATGATTCTGACTCTGGCGATGTTTTTAAAAATGGAAAATTAATAAATGAGAAGTTTTTTAACGAACCAAAAAATTGTATTGAAATACAATATGACAACGGAATCCCAATAAGAACCATTTATTATGAAAATGGCATTGAAGTAAGGCGACTACCTAATGATGGAAATTAAACTATTGATTAAAAAGTATTTTAAATATTTTTTGGTATTAGCAGGGCTTTGCCTTGCTATTTGGGCGTATATATACTTTGTCCATGGTTATACCGAATACACATATCATGACAATGGACAAATCCGGACTGAAATACCTTACAAAGGTGGCAAACAACATGGGGTTAAAAAATGGTATAATGAAAATGGACAGATAGCGGTAGAAATACATTATATAAATGACAAAATACATGGGGTTGAAAAACGGTATTATGAAAATGGACAGATAAGCCTTGAGCAATTTTATGTAAATGGCGAAATACAAGGGATTCAAAAAAGCTATTATAAAAATGGACAGATACGCCGGGAGATGCCTTATAAAAATGCAAACGGCAAAACATATGGGGTTGAAAAATGGTATTATGAAAATGGGCAGTTAGAATCGGAGATACCTTATGTAAATGACACAAAACATGGTATTAAAAAAACCTATTATGAAAGCGGTGAATTGAGATCGATGACACCCTTTGCAAACAACAAGATTCATGGGACAAAAAAGATTTATTATGAAAATGGCAATGTCATGGCAGAAATCACCTTAGAAAACGGCATACCCAATGGATTTGAAAAATGGTATGACAAGAGAGGAAATCTCCAAGCCAAAATCAAATGGGTAAATGGCACACAAAAACAAGGATGGATTTATGGGAAATAAAAGAACCATTCACTACAAAACTACATTCAAAATTCAAAGGCGACTACCTGATGATAGAAATTAAACTATTGATTAAAAAATATTTTAAACATTTTTTGGTATTAGCAGGGCTTTGCCCTGCTATTTGGGCGTATATATACTTTGTCCATGGTTATACCAAATACACATATCATAACAATGGACAAATCCGGACTGAAATACCTTACAAAGGTGGCAAACAACATGGGGTTGGAAAACGATATTATACAAATGGGCAGATAAGCCGGGAGATATCTTATGTAAATGGCAAAAAACATGGGGTTAGAAAAAGTTATTATGAGAATGGGCGGTTGCACTATGAAACGACTTATGCAAATGGCAAAAAACATGGGACTAGAAAAGAGTATTATGAAAATGGGAAATTAAAATCGAAAAAACCCTATAAAGAAGGCAGAAGATATGGGTATGGTGGCTACTATGATGACAAAGGCAAACCTATAATGCCATTCTACAAACCTTCATCTACTAAATTTGATAGATATCATTTTAGAACTGATCTTAGTCGAATTTTTGTTGCTGGATATATATGGGGTGAGAACCTTTAATCCCCTCCACCCAAAAGCAACTTAAATACAATCTCCAAATTAACCTAGCATCAAATCTATCCTATCCTCTTCATCAAATCCAAAAGGCTTTCTTTTGGATTCTTACCTCCCATTATCAAAGCCACTTCTTTGGCAATGGGGGTATAAATATCATTCTTTTGAGCCAAAGCATAAATCTCTTTTGAAGTTTCCACACCCTCTGCTACTTCACCCAAACTTTCAAGAATCTCATCTAAAGCCTTATTTTGAGCCAATCCAAGCCCCACTCTAAAATTCCTTGAAAGCGTAGAATTTGCAGTCAAAAACAAATCTCCAGCACCTGATAAGCCCAAAAAAGTCTCTTCTTCTGCCCCAAAAAACTTCCCAAAACGCGTCATCTCCACAAGCCCTCTAGCCACCAAAGAAGCCCTTGCATTATTCCCAAGTCCCATTCCCTCACAAATCCCACTAGCAATGGCAATGACATTTTTATACGCCCCGCCAATCTCTCCTCCCATCACATCACAATTTGCATAAGGCTTGATAAAACTAGGGAATAACCCCAACCATTCTTGTGCATTTTCTAGCTTATTAGAATGCACATTTAACGCACAAGGTAAAGATTGTGCAACTTCTTTGGCAAAGCTTGGACCTGCTAAGAAACTCAATGTAGCCTTAGGATAAAATTTTTCAAAAATCTCGCTTACAAAAAGCCCCTTTGCCACTCCCTTAGAAGCTACCAACACCTTAGAATCTTGCGGGATGGGACAATCTTTTAGCCATTCTTCTAATGCAGAACTACAAATTGCCACGACAAAAAAATCACTATCTTGTGCTTCTTGCAAGCTAATTTGATAAGCACAATCAAGATTCCGCCTTGAGATAATCCCTGCTTGATTTTTCTCACCAAATGCAAAGCACAATGCCCTTCCCCAAGCACCACCGCCAAATACACTTACTTTTGCCATTCTTATCCTTAGAGCTATTATTTTACAAAATTACAAAAAGAGGAATTTTAATAAAAATATATTAAAATCCCAAAATTTATTTTAAAAATTATCTGCAAAAAGAGTTTTTATGTCTTTAACCAATCTTAGAGAACGGCTTAATGGTTTGAATCTTTCCCCTGTTTTTGGATTAGTTACCAAAGTTGAGCAAGGATTCTTATCTGCAAATGGACTTTCACCAAGAATTGGAGATATTGTAAGAATCACAAACGAAAATGGCAATAGCATGGGAATGGTAACAACCCTTGAAGCAAATAGTTTCAAAATCACACCCTTTTCTTTTGTAGAAGGCACAAAGGTAGGTGATAAAGTCTATCTCAACACCAAAGGCTTACAAATCCCTGTTGGTTTAGAACTTCTAGGAAGAGTGATTAATCCATTAGGCGAACCCATTGATGGCAAAGGAGAGCTTAGAGCAGAAGGCTTAATGCCTATTATTAGGCAACCCATTGCAGCTATGAAAAGGGGCATGATTGATGAAGTCTTTAGCGTGGGAGTAAAAAGCATTGATGGACTTTTGACTTGTGGCAAAGGGCAAAAACTTGGAATCTTTGCAGGGAGCGGCGTTGGAAAATCCACTCTAATGGGAATGATTGTGCGAGGTGCTCAAGCAAAAATCAAAGTTATTGCACTCATTGGCGAGAGAGGTAGAGAGGTGCCGGAGTTTGTCGAGAAAAATCTAGGTGGAGATTTAACCAACACTGTTTTAGTCGTCGCTACAAGCGATGATTCACCTTTGATGCGAAAATATGGTGCATTTGCCGCAATGAGTGTGGCAGAATATTTCAAAGCTAAGGGTGAAGATGTGCTTTTTATGATGGATTCTGTTACACGCTTTGCTATGGCACAAAGAGAGATTGGATTAGCCTTAGGAGAACCACCCACAAGCAAGGGCTATCCACCCTCTGTTTTAACCCTACTTCCACAATTAATGGAACGCGCTGGCAAAGAGGAAGGAAAAGGCTCAATTACTGCATATTTCACGGTTTTAGTAGAAGGCGATGATATGAGTGATCCTATTGCCGACCAAAGTCGGAGTATTTTAGATGGGCATATTGTTTTAGATAGGAGTTTGACGGATTTTGGAATCTACCCACCCATTAATATCCTAAACTCCGCTTCAAGGCTAATGGGAGATGTCGCACAAAAAGAGCATATTTTAGCCGCAAGGAAATTCCGCCGTCTTTATTCTATGCTTAAAGAAAATGAAGTTTTAATCCGCATTGGTGCTTATCAAGCCGGGAGCGATAAAGAAATCGATGAAGCCATCGCAAAAAAATCCGATATGGAAGATTACCTAAGACAGAATTATGATGAATCTTGGGATTACACTAAGAGCGTCAATCGACTAATTGAACTAATGCAATAAAATTACACATAAAACATTTTTTTAAATTAATTGATAAAGTTTTAAATTTTTTAAGTTATTTATCGTATAATGCTATGGATAAAAATTATTATTTGAGGAGAAAAAATGGCTGGTTATATTGAATTAACTGAAGCAAATTTTGATGAAACAATTAAAGATGGTGTAGTAATGGTAGATTTTTGGGCGCCATGGTGTGGTCCTTGCAGAATGATTGCACCTGTAATTGACAAATTAGCAGGAGAATATGCAGGAAAAGCTAAGATTTGCAAAGTCAATACTGATGAGCAACAAGAATTAGCATCTAAATTTGGCATTCGCTCTATCCCTACAATCTTTTTTTACAAAAATGGTGAAAAGGTTGATGAGATGATTGGTGCAGCAACAGAAGCTGCTTTCAAAGATAAAATCGACAAATTACTTTAATAGCACAATGTTAGGAAAATCCCAAAATCAATGAAAAAATGTTGTCCGGGATTCCCTATTGCCTTTATGATAGTTTTTATCATAGGGGCTTTTTTGTATTATTTTTATTCGTTTAAATCAATTGCAGAAATTGATTTTAGCAAAGATGTCTTTTACCAAACAAAAGGCGGAGAAATTAGCCTTTTTGAACCAAAAGCAACAAAATATCAATTATGCTTTTATAGTTCTTATATTCCAAAATGGGAAGAAACATTGGCATTAAAACAAAATATACCTTTATTGGCATTAGATATCTATCAGCAAGGCGAAATCCAAAAGCACAGCGTTTTTAACCTAAAGGTTTCTAGTGAGATTTTATTGAAACTTATACACAATTTCAATTTAAGAGATTTGCCTAAATGCTTTATAATAGCACAAGATAAAGAAAATTCAATGGTTTATAGATATTTAAGAGATGATGGAATCTATAAAGTATTGAATTTTAATAAATTAGGAGAATAATTATGATAGATTTAGCAATTATTGGTGGTGGTCCTGCTGGACTAAGTGCTGGATTATATGCCACTAGAGGTGGATTAAAAAATGTTGTAATGTTTGAAAAAGGAATGCCCGGTGGGCAGATTACCTCAAGTAGCGAAATGGAAAACTATCCCGGAGTAGCCGAAGTAAAAAGCGGTTTTGATTTTATGATGCCATGGCAAGAACAATGTTTCCGCTTTGGTCTTAAACATGAGATGAAAGAGGTTTTAAGAGTAAAGAAAACCGGAGATTATTTTAATATTATCTTTACTGATGGGAGTCAAGAAGAAGCAAAAGCAGTTATCGTTGCTACAGGGGGTAGCCCAAAACGCTCTGGTGTTAAAGGCGAAGATACCTACTGGGGCAAAGGCGTAAGCTCTTGTGCAACTTGCGATGGTTTCTTTTATAAAAACAAAGAAGTTGCCGTACTTGGTGGTGGAGATACCGCAGTAGAGGAATCCATTTATCTAGCTAAAATTTGCTCCAAAGTTACACTAATCCACAGAAGAAATGAATTTAGAGCTTCTCCAATTACTCTTCAAAGAGCCAAAAATGAACCAAAAATTGAATTTTTAACCCCCTATGGAATTGAAGAAATTTGCGGAGATAATTCTGGAGTTACAGGGCTAAAACTTAAAAATCTTCAAGATAGCAGCACAAAAGAAATCAATATCGATGGAATCTTTGTGCTTATCGGTTATAATGTCAATAACTCTGTGCTTATACAAGAAGATGGCACAGCATTATGCGATATTAATGAAAGCGGACAAGCTATTGTGAATCTAAAAATGGAAACAAGCATTCCGGGCTTATTTGCAGCTGGAGACTTGCGTAAAGATGCACCAAAACAAGTCGTATGTGCCGCCGCTGATGGGGCAACAGCAGCCTTAGCAGCGATTGAATTCATCGAGCATCACAAATAACTATATTTAAAGGATAACAATGTTGAAAATTGGAGTTTTTGGAGCGGGCGGAAGAGTTGGAAAACTAATCGTTGATCTTGCTAAAAATAGTAATGAAATCAAATTAGAAAGCGTATATGCAAGAAGAGAGCTAGATTTTTCTATTGAGCCGGGCACACTTATCACAAGCGATTTAAAAGTCTTTTTGGAAAGCTGCGAAGTGATTATTGACTTCACCACAGCACAAGGCACACAACAACTTTTAGAAGTAGCCCTACAATACCCCAAACCCATTGTTATAGGAACTACAGGCTTAGAATCTCACCATGAAAATCTCATCAAAGAAGCTGCAAAAAAAATGCCTATTTTGTATGCTAGCAATATGTCGTTAGGAATTGCTATTCTCAATAAAGCTATCAAGCTTGTTGCAAGTACATTGCGTGACTTTGATATTGAAATTGTAGAAACTCATCACCATTTCAAAAAAGATTCTCCAAGTGGAACTGCATTAAAACTTGCAAAATCTTGTGCAGAAGCTAGAAACCTTGATTTAGACAAAGTAAGAATTAGCGGAAGAAATGGAAATATCGGGGCTCGTTCTAAAGATGAAATTGGTGTAATGGCATTACGCGGAGGTGATGTTGCTGGAATCCATAATGTTGGATTTTATGGCGAGGGAGAATATTTGGAATTTATCCACACTGCCACTTCAAGAGTTACTTTTGCACAAGGTGCCATCAAAGCAGCTCTTTGGCTAAAAAATCAGCCTAGTGGTTTATATAGTATTGAAGATTCGCTAAATATAGGATAAACTAGTGGAAAATAGAAATTGGAATGAAGAATGTGCAGTAGTTGGCGTATATAATGCCCCAAATGCTGCAAGTATCGCTTATTACTCATTATTCTCTATGCAACACAGAGGGCAAGAAGCCACCGGTATTGCTTCAAGCAATGGAGAAAAAATCACCGCCATTAAAGATCACGGATTAGTAACGGATGTTTTTTGTGATGAAACGCTAAAAAAGCTCAAAGGCTTTAGTGCTGTTGGACACAATCGATATGCTACTGCTGGGGAAGATTCACTAAGTGATGCACAACCGATATTTGCACGCTATGATTTAGGCGAAATTGCAATTGTGCATAATGGTAATCTTACAAATGCCGAAAAAATACGCAATGAGCTAATCAAAGAAGGCGCTATCTTCCAAAGTCACATGGATACAGAAAATCTTATTCATCTTATTGCCAAATCCAAACATGAGAATCTAGCAGAACGCATTAAAGAGGCTGTATTGAAGGTAGAGGGTGCGTTTTGTTTTATTATTTTAAGTCGCAAAAAAATGTTTGTAATTCGCGATAGAAATGGATTCCGCCCTTTAAGTCTTGGAAAAATCAAAAATAACGATGGAAGTGTAGGCTATATTGTAGCAAGTGAAACCTGTGCTTTTGATTTGGTGGGAGCAGAATATATACGCGATGTTGAAGCAGGGGAGATGCTAATACTTTCAGAAAAAGGCATTGAAAGTCATCATATTATGCCCAAAAACCCTTATCCTTGTGTTTTTGAATATGTTTATTTTGCGCGCCCAGATAGCCATGTATTTGGAAGATTAGTTTATAATATTAGAAAAGCAATGGGAGTAGAGCTTGCAAAAGAAAATCCTATTGATGCTGATTTGGTAATCCCAGTCCCCGATAGCGGTGTAGCAGCTGCTCTAGGCTATTCCCAACAAAGCGGGATACCTTTTGAGCTAGGCATTATTCGCAACCACTATGTGGGAAGAACATTTATTGAACCCACACAACAAATACGGGAACTAAAGGTAAAATTAAAGCTCAATCCCATAAAAGAACTTATTGAAAATAAACGCATTATCGTCATTGATGATTCTGTAGTTAGGGGGACGACTAGCAAACAGATTATAAAAATCCTACGCGATTGCGGTGCCAAAGAAATCCATATGAAAATCTCTTCTCCACCAACTATTTCCCCCTGTTATTATGGAGTAGATACGCCAAGCAAAGAAGAGTTAATTAGTGCAAAAATGAGCAATGAGGAAGTTTGTGAGTTTATTCAAGCTGATTCTCTTTCGTTTTTATCCCTAGAAGGTTTAAAGCGAAGCATAGGGATAGAAAACTATCAATTTTGTCAAGCCTGTTTTGATGGCAATTACATTGTAAAATAAGGTCTCCCTTGAAACAAATGCTTACTTTTGGACGCTATTGCAAGCGTCGCTTTGGAGAAAGAGTTAGAAAAGTCCCCATTGCATTAGCAGGTTTTACTTGCCCAAATATCGATGGAACAGTAGCTAAGGGAGGTTGCATTTTTTGCAAAAATGAAAGTTTTTCCCCCACTTTAGAACATGAACCAAAAGCCCCTCTAAAAGTAAATCCTAATATGCAAGAAAATCCATTATTGCCTATGCAGCTAAAGCAACTTCACAGCCAATACCAATGGCAAACTGATTTTCACAAAAATAAATTTGGGGTTGGAAAATATATGATTTATTTTCAATCATTTACCAACACCTATGCACCCTTCTCTACATTGCAAAAACTCTACACAGAAGCACTCAATCTCCCTAATGTAGTTGGAATGTCTATTGGCACTAGAACTGATAGTGTGAATTTGGAATTGCTAGACTATCTTGCAGAATTGCAGAAAATTAAAGGGCAAGAGATTTGGATAGAATATGGAATCCAATCTGTTTATGATGAGACACTAAAGCTCATCAACCGCGGACATGGAACAGAAGAAATGGAATATTGGATTTCACAAACCAAACAAAGAGGTTTGAAAGTCTGCTCACATATTATCTATGGCTTACCTAATGAAACCAAAGAAATGATGCTACACAGCCTCAATAAAGTATTAGAATGGGGAAGCGATGGAATCAAAGTGCATCCTCTCTATATTATAGAAAAAACCATTTTAGCCCTTATGCACAAAAAAGGCGAATACAAGCCAATTCCACTGAATGATTATATTGAATTAATTGTAGAATCCCTCAAAATCATTCCACAAAATGTCGTAATTCATCGCGTGAGTGCTGGGGTTAGGAATGATACCCTCATTGCACCTAAATGGTGTTTTGACAAAAACATTCAAATGCGTGCAATCCGTGATGCACTAAGAAATGCAGGGATTGAATACTAAAGGGAGAATATGCCATCTTATATTCCAAAACAACAAGCTAGATTAAACCCAAAAGAATGCGTTTTTATCTGCATTGATATACAAGAAAAACTCTTTAATGTTATGCAAAATAAAGATAAAATGCTAAAAAACGCCAACAAACTCTTAGAAGGTGCAAAAATCTTTGGAGCAAACTCCATTGTATTAGAGCAATACCCTCAAGGCTTAGGCAGAGCATTGTTGAGAAATCAAGAAAATCCCAAAGAATCTTTAATAGAAAAAATTTCTTTTAGCGCTTTTGGGGAACAGAATTTTTGTAAAGCCCTAGAAAAATTACAAGCTACAACCCTCATTTTATTTGGCATTGAAACTCATATTTGCGTCAAAGAAAGTGCGTTTGATGCCAAAGAAAAAGGCTTCAAAGTCCTAATTGCAGAAGATGCTTGCTCTTCTAGGGAACTACACAGCCATTCCCTAGCTATACAAGAAATGCGTGATTTAAAAATCCAAATTTCTAGCACAGAGAGCATTCTTTTTTCGTTTTTATTACACGCCAAAGAAACGAACTTTAAAGCCATTAGCGCATTGATTAAAAACTAAATACCAAAGCAAAAAATCAAATAAAAAATGTTATACTAAAAATGTATCAAAAGAATCTTATCAAACAAGGATAATAAATTGCCAAAACAAGCACAGCTTGAAAATACAACCGAAACCTTAGAAAAAACCACAGAACCTATCCGATACAAAGTTATTTTATTAAATGATGATTATACAACCCAAGATTTTGTTATTGAAGTTTTACAAAAAGTCTTTCACAAGGATTTTGAGGCTTCTCTCAATCTTATGTTGCAAATCCACCACAATGGACGCGGAATGTGCGGAATCTATCCCTATGATATTGCCGAAACAAAAGCATTAGAGGTGCGAAAAATGGCAAAAGCAAAACAATTTCCACTAAGAGCAATTTTAGAAAAACTATAAAAGACAAACCCATGATAGAAATTAGCAAAGAATTAAATTATGTTTTACAAAATGCACAAAACCGCGCTAAACACTTAGGGCATGAATACCTCACATTAGAGCATATCTTTCAATCCCTACTTGAAAACCCAACCATCATCAAAGCCTTGCAAGAATGCGGAGGCAATATTCAAACTATTAAAAGTCAAATCGAGCGTTATTTATTGCATTTTTTACAGCCCTACTCTAATAGTAATGAAACGCCTATGGAAACTCTAGCTGTTACGCGAGTTATTGAAATTATGATAAGCCATGTCAAAGGCTCTCAACGCAAAGAAGCACAAGTGGGGGACTTATTAGCAGCAATCCTAGAAGAAGACAAAGCCTTTTGCACACAAGTTTTAAAAGCCCAAGGGATTACTCGCCTTAATATTTTAGAATACATTACAGAAAATATACAATCCCTACAAACCCCAAAAAACAAAAATGAAAATCAGCAAGAAAGTATTTTAGAAAAATACTGCATCAACCTCACAAAAGAAGCCAAAGAAGGCAGAATCGATCCTATTATCGGCAGAGATGCAGAGATTGAGCGATGCTTAGAAGTATTGCTTAGACGCAAAAAAAATAATCCTCTTTTAGTAGGTGAGCCCGGTGTTGGTAAAACCGCAATTGCAGAAGGTTTGGCACTTAAAATTATCCAAAAAGATAATCCGCTTTTGGGCAATGAGATTTTTGCACTCAATATAGGTGCATTAGTGGCAGGGACAAAATATAGAGGGGACTTTGAAAAACGCATCAAAGCCTTAAGTGATGAAATGTTGGAGCGAAAAAATGCAATTTTATTTATCGATGAGATTCACACACTCATCGGTGCTGGTGCTACAAGTGGCGGGAGTATGGACGCTAGCAACCTCTTAAAACCTATGCTTGCAAGTGGAAAATTCAAATGTATTGGTGCTAGCACTTATGCAGAATACAGAAACTTTTTAGATAAAGACAAGGCATTTTCAAGACGCTTTGCCAAAATTGATGTTGATGAACCAAGTCAAGAAGAGACGATTTTAATCCTACAAGGGCTAAAAAAATACTACGAAAAACACCACAATGTAATCTACCCATTAGAATCAATCAAACTAGCCGTGGAACTCTCTAGCCGCTATCTACACGATAGATTCTTGCCTGATAAGGCAATTGATGTGATTGATGAAGTTGGTGCAGCCTATAAACTTGCAGGCAAAAAAGGCAAAATATCTCTTGCAAGCATCAAACAAATGGTAGCCAAAATGGCAAAGATTCCAGAAATTGAAGCCACAAAAAACGACAAATCCCTTTTGAAAAATCTACAAAAACACTTACAAAGCAGAATCTTCGGACAAGATCTCGCAATTACAGAAATCGTAACTGCACTCAAACGCAACAAAGCTGGGCTTAATGCACCAAATAAGCCTATCGGTTCTTTTCTTTTTAGCGGACCAAGTGGAGTTGGGAAAACAGAATTAGCAAAAGAAATTGCCAAAGCATTAGGGATTAATTTTGAACGCATTGATATGAGTGAATATATGGAAAAATACTCCATTTCTGGACTTATCGGTGCTCCTGCAGGATATGTAGGGTATGATAAAGGGGGGATTTTAACAGAAATGATCAAAAAAAATCCACATACACTTTTGCTGTTAGATGAAATTGAAAAAGCCCACCCTGATGTTTTAAATCTTTTCTTGCAGGTAATGGACAATGCAAAATTAACTGACAACAATGGAGAAAGTGCGGATTTCTCTTCAGTGATTCTTATTATGACTTCCAATGTTGGCTCCAAAGAAGCCCCAACTCTTGGATTCACACAAGATTCTAATTCCAAATTCCAATCAGCTATCAAAGATAGTTTTTCACCAGAATTTAGAAATCGCCTTGATGCAATCATTGCCTTTAATACTTTAAACAAGCAAGAAATACTCAAAATTGTGGATAAAAATATTCAAGATTTAAATCAACAAATCGCAAATAAAAATATAGAAGTGATTTTAGATAAAACCGCCAAAGAATACCTAGCCCAAATAGGCTTTAATCAAGAATTAGGAGCAAGACCTCTAGCATTGAAAATTCAAGAAAAAATCAAAAATACTTTGAGTGATTTAATGCTTTTTGGGGAATTGCAAAAGGGTGGAAAAATCACTTTCTCCCACTCTAATAAAAGCGATGCACTTCAATATAAAATCTCCCCTAACAAAGAAATGAAGAAATGAAAAATTTTTCTTGGGACTGCGTAAAATATCCTGCCGCAATTTATCGTAGTAGCGGATATTTGCATGAAATTAGCGAAATTGAAGAAAATAGCTTTGAATCCCTCCACAATCTCCAAAAAGAAATCAAACTTTTATGTGCAAACACAGAGGCTTTTCTTTTTGAAAATTTGGGAGTAAATGTCCTGCTTTGGGGTGCTAGAGGTTGTGGAAAATCTTCACTCATCAAAGCACTTTTGCCAAAATATGCCAAAGATGGCTTAAGAATCTTACAAATCTTCAAACAAGATTTAGAAATTTTGCCCGAAATTTTTGACTTTCTCCGCACAAAACCTTATAAATTCATCATATTTTGTGATGATTTAAGCTTTGATGAGGGCGATAAAGAATACAAAGCCCTAAAAACTATCTTAGAAGGTAGTATCGAATCTTTCCCACAAAATATCCGCATTTACACCACCTCCAATCGTCGCCATTTAATGCCAGAATTTCATGATGAAAATGAACTTTTTGGATTTGAAGGCAACGAAGATAAAATCGCACTTTTTGATAGATTTCCTCTTTGTATCGGTTTTTATACTTATGGCAACCAAGAATATTTGGAGATTTTAGAAAACTACTTCAAAGAATCCCCACAAGACTGGGAAAAGCTCAAAGCAAAAGCAATTTGGTTTGCAACCCAAAGAGGTTCAAAAAATCCAAGAGTGGCTGCACAATTTTTTAAACTTTACAAAAGCGGCTTAATTGATCTTATTTAAGGAGAAAGAATGATTAAAAAATGTCTATTCCCAGCAGCAGGATATGGAACGAGATTCTTACCAGCTACCAAAGCAATGCCAAAAGAAATGCTACCCATTGTCAATAAACCACTCATTCAATATGGCGTAGAAGAAGCCATAGAGGCTGGAATCTTTAATATGGCGATTGTAACAGGGAGGGGCAAACGCTCTTTGGAGGATCATTTTGATATTAGTTATGAATTAGAGCACCAAATCCAAGGCACAAGCAAAGAAGGCTATCTAAAAGAAATTCGCCATATTCTTAATACTTGCACCTTTTCTTATACGCGACAAATGGAAATGAAAGGCTTAGGACACGCGATTTTAATGGGCGAAAACCTCATTGGCAATGAGCCTTTTGCAGTCGTTTTGAGTGATGATTTGTGCGATAATGAAGGTGGCGTTGGTGTGTTATCCCAAATGCGTAAAATCTATGAAAAATACCGATGCTCGATTGTAGCAGTAGAAGAAGTCTCCAAAGAAGAAGTTAGCAAATATGGAGTAATTTCCGGTAGAGAAGTGGATAATAATACCTTTATGGTAGATAATATGATTGAAAAACCAAAACCACAAGAAGCTCCAAGCAATCTAGCAATCATAGGGCGTTATATCCTAACACCTGATATTTTTGAGATTTTAAAACACACTAAGCCCGGCAAAAATGGTGAGATTCAAATTACAGATGCCCTGCTAGAGCAATGCAAAAAAGGCATGGTTTTAGCCTATAAATTCCAAGGCAAGCGTTATGATTGTGGAAGTGTTGATGGGTTTGTAAAAGCCACTAATATTTTTTATCACAAATTCCAAGGCAAGTGATGTATAATCTTAATTTTTATCTTTTTATTTGGATTGCACTTTTTGTGAGTATGCTACCCTTTATGCTGCTCTCTAGTGCTTTTTTGGTTTTGGGCAAAATCCAAGCTTATCTTGAAGCACAAAAAAGCCGCGAAAAAATGCTAAAAAATATCCGTTATCTTATCTCACTATTACAAAATAATCCCGATAAAGAAACTTTGGATGAAGCTTTGGATTCTTTTAAAAAAAACTTTCTTATTTTTGGCGATCTCAAAAAAGACAACAAAGACTACCAAGACAGAATGGATTTCATCTCTGCACTAGCGTGGTGTCCTTTGATTGATATTGATAGTGTAGCACGATATAGAGAAGAATTTATCAAAGCAAATCCGAATTTTAAAAAAGAGATTGAAACAATTATTAGTTCTGCTTTAAAAAACCGCGAAAAGAGCGAAAAAGATAAGAAATAGAGGAAATTAAAGGAATAAAATGCAAAAACATCTTAAGGAAAATGGCAATATTATTTATGGAGATTTAACCAAACAAGTTAATTTTAAATGCGATTTTAAGGGAAAAAATAACATTGTATTTCTTGCCCCAAAATGCACTCTAAAGAATACAAATATTGTTTTTGCAGGAAACAATTCACTTATATTTTTAGGCGATTCTTTTCCCTCTGGGACAATGTTTAGCATTACTATCCACACAGATTCTGTATGCTACATAGGCAATAATAATTATTGCAACCCAGCTGGACAAAGATCATTGCTTTTATCAGAAAGAAAAAATGTTATCATAGGCGACAATAACCTCCTTTCACATTCAATATGGTTTAGAAATGCCGACCCTCATTTAATCTATGACATTAACACAAACCAAAGGATTAACCCAACTCAAAGTATTTATATTGGAGATCATACTTGGATAGGACAAGAAGTTGCTTTTCTTAAAAAAGCATTCATAGCTTCAGGTGCAATCGTTGGAGCAAAAAGCGTAGTAGCTAGAAAATGCTTTTCAAATACTGCAAATGCTGGCAATCCTGCTAGAGAAATCAGACAAAATATTTTTTGGAGCAGAGAATGTGTGCATAATTGGGATTCTCAAACAACAAATAATTATATATTTATGGACAAAGACGACTTCAAATACACTTATGATAAATCTCAATTCCTTTCTCCAAAAGCCATAGAATCAAAACTCGATTCTCTAAATACTGCCTATGAAAAACTTGAATTTCTCTATGATGCTCTCTATTGCAACAAAAATAAAAATCGCTTTGCTTATTTCAAAGATTGCCAATACGATATTCCCTTGCCAAAATATGAAAAAAGATTCAAAAATCTCAACTTTACAGAAATCAAACCAGAGCCTATTACACCTTCCAAACCAGAGCCTACACCACAAGAATTAGAAATCAAATCCCTTAAGGCTTCTCTTGATTCTACAAAGAAACAATTAGAATCTAAAAATAAAATCTTAGAATCTATGAATAAAACTTTAGAATCTAAAACAAAAGAAATAGATTTTACCCTCCACTATGGCACAGCAAAAGATAGAATCCACAACCATCTCTCTTA
>JFBN01319645.1_pt1 | contig 15565 bp, 13 predicted proteins | sample 768741 | NCBI WGS metagenome assembly JFBN01 (sample SAMN01983846, study PRJNA193217) | chicken gut metagenome | biome: terrestrial biome; isolation source: ceca of Broiler chicken | host: Gallus gallus | place: United Kingdom: England | collected 2010-09-07
ACAGGCCGCCCAGCAGGATCCACAGGATGTTGCCTAAGAGTCTCATGTCTTAAGCATACGCACCGGGCACTGCACTTCGCCATCAGGGGATACCCTGAACCGGTCAGGGCATCTGAAGCGCCATCAAGGCGAACAGATAGAGCATGGCCACGGTGACGAACAGCAGATCGCGCCGGCGTACGCGCATCCGCCGCCAGTGCGTGCGATGCGCGCCCTCCTCATAGCAGCGCGCGTCCAAGGCGAGCGCCAGATTGTCCGCATGGCGCAGTGTGCCGGCGAACACCGGCACCACAATCGCCGTCAGCGCGCGCAGTCGTTTGGCCGGGGAACCGGTTTCGATGTCGCCGCCGCGCGCCGACTGCGCATCGATGACCGCATGCGCCTCGCGTGCCAGTGTGGGCAGGAACCGCAGCGCCAGGCTCAGCACCAGGGCGATCTCCTGGGTATGCACGCCGAACCGCCGCAACGGTGAGAGCAGCGACCCGATGGCATCGGTGAGCGCGGTTGGCGTGGTGGTCTCCATCATGACCGCGCCCAGAACAATGACAAGCGCGAATCGCAGCGTGTACAGCGCCGCGGTCTGTACGCCGCCCGTCGTGATGGTCAGCGGTCCCCATGCGGCCAGCACGTCGCCGCCGCGCGCGAAGAAGAGGTTGAGCAGTCCCATCACCACCAGCATGCTCAGGATCAACCGCACCGCGGCGAGCAGCCGCAACGGGTTCAGCCTGCCGACGGCGATGATCCCCGCGGTCAGCGCGGCCGCCAGCCCCAGCTGCCACGCGTTCGAGATGGCGAACGCCGTGAACATCAACACCAGGAACGTCACCATCTTGACCCGTGGATCCAGGGTTCCCAACGGTCCGCTGCCTTCCGTGTCTTCCGCACCGTCCGCGTCATCGGCGCCGCCGTCGCGCACGCCGTCAGCGTCCGGATATCCGCCGCCATCGACAATATCGTGGCGATGTCGGTCGGAATGCGACGCATCCGCATTGCGGTGGCCGGCATCGGTCTGGTCAGGTCGCGTGTGCGGCGGCTGCCCCATGGTGACGATCCGGGCGCCCATCGCCGCGGCTTCGGCGGCGGAATGCGTGATGACCAGCACGGTGACGCCTTGGGCGCGCAGCGTGCGGATGAGATCATGGATCCGTGCGCTGGCCCGGGCATCCAACCCCGCGGTCGGCTCGTCCATGATGAGCACATCCGGCCGGCAGGCGAGGACGCCGGCGATGGCCGCCAGCCGTTGCTGGCCGCCGGACAGGGCGAAGGGGGAACGGTCGGCGAGATGGCCGATCCGCAGCAGCTGCAACGCCCATTCGACGTGCTCGCGCACCGCGGCCTCGGGCAGCCCCTGATTGCGCGGCCCGTAGGCCACGTCCTGCGCCACCGTGTCGGCGAACAGCTGCCGTTCCGGATGCTGCATCACATAGCCGACGTGCCGGCGTAGCGCCCGTCGCTGCGTACGGGAGGCCATACGCGGTTTGCGTACATGACCGGTTCCGGCCGCGCCTGATCGGCGTTCACGCACGGTGTCGCTTCGGTTGCCACGGGCGAGCGCTACCGGGACCCCCGCCACGGTGATCGATCCGTCGTCCGGCCGTTCCAGCGCGCACAGCAGGCGTGCCAGCGTGGTCTTGCCCGCGCCGTTGTGCCCCATCAGCGCCACGGTCTCGCCGCGTGCGATGTTCAGCGACAGGTCGTCGATCACCGGCGACGTCTGGCCCGGGTATGTGAAGAAGACATGCTCGACGGCGATGATCGGTTCGGAATCAGGCTGCGGTTCGTCGCCACCGTCGGAGGGCGGGTGCGGTTGGTCGGCTGAAGCGGCACGGGTGGCGTCGTCCCGACGCGGGCGCCCCTCCGATACGATCCGCCCGGATTCCATGCGGATGACGCGATCCGCCCGCAGCGTTTCGTCGGCATGGTGGGTGATATGCACGATGGTCACGCCGCGCGCCTGCAGGCTGTCGAGAACCGTCATGACCTCGGCCCGGGCGGCCCCGTCCAGCATGGCGGTCGGCTCGTCGAACACGACCATCGCCGGATGCATCGCCATCGTGCCCGCAATGGCGATGCGCTGCTGTTGGCCGCCGCTCATCACCGTCGGATCCGCGGCTCGCGACTCGGTCATGTCGACCGCTTGCAGAGCCTCGGCGATGCGCCTGCCGATGTCGTCATGCGCGATGCCGAGGTTCTCCGGGCCGAACGCCACATCGTCCTCGACCACCGTGGTGACGAGCTGGTCCTCGGGATTCTGGAACACCGCGCCGATGCCGCGGCGCGCCCGGCGGTAGGCATCCGGATCCGGCCCGGCATCGCCGTCGAACACCCGTTCGCCCAGCACCGTGACGGTGCCCGCGTCCGGGGCCGCAAGCCCGGCGACGATCCTCGACAGCGTGGACTTCCCCGAACCGTTCGGGCCGACGATGCACACGCGCTCGCTGGCCCGAACGGTCAGATCCACGCCGTCCAACGCCCAGGTCACCCCGTTGTCGTAGCTGAAACGGACGCCGCGCAACGCCACGGCGACGTCGTCGGTCGGCTGCGCGGTCATCGGTTGAGCGGTCATCGGTTGAGCAGGTTCGAGATCGGCTTGTAGATCAGGAACGTCACCACGCCGTGCACCGCCAGCTTGGCCAGGTTGAACGGCAGCAGCGCCGGTACGATCATGGCCGCCACCTGTTCGACCGTCATATCCGCGTAGATCGGCGTGACCAGCAGATTGCCGATGATCGCCACCGCCAGCGCCACCACGGCGCCCGCGATGATGCCGATCAGCGCGCCACGGCGTGTGCGCAGCCGGCGGTAGACCAGCGCGGCGGGCACGCTCATCGCCAGCGCCACGGCGATCGCCATCAGCGAACCCCACGGATCGGCGAACACATGCGGCACGAAGCCGAGCACGCTCACCAGCACCGCAGCGGCCGGACCGTACGCAAAGCCGGCCACCAGGCACACGATGCCGGACGGGTCGTACTTCAGCCACGGCACGCCCGGAATCAGCGGGAACTCGATGAAACTGACCGCCATCGACAACGCGACGAACAATGCGTACACGGCGATGCGGCGCGTGGACCAGCGTCCCGAATCGGCCACGCCGGTGGCATGCGTCGAAGCGGACGACGCGGACGGGACAGATGTGGAATGGGTATCGGTATGCGAAGACACGCTCATGCGAGCACCTCGTTTCTTCCATCCGGACTGTAACCGTTGGCTCCGGAATCGCACCGGATCAGCCGCATTCGCGGGTCGCGGGCTCCGGCGGCCACCGTTATGAACCCCGGTTGCGCCGTTACCGCCAGTAAGGAATTGCACCTTCCCTGAAACTTGCGTTTCCATTCGTACAGCCACCGCGGGACGAACGGCGGCGGTGCGGCCGCATGCCGGACGATGCGCGCGACGGTTGCCCGGTGGCGACGGTGGGTGCAACAATGGAGGACATGACTGTACGCAAGAAGAACAGCTCGCAGGCGCGACATGCCGAGAAGCCGGGGATCGAGAAGCTGGCGATCGTGGTGGTGACCTATAAGCGGCAGGAGCTGCTGCACACCCTGTTCAAGTCGCTGCTGGACCTGACCCAGGCGCCGTGGCGCATCATCATTGTGGACAACGAGCACAGCGACGAGACGCGCGGCATGGTCGAGGGGTTCGCCGCCGATGTCAAACGCCAGTGGGGCGATACGGTGCCCGACCTGAGCGGCAACGGGGGCCGCGTGGTGTATGCGCCGCAATCCGACAACCTCGGCGGCGCGGGCGGGTTCTCGGCCGGCGTGAAGAAGGCGTACGAGCTGGGCGCCGCCTGGTTCTGGGTGATGGACGACGATGTGGCCGTGCTGCCGGACGGCATCGAGAAACTGGCGAAATGGACGAAGCGCCACGAGGTCATCCAGGGCAGCCGATACGACTACGACGGCGGTCCGTTCTACTGGCAGTACCAGTTCATCGTGCCGTTGGGCATCCCCAACCCGATCGCCCCGGCCGCGTTCGGCAAGGCCGGGTATCGGGTGATGAACACGCTGTGCTTCGAGGGAGGCCTGTTCAGCAGGCGGATCGTGGAACGGATCGGCCTGCCCGATCCGCGGTTCTTCATCTACTGGGACGATACGATGTACGGGTATCGGGCCAGCAAGGTCACCAATCCGATCGTCGTGCCGGACGTGGTGCTGCGCCGCACGCGCGAGATCGGCAACTGGGATATCGCCGGCGTGCGCCAGCTGAACTCCACATCGGATATGAACCGGTACCATATCATGCGCAACCGCGGGTACATGGCCCGGTATTTCATGGCATACGGCGATTTCCGCCCGTTCCTGTTCGCCGTGGGCACGTTGGCCACGGCCGCCAAGGAGGTCATCCGCCTGGTGGCCGTGGACCGGGAGCATCTGCGCACCGGTCTGGTGCAGATCGCCAAGGGCTGGTGGGATTCGCGCAAGCTGCTGCACGACCCCACCTGGCAGCCCATGCCTCCGCTTACCGGTGAATGAACAACCCTCCGTCGCCCCACGCCCAGGTTCCGGAGCCTGCGCCGATCTGGAAATGCAGCTTGGCGATGCCCAGATCGTTGAGCGCCTGACCGCTTTCCACATTCGGGTCGATCATCGCCGCCGCGGTGTCATCGTCGGGGTTGTATGAGAAGACGATCGGCTGGCGGTTCATCGCGCTCGGCGCCTTCATCGCGGCCTGCACGCCGGCCTTGAACCAGTCGGGCGCCGCGGCGCGCGCCTCGTCGCCCATCGGCGCGGTGAACTGCTCGTAGGTCTTCGACTCGCGGTGCGCATCGCGCATCGCGGCCAGCTCGGTAATAGCTCTTCGCCATGCGGTCGAAGTGCCGTTCCGGATACCCGATGACCACGCCCAGATACAGCTCCTCGCCGGCGGACAGCCGGCAATGGCGGGCCGCTTCGCTGCGGTCCCAGCTGCCGCCGACCCAGCAGGTGCCCAGGCCCCGCAACGTGGCCGCCAGCACCACGCGTTCGGTGTAGAAGCCGGCGCGCTCGCGGGCCCCGTCGTCGTCCTTCGGGCCGACGACGGCCAGATAGTTCGCGGCGTTGTTCAGGTGTCCGGAGGCGTTGGCGTCGGCGAACACGGCCGGCTGGTCGCGCACCAGCTGGATGTGCGCATCGGCGAGCATGTTGACCGCGTCGATGGTCATATCGAGCTGTCGGGCCGTGTCGTCGTCGATCGGGTCGGGGTCGTAGGAGCGGATGGATGTGCGGATGTTGACCGCATCGATGAGTTGTGTATGTTCTGCCATGGTTCCATTATCGCGCGCCGGCATCGCTGGCGATGCGTTTCGCCAACGGTTGATCCTATCGCCGGGCCGGTGCCCCTGTCATCGTGTTCCCGGCTCGGAGGCGGACCGATTATGTCGCTGGAACGACAGTTTGTGCATACGTTTGCATTGCATGGTGTGTTGGCGTGCGTGTCGGTGCGGGCACGCGATAGAATGCGGGTACCGGGTTAACCACCAAACCTTCTACGAGAGAGGTCAACGATGATTGAAACAGCACAGGCGTTTGGCGTGGATATCGGCGGCTCCGGCATCAAGGCCGCACCCGTCAATCTGGAAAAGGGCGAGTTCGCCGAACCGCGTCTGAAGATCCTCACCCCTGAAGTATCGACCCCGGAGGCCGTGGCGGCCATCGTTCGTCAGCAGCTCGAGCATTTCGAGGTTCCCGAAACCGCTCCGGTCGGCATCGCGTTCCCGGCCCCGATCAAGCCTGGCAGGCCGCTGGACTTCATGGCCAATCTCGACCAGTCCTGGATCGGCGTGGACGTGACCGCCGTCTTCTCCGAGGCCTGCGGCCGTCCGGTCGTTGTGGTCAACGACGCCGACGCGGCCGGTCTGGCCGAACAGCAGTATGGTGCGGCGCAGGGCCAGAACGGCCTGGTCATCGCCACCACGCTGGGCACCGGCATCGGCACCGCGCTGATCTACAACGGCGTGCTGATCCCGAACAGCGAGCTCGGCCACATCGAACTGCCGAAGGGCAAGGGCGACGCCGAGAAGTACGCCGCCTCCTCGGTGCGCGAGCGCGAGGAGCTCGGCTACAAGAAGTGGGCGAAGCGCCTGACCAAGTACTACGGCCTGATGGAGAAGTACTTCAACCCGGACCTGTTCGTGGTCGGCGGCGGCGTCAGCCGTCAGAGCGACAAGTTCCTGCCGTACATCGACATCAAGACCCCGATCGTTCCCGCCAAGCTGCGCAATGAGGCCGGCATCGTCGGTGCCGCGTACTTCGCCAGCACCAAGCAGTAACGTTTCGCACTGAACGTTGATGATAACGCCGCCCCTTCATCCGGGGCGGCGTTATCATATGGCTGCCGGTCGCGGCGTGTACAGTGGAGTCGTGCGTTTCTCATCCCGTGTCGACATCAGCGAACCCAATCCCATCGCCCAGGCCGAAGCCGCGGCGCGCCGCAACGGCATCGCCCTCGGCAAACTGAACGATTCGAACCCCACACGCCACGGCCTGGCCCCGGCGCAGGTGCCGGGAACGTACGCCGCCGACCCGCGCGGCGACCGTACGGCGCGCGAGGCGCTGGCCGCGTTCCTGAACGGAAGGTCATCGGACGGTTGCGGCGAGATGGACACCCGTCATACGGACAACGCCGGTGTCCGCTCGGATGTTGCGGATGCAGCCGACACCACGCACCGGAATGATGTCGCCGGTCTCGGCGTCCGCCCCGTCGATCCCGACCATCTGTATCTGCTCAGCTCCACATCGCAGGCGTATTCGTGGCTCATCAAGCTGCTGTGCGACGCCGGCGACGCGGTGCTCGCGCCGAAACCCGGCTATCCGCTGATCGAATCGATCGCGCGTCTGGAATGCGTGGACACGATCGAATACCAGCTGCAATACGACGGTTCCTGGTTCATCGACACGGCGGAGCTCGAAGCCCTGCTTGACGGCGCGGACGGCGGCCGCATCCGCGCGCTGGTGCTGATCAATCCGAACAATCCGACAGGCTCCTATGTCAAGCCGGCCGAACGTGAGGCCATCGTGGCGGTGTGCCGGGCGCATGACGTGGCGCTGATCGCCGACGAGGTGTTCTACGACTACGCGTTGGAGCCGTTCGACGGCAACGCGCGGCTGGCGGGGGAGCCGGGCGTGCTCACCTTCGCACTCGACGGATTCTCGAAGATGCTGGCGGCCCCGCACGCCAAGGTCGGCTGGATCCAGGTGTCCGGCCCGGCAGAAGATGTGCGGGAGGCGCTGCAACGGTTGGACGTGATCGCCGACGACTACCTGCCGATGAGCGATATCATCGCCGGGCGGATTGCCGGGTTGCTGGAGGCCGCACCCGCGCAGACCATGCGCGTGCGGGGACGCGTGCTCGGCAACCTGAGCACGCTTCGGCGCCTGCTGGCCGATGACCCGCTGGGGGTGACCTCGCTGCTGCGACCGGAGGGCGGCTGGAACGTGCTGCTGCGCGTGCCGTCCGTCATCGATGAGAACGAGCTGGTGCTGCGGATGATCGCCGACCATCGGCTGACCGGCCAGCCGGGGTATTTCTTCGATATGGCTTCGAACGGGTACCTGGCGGTTTCACTGCTGCCGGAGCCCGACGAGTTCGCGCGCAACATCCGCGCGGTGCTGGATACGATCGCCACGATGATTGGCGAGTAAGGGGAGCGAGAACCGCGCGGTCGCCGCATCAGACGGCAGTCTTGGCTGCCTTGAAATGGACAAGGCAACCGTTTGAGGTCATGATCTTACGACCTTGCATGAGGAATTCCGCTATCGTGAATGCAACGAGTGGGTTAAATGCAGATGTGCTCCGAGCTGGATGTTGTCTGAATGGTAAAATGCAGTTGACGTGTAGGCCTGCGTAAGGAGGCATATCGTGGGGTATTACGAAAAGATAGACGTGTGGTGCTGCACCATTTATGGTGCCAATGTGGAACGGGAGAGGTGACGTTTATGGAGCGTCCAGAAGACAAGTACGTCAAGATTCCAGCGGTCATCCATGCCACACGCGTCGGATATCAGTACCTGTCCATACGCAAGCTCGAAGCCGACACGGATTTCGACCCCGATACGAACATCTTTCACAGGCAGTTTTGTGAAGCGCTTGCACGCATCAACCGCTGCGGCGTGGATGAGGCCCGTGAGCGGCATCTGGTTGCTCAGCTCAGACAATCCCTTGATGCTGATGATTTGGGGCGGACCTTCTTCAAGCTACTGCAGACGGGTATCGAAGGGTACCGGCTCATCGACTTCGACGACATTGGCAACAACAGCTTTAATGTCGTGACCGAACTGACCTACGCCAACGGCGAGGACAACTTCAGGCCGGACATCACATTTCTGGTTAATGGCATGCCGCTCGGTTTCATGGAGGCCAAACGGCAGAACAACAAGGATGGCATCAAAGCGGAACGCGACCGCATGCATTCTCGTTTCTCAAACAAGGCGTTCCGTCGCTTTGCAAATATCACGCAGATTATGGTGTTCTCGAACAACCAGGAGTATGACAATTCGGATCGGCATCATCTTCAGGGATCGTTCTATGCAAGCAGCGCGTACGGCAATCTTGCCTACAACCATTTCCGTGAGGAGAACAAGGAGGAGATGACGGCGATTGTAGGGCCCCGTAATGAGGAGACCGAGAGGTTCATCTTGCGGGACAACAATCTCACCTCGTATTACGGCAGCGGCGAGTATGAGTCCTCTATACTTCCCGGTACACCGGCGAACCGCATCGTCTCCTCTGTGTTTTCCCCACAGAGATTCATATTCCTGTTGCATTACGGCATCGCCTATGTGGAGAAAACCAATGAAGAAGGTGTGAAAGAGCTGCAGAAGCACGTGATGCGCTACCCGCAGTTCTTCGCTACTCAGGCGGTTCACGCCAAACTTGATGTGGGGGTGAAACAAGGCGTCATTTGGCATACGCAGGGCAGCGGCAAGACGGCATTGGCATTCTTTCTGACCCGTTGCCTTCGGGACTTTTACCAGGCAAGGAATCGGATAGCAAAGTTCTTCTTCATCGTCGATCGCCTTGATCTCGCCGATCAAGCGGCGGATGAGTTTCGTGCCCGTGGCGCGGTCGTCAACGTGGTAAGCGACAAGGCAGGTTTTACCCGTGCGTTGCAAAGCTCCGGCGATGACACGAATGTGGTGAGCGATTCGCAGACACCGGTCATCACCGTAGTGAATATTCAGAAATTTGCTGAAGATTCCATATCGGTAAAGTTTGACTATAGTCTTGATATACAGCGCGTCTACTTCATCGACGAGGCACACCGGGACTACAAGAATGGTGGTGCCTTCTTGACCAAGCTCGTTACCTCCGACCGGGACGCGGTGCGATTTGCCCTCACCGGAACGCCGCTTATCGGCACCAAGGACGGCAACAACACCAGACAGGTGTTTGGCGACTACATCCACACGTACTTTTACAACCAATCGATTGCTGATGGCTACACGCTCAAGCTTCTTCGGGAGGACATTCAGACGGAGTTTCGCGTCAAAATGCGGCAGATTGTGAACGGACTGCAAGAAGTTGACAAACTGGTGAAGCTCGATGATGTGCTTGAGAATGACCGCTATGTAGAGCCGCTCGTGGAATACATCGTCAATGATTACATCCAAAGCCAGATACGGCTCGGTGACGACTCGATTGGCGCGATGATTGTGGCCCGCAGCGCGGAGCAAGCTAGACGCATCTATGCTAAGATCTGCGAATTCGATCCGGATTTAGCAGCCGAGCTTGTTCTCTATAACGAAGGAACCAAAGAACACCGGCGTGAAATTTGCGAGAGCTTCAAGAAAGAAGATAGCCCTATCAATATCCTCGTTGTCTTCAACATGCTGCTCACCGGTTTCGACGCCCATCGATTGAAGAAGCTGTATCTATGTCGCACCATCAAGGCGCACAACCTGTTGCAGGCACTCACCCGCGTGAATAGGCCCTACCATGATCTCGCCTATGGTTATGTGGTGGATTTCGCCGACATCACCGAGGAATATGACAAGACCAACCGAGCCTATCTCAACGAGCTGTCGGGTGAATTACAGGAGGACTATAACAAATACAGCGGTCTCTTCGAAGACCAGGAGGCCGTGGAACAGGAGCTTGCCCGAATCAAGGACATACTTTTCGGCTATACGACCGACAACGTGGTCGAGTTCCAGAACGAAATTGGTCTCATCGATGACAAGGCCCAACTGATTGAGCTGAGAAACGCCCTTGCCCGATACAAGGATCTTCATAACGTTGCCAAGATGCAGGGGTATGAGGACCTCTACAATAGGTTCGATGTGGCCAAGGCATCTGAGCTTTTGCGTGATGTGAATTTGCGTATCCAGACCATCAACAACAAGGAAGCGCTGTCTCTCAGGGACATGTCGACTGGTGCCGTCAACGTGCTGTTGAACCAGATCGAGTTCCATTTCCGACGTATCAGCACTGACGAAATGGTGATCGCGGATAGGTTCACTGATACGCTACGGCAAACCTATGGGTCGTTCTCAAACAACATCGACCCCAAGGATCCCGAGTATGTGAATCTGATGGAACAGCTAAAGAAGAAATTCCGAAAACTTAACATCGAGGAAATGACCAGCGAGGAGATGACGGCCACGACGGCGGAGCTTGACAATCTGAAGCGTCGCGTAGACGATGTCAACCGTCGCAATGCGGCTCTTGCCAAGAAGTATGGCGGGGATGAGAAGTTCGTTCGCACGCATAAGCTCGCACTACGTACGCCGCCTCCCCTCACGACGAGTAACATCCAGATGTTCGATATGCTCATTCGAGTGAAAAACGCGACCGACGAAATGGTGCTTGATAATCACAACGTACTGGGGAACATCGAATACTTCCGCAAGAAGGTTCGAGGTCAGGTTAGCGGTTCCTGCCGTGACGAGGGGCTCACACCCACTAAGGATCAGTTGTTCGGCATCGCCGACTATATTGCAAACGAGTACGTTGACGAGATCGGAAAGGCCGCATAGTGTCAGGCAGCAATACCCTTCCTGGAATGGACATACTGGCGGACACCAAGGCGATGATCGACGGGCTCAAAACCGTCTGCGCCAACGCAGGGCTCGCTAATGACAGCTCCGAGTACAAGATCATCACTGAGGCGTTCCTTTACAAGTTCCTGAATGACAAGTTCCTTCATGAGTTGCGTAAGCTACCCGCATTCAAGAACACGGATAATGCGGAGGCCGCGTATGCCGCCCTGAGCGATGACGACCGCGAACTTGCATTGGTGGATCTGCCGGCGGACACCGCGATCATCCGGCCTGAATACCTTCTGCCGTATCTGTTCAACCGCAAGAACCAGGAAAGTTTTGCGAAGCTCTTCGACGGTGCTCTCTTGGGGGTTGCCGACGACAATATCGACATTTTTTCGGTCAAGACAGGGCAGGGACAAGCCATTAAGCTTTTCGGCGGCGTCTCTCGCTTTATCGTAGAGGAGAACAAGCGCGACGGTTTCTGCGCGCAGCTGGTGACCAAACTCGTTGCCTTCTCTTTCGAGCGCGCGTTTGCTCAGAAGTACGATTTCTTCGCAGCTGTGTTCGAGTACCTGATTAGCGACTATAACAAGGACTCCGGCACCTACGGCGAGTACTTCACTCCGCACTCGATCGCCACCATCATCGCGGATATCCTGGTGCCGGAAAGCACACGTGACGTAACTGTGTACGACCCGGCCGCCGGCACGGGGACGCTGGTCTTGGCAGCGGCACATCGCATCGGCGAGGACAATTGCACCATCTACACGCAGGACCGCAGCCAGAAGGCCAACGAGTTCATGCGGCTCAACCTCATCCTTAACAACTTGGTGCACTCGTTGCCCAACGTCGTACATGACGATACCCTTGCCAACCCACGCCATCTTTCTTCGGATGGCCGTAGCGTCCGACAATTCGACTACATCGTGAGCAATCCGCCCTTCAAAGCCGATTTCTCGGATACGCGTGACATGCTAGCGGCAGACGCCTACCGCAAGCGCTTTTGGGCCGGGGTACCCAACATCACAGGAAAACCGGAGAAGATGGAAATCTACCTGATGTTCCTCCAGCACATTATGGCTTCCATGAAACCGGACGGATGCGCGGCCGTGGTGGTGCCCACAGGGTTCCTCACTGCCAAGGGCAAGATTCCGCTTGCCATCCGCAAGCACATAGTGGATGGGAAGATGCTGCGCGGCGTGGTCAGCATGCCGTCGAACATCTTCGCGAACACCGGCACCAACGTGAGCATCGTGTTTCTTGACAAGTCGCAGGAACATGAGAATGCGCTCCTGATGGACGCCTCCAAGTTGGGGGAAAAACGCAAGGCGGACGGCAAGAACCAGCGCACCTTCCTCTCTGAGGAGGAGATTCACCGCATCGTGGACACCTTCAACGCCGGCAAGGAGGTCGACGATTTCAGCGTGCTCGCAAGCATGGATGAGATCTCCGAGAAGAAGTACTCGTTCAGCGCCGGTCAGTACTTCGATGTGAAGATTGACTACGTGGACCTCACGCCGGGCGAGTTCGACGTCAAGCTCGTCGAGCAGATGAACACGCTTCACAGGCTCTTCGCCGAAGGTGAGCGTCTGCAGGGCGAGATCGAGACGCAGTTGCAGCGGCTGTGCTTCGACCCGGCGGTCGGGAGGAGCGGCAAGTAACCATGAACAGACTGATCTGCCCCCCACAGAAGGGCGATGTGCGCAGCAACTTGCCACATACATCGACTGGCACCGCTATGTCTGATTTGCGCCACAACTCGTGGTACAAACCAGTTCGGCAACTTGTTGATATTTTTTTCTTCTGCAAGTTGTGGGAGCAATGCTGTCGAGTTTAATGTCCAGTTTTCATCATCGAGAAATATAAGCGGAGCTACGTGATGCGTAAGGTGAAATTGGGAGATATTGCTGATACCGCACTTGGTAAAATGCTTGATGCCAAAAAGAATAAAGGCGAGTTGCATCCTTATCTAGCTAATATCCATGTGCGTTGGGGTGAGTTTGACCTCGACGACTTGCCGCTTATGAAGTTCGAGGATTCGGAAAAAGAGCGCTACTCATTACGTGATGGCGACTTGATTATGTGCGAGGGGGGAGAACCGGGGCGCTGTGCGATCTGGAGAGAACAGCTTCCGGACGTGCGCTATCAGAAGGCGCTGCACAGAATTCGCCCACATGAGGGTGTTGATGTGCGGTGGCTCTACTACTGGTTTGTACTCCAGGGCCGCATAGGTGGCCTCAACCAATATTTTGTCGAGACGACTATTAAACATCTCGTGGGTGAAGACCTTCGCGCGGTGGAGATCGATTTGCCTTCCCACGCAGAACAGGTGGCAATTGCCGATGTCCTCTCCTCAATCGACGACAAGATTGCCAGCAATAAGAAGCTCGTGAGCGAGCTAGAGCAGACGGCGCAGCTCATCTATGATTATTGGTTCACCCAGTTCGACTTCCCCGACGAGAACGGCAATCCCTATCGCTCAAGCGGTGGCAAGATGGTCTGGAACGACCAGCTCAAGCGTGAGATTCCTGAAGGCTGGACAGCAACCAATTTGTACGGCATCGCGGATTATATAAATGGACTCGCCTGTCAGAATTATCGCCCCAACACCACTGATCAAGGATTGCCGGTCGTGAAGATTCGTGAGATGCGCGAGGGTATTTCTAAAAATACCGAACGAGTTGCGAGCAACATTCCTGGCTCCAACATCATCGATGATGGTGATTTGCTGTTTGCTTGGTCAGCCTCTTTGGAGGTTCAATTTTGGAATGGTGGCAGGGCAGGGTTAAATCAGCATATATTCAAAGTAATCCCAAAGTCTGAGGTGCCGACGGAATACGTTTATCAGCAGCTTGTAAGATGTCTTGTCACTTTCAGAAAAATGGCGGAAGTTCGAAAGACGACGATGGGGCATATTACCTCCGATCACCTCAGCCAGAGCAAAATTGTTTTGCCTGCACGAGAGGTCCTTAAAGAATTCGACTGCGCAATCAGGCAGTTACGGCAATGTATAACACAGCTTGGGAAACAGACACAGACCCTTGCCTCCCTTCGCGATTGGCTCCTCCCCATGCTGATGAACGGACAGGTCACAGTCACGGATAAGGATTGATCGCCGATGGCAGACAACCCCGCCGCGGCAGGCGGAGTTGTCTGCCATCGTGCGTCACGCGCCAAGTGGAGTGGCTTCCTCACGCGCGACCTCTGGAGCGACGTCGATACTGCCATCACCCCAGATAACGGTGCCCAGACCGGCACGAGCCGTTGCAAAAAAAGATGGATCACGCAATTTGCGATAAGCGGGCCAGTCACGGAGATACGCAGACATGTCCAACACCCCTGAGTATCCATCATCAAATCGCACGGCTACGCGTGAAGAATCCAGCGGGACGGCGTCGGTGATCTCGACAAGCTTCGACACACTCATATGCTGTTCCTTTCACCTCAGAGGTGCAATACGTTGCGCCTCACCTTCATTATGGAGCAGCCACCAGTTTGCTTCAAGCTCCTCACGGTGCAGTTCTATCCAGGCAACAACCAGACGGTGCTGTTTGCGTGGCAGACTCCCTTCATCTACAGTGCCGTCAAATAGATACACGGCCTTATGTTCGCCATATCTGGCGTGCAGATGTGGCGGATTGTGATCATTGATGTTCATCGTGATGATGATGCCGAAAAACGTACTTATCAACGGCATGGCGCATATCTCCTAATTTGCTTACTCATAAATTCGAATGGGTGCCGTCACCTCTGACCCTTGGCGGCCTCGAATTTGGCTCGGATCAGGTCGTTGTAGAAGGCCACGGACTCCGCCGGCGTGCCGTCGAACACGATCCGATGGTCATCGAGCACCAGTGTGCGGTCGATCGCGTATTCGGGGCGCACGATCATCTCGGTGTCATGCGTGGCGAACACGACCTGCTTGTTGTAGCCGAACAGGGCCTTGGCCACATGCGTGGTGCCGATCTCGTCCAAGCCCTTGGTCGGCTCGTCGGCCACAATGGCCGCGGGGGAGAAACTCAATGCGGAGGCGATGGCCAGCAGATGCCGTTTCTCGGAATCCAAGGCCGAGGCGGGCTGTCGCGAGACTTCCGCCAGACCGAAGTGGGCGAACAGGTTGCCGATGATCGCCTGCCGTTCCGACTCGGGCACCTTGTGCTTCTTCAGCGCCTCGTCGATGGCTTCGGCGATGGTGGCCGCCTTGTAGTAGCTGTTCGGGATCTCCTCGCGCCGCACCCGGCCGATGATGTCCTCGATGCGCTTCAGGTCGCGTTTGACGGCGGGATCCAGCGATTCCTCGCCGCCTGCGATGCTCACGGTGCCGCTCGTGGCGGTCAGTGCGCCGTCGAGCAGTTTGAGCAGCGTGGTCTTGCCGGACCCGTTCAGGCCGATGAGGGCCACACGTCGTTCGCTGATGGTCAACGAGGTCGGTTCCAGACCGACATTGCCGTCATCGTACGTGTATCCGGCATCGGCCAGCGTGAACGTGAGCGCACTCGGCGCGGGGGCGGTCGGCTTGCGGCCCATCAAAGCGTCAAACAATCCCATAGGCGACCATTGTACCGATGCAAGGTTGCGTGAATGTGCAGGATTGCGGG
>JFBN01307012.1_pt1 | contig 15560 bp, 13 predicted proteins | sample 768741 | NCBI WGS metagenome assembly JFBN01 (sample SAMN01983846, study PRJNA193217) | chicken gut metagenome | biome: terrestrial biome; isolation source: ceca of Broiler chicken | host: Gallus gallus | place: United Kingdom: England | collected 2010-09-07
GCCACCGTGCTGGTTGCCTGCTGGCCGGTGATCTCATACAGCAATTCAAAGACAGGACGGGAAAAATCTGCTTTTTCCAGTTTGCGGCCGCCAAACAACGCCAGCGGAATGATGTCGTTGGAATACAGCACCGGCATATCGTTGGCCAATACCCGGCGGCCGATGCGGACCACCGTATCCCCCGGCGCAATGCCGAAGCTTTTGGCCAGGCGTTCGTCGGCTTCCTCCTTCGTGACTTCCAGATTGTCGGACCGTGGCTGTTTTCCCTTGGCATAAATCATGCTGTAAAACTCCAGCTTGTGATCCATCCGGCTCTGCAGCATGACCACATCGCGGTTGACCACAGTGCCAATTCCGCGCACCCGCTCAATAAAGCCTTCCCGCTCCAGTTCACTCAGGGCGTCCCGTACCACCGTCCGGCTGACTCCCAGAGCGGCGGCCAGTTCCGTCTCTGCCGGAAGTCGGTCATGGCCTGCGTATAATCCGCTGCGCATTTCCTGCGCCAGACGCTCCACTACCCGGGCAGAGATCAGCTCTCCGCCCAGTCGGGTGCTGCTGTTGGATTCAGTTTGTTTCTTCATTGCACGCAGCTCCTTTCTCAGTGGATTCGATCTATTATATCACACTGTGTTTATTTTTCCAGCTTTTGTAACTAACGCTCTTCTGTCTCCGGAGTTCTGCCGTTTTCCCGGGCAAAGCGGCAGACGTCTGCCAGGCAGCATTTTTCACAGTAAGGCGTCGTTCTGGCTGTGCACACTTCACGGCCGTGATAGACCAGCCGGTGGCAGAAATCGCTGCCTTCCTCCGGCGGAATGATCTTCCAAAGTGCCATTTCCACACGGCGGGGATCCTTGATGCCATCCACCAGGCCGATCCGATTGCTCAATCGAATGCAGTGCGTGTCGGTCACAATGGCGGGTTTGCCGAAGACATCGCCCATAATCAGGTTGGCGCTCTTTCTGCCGACTCCCGGCAGTTTGAGAAGCTCCTCGAACGTCTGCGGGATGCCGCAATCGTATTGAGCCCGCAGCATCCGCATGCAGGCAGAAATGTCCCTGGCCTTGCTGCGTCCCAGCCCGCAGGGACGGACAATCTCCTCGATTTCTTCGGGTGTGGCGGCAGCAAGGGCGGCGACAGACGGATACTTGGCAAACAGATCCTGAACCACCACATTGACGCGGGCATCGGTACACTGAGCGGCCAGACGGACCTCCACCAGAAGCTGCCACGCATGGTCATAGTCCAGCGTACACTCCGCCAGAGGATACTCCTTTTTCAGGCGTTCGATACAGATTTTCGCCAGTTCTTTTTTTGTCATTCCAGTTTTCACAATCCTCTCTTTGCCCACAGGCAATGCCGGGTCCGACATCATACTTCTTTGGTTGATTCTACCACGCCGCTGCGCTATAATGCAAGTAATGGCTTTGCCCGGCAATCGGGCAGGATTTTCTGTTTACTGGAGGTGGCCGAGATCGAACCGTTAGCACAACGTCTGCGTCCCCGTAGCCTGGATGAAGTCTGCGGTCAACAGCATCTTTTGGGAAAAGACAAGGTGTTCCGCCGTACCATCGACAGCGGGCACATTCCCAATATGATATTCTATGGGCCTTCCGGTGTCGGCAAAACGACAGTGGCGGGGATCATTGCCCAGAACAGCGGGATGCATCTGCATAAACTCAACGGAACGACTGCTTCTACCAGTGATATCAAAGCAGTTTTATCCGACATTGGAACACTGGCCGGTGCGGGAGGCATCCTGTTATATCTGGATGAGATCCAGTACTTTAACAAGCGTCAGCAGCAAAGCCTGCTGGAATGCATCGAGCAGGGCACTGTGACACTGATTGCCTCCACCACCGAAAACCCATACTTCTACATTTATAATGCTCTGCTGTCCCGCTGCACCGTATTTGAATTCAAGCAGCTTACCCAGGCGGATATTGCGCAAGGCATCAGCAACGCGGCCCGACGCATTGCTCAGGAGCAGGGACACCCCTTGGAAATCGAACCGGATGCCCTGCAATACTTGGCACAGAGCGCGGGTGGCGATATGCGCAAGGCATTGGGCAATATGGAGTTTGCCGTCACGGCAGCCCCAGCCGACTCCGAGGGGCGCCAGATTGTCACTCTGGACATGGTGCAGCAGGTTGCCAAGCACACGGCAATGCGCTACGATAAACTGGGCGATGATCATTATGATATTGTCTCGGCCTATCAGAAGTCGATGCGCGGCTCTGACCCGGATGCTGCCTTGCATTATCTGGCACGGCTCCTGGAGGCCGGCGACCTCGTTTCCGCCTGCCGCCGCCTGATGGTCTGCGCCTGCGAGGATGTGGGGCTTGCCTACCCACAGATCATTCCCATTGTCAAGGCGGCTGTGGACGCGGCCAATATGCTTGGCCTGCCGGAAGCCCGCATCCCCCTTGCCGATGCAGTGGTCCTGGTAGCCACAAGCCCCAAATCCAATTCTGCCTATAACGGAATCAATCAGGCCATGGCCGACGTCAAGGCAGGCCGCAGCGGACCGATTCCCCGGCAATTGCAGAACAAGCATTTTGACGGCGAAGATGCCCTGGTCAAAGGGCAGAACTATAAGTACGCCCACAACTTTCCGAACCACTGGGTGGACCAACAGTATCTCCCCGATGCGCTGAAGGATGTACACTACTATACATTCGGGGACAACAAGACCGAACAGGCCGCTGCAAACTACTGGGCAAGAATCAAATCCCAGCGATAAAAGTTGTAAAGAATGTAAATTTTCGAAAAGTGTATTTTTATCCCTATTGTTTTTGTGGGGAAAAAGCGGAGTGGTTTTTCCTGCTGGCAGGAAATGCCACTCCGCTTTCTATATTGCGAGAAAGGTTCCGACTCTCACTCTGAAATCTGATGGCAATGCCAAAAAGGCGATGGCTATGCACTTTGGCAGGCATACGGCTTCCACAGCCCACCCTTTTCTCCGCTTTAGAGTTGTAAAATCTGATAGTTTGAAAGCGAGTAATTCTCCCCTGGATTACTGCATTTCAAAAATGATACAAGATTCAACTAAAATACATAGAATTATACACTTCATACATTTTTGAAGAGAACACCCGAAAACTCCATTATCGTTATTTCGTTGTTTATTGAAGATAAAAAATGTATTTTCGCAATATTATCACATCTAACAATGTTGACAAATACATTGCAGATTATTACAATGCAATTAGGTTTATTGCGTTGCGTTATTTTCTTATTTATTTTTGCTTCCAATTTCCAGACAAAGGTTGGGAAAGTGGACTATATAAAGGTATCAGAAAAACAACGAAAAAGGAGATTCCCCCATGCGGTATTCACATCAGCGCGAATTGATTTTGAAGGAAGTTCTGGTCCGCACCGATCACCCCACTGCGGAGCAGATCTGCACTTCCCTGCGGGCCGTTTGCCCCCGGCTCAGCCTGGGCACGGTGTATCGTGACCTGAATACGTTGGTTGCCATCGGCAAGGTGCGGCGCGTATCCATCCCCGGAGAGGCAGATCGTTTTGACGGTGAACTGGGAAGCCATCAGCATATGTTCTGCCGCAAATGCCGCAAGGTCATCAGCTTGCCCATCCCTGCCGATCATCTGGAACACCTCGTTATGGATTGCCCCGGTATTGAGGTTGAGAATTACTCCCTCACCGTATTCGGCCTCTGCGCAGAGTGCGCCAAAACCGAATCTTGAAGGAATCTCTTCCATCCAGTCTGAAACGCCGTTTTTTCACCATTGTGTGAGGGAACGGCGTTTGTTTTTATGCCGTACGTCTGAATCGCCTGGGCACTGCTCTGCCATAACATCCTTTTCCGGCGCATATATTTGCTCCGGGAGGTGTTGCCTTTGCTCAGAATCCTTGCCCTTATCCTGGTAATGTGCATATGCTTCTTATTGCCAATGCTGGCTTTACGGGAAGAAAATGATCCGCCCGCTTCGACTGCAGAGCCTTCCTCTATGGCTCTTCCCTCTCCGTCTCCAGCTGTGCAAACAGATGCCCCGAATTTTTCCTACCGTGCAGTGTGGATCTCCTATCTCGAATGGCAGCAGATGGACTTCACCTCGGAGGATGTGTTTGAAGCGCAGGTTGCTGATTTGTTTGCGAATTGTGCGGACATCGGGCTGAATGTGGCAATCGTACAGGTGCGTCCCTTTGGGGATGCTCTCTATCCCAGTGAGCTGTTTCCATTCAGCCATCTCTGTACCGGTACACAAGGGCAGGATCCGGGATTTGATCCTTTGGCAATCCTTGTGGCGCAGGCTCACCACTATGGACTGGAAATTGAAGCGTGGGTCAATCCGTACCGTCTCCAAAGCGGCGGAATTCCCGGCCGGCTTTCTCCCGACAGCCCGGCCGTACTGCACCCGGATTGGGTCAAAGAAGCAAACGGTGGGCTGTGGCTGGATCCCGCCAATGAGGAAGTACAAGCTTTCCTCACGGACGGTGTTCAGGAATTATGTGAAAACTATGCCATAGACGGAATCCATTTTGATGATTATTTTTATCCCACTACAGATCCGTCATTTGATGCGGAAAGCTATGCAGAATACTGTTCGGACGGAGGCGCCCTCTCGCCGGAAGAATGGCGAAGAGAAAATGTCAATACTCTGGTAGCGGCCTGCTACGATGCGGCGCATTCCTGTGCGGTACGTTTCGGAATTGCTCCACAGGGCAATCTGCAAAACAACCGCGATGTCCAGTACAGCGATGTGCAGCGCTGGCTCGCTGAACCGGGATTTGTGGATTACCTGATGCCTCAGATGTATTGGGGACTGACCTGGGCAAACGACGGGGATGACTCCGCCGCGCTGGGCGACTGCCTTTCCCAATGGCTGGCGCTTCCCCGTTCGGAAGAGGTCGACCTGTATGTTGGTCTGGGTGCCTACCGAATCGGAGATGGTGACGGTTCCGACGGATCTCGGGCGGAATGGAACAGTGGTCATGCACTGGGGGACCAGATCCGCTTTCTTGCAGAAAAACAGATTTCCGGATTTGCACTGTACCGGTATGACTCCCTTTTCAATAATACTTGCTGGCCGGATCTCGCCGGTCAGGAAGTCTCTGCTCTTCGCGAACTGTTGGCGTAAAATGTGATCCAAAAGAATATCTGACCGTGACAACAAATTGCATTTCTGTCAAAGCTGTGTTAGACTCGATTATACACAAAGTCTAACTGGATTGGAGGTTCCTGATCCCATGGTAATCCGCTGGAATGTAACGATTCCGGAACTGACAGGTCAGCAGCCGCGGACGGCATATGTATATCTTCCTACTTGCTACGATTCGCAGCCGGAAAGGCGTTTTCCTGTTCTGTATATGTTTGATGGACACAATGTTTTCTTTGACAGTGATGCCACTTATGGCAAATGCTGGGGCATGAAAGAGTATCTGGATTATACCGATCCCCCTTTGATCGTAGCGGCAGTAGAATGCAATCACGGTGCCAACAACGAGCGCCTGTCCGAATATTCGCCCTATGATTTCCGCAATCCCCGCTTTGGAAAGGTAAAAGCCGCCGGACAGCAGACCATGGAATGGTTTGTCAACAGCTTCAAACCGGAGGTTGACCGCAATTATCGGACCCTCCCGGATCGCAGACACACATTCATTGCGGGCAGCTCTATGGGCGGTCTGATGAGCCTGTATGCAGTAACAGAGTATAACCGGGTATTTTCCCGTGCCGCGGCCCTCTCCCCCTCTCTGTGGGTCTCGCCCTCGGGCCTGGCCCAGACCATCGCCGAGGCGGACATCACTGCCGGAAGCGTTGTATATATGGATTACGGCGCAAGAGAACTTTCCCACCATGAGGCCATGCGCGCCGAATTCGGGAAAGTCGCCAATCAGTTGCTGATGCGCCGCATTCTTCTGACCACCCGCATCGTTCCGGGCGGTGAACATTGCGAGGCCAGCTGGGAAAGACAGCTGCCGTTCTGTATTCCTACATTGATGTACGGCCTTTGATTTCTTTACCATACCGGACAAATAATCTTGCAAATCGTGCCTTTGAATCGGATTTTGATATGCAAAAAGTGCCTGTTTTCGAACATTCTCTTTGCAAAGAGAAATTGGCGATGCTATAATAAGAATGTAAATCACGGCGTCACGATGTTGGCTGCGCCGCAATCTGATCGGAGGTACATATATGGACATTTTTGAAACATTTGAGACTCGTTTGAAGCAGAATCCTCGCACGATCGTTTTTACCGAAGGCACCGATCCCCGTATCCTCAGCGCGGCCAGCCGTCTGCTTGCCGATGGTACGCTGAATGTCATCCTGCTTTCGGCTCCTGCGGACGTGGAGAAGGCCGCTGCTGAAGCCGGTTTCGATGTGAGCAAGGCAACTGTGATCGATCCTCTGTCCTATCCCGAGATGGACGAGATGGTCGCACAGATGGTTGCCCTGCGCAAAGGCAAGATGACCGAAGAACAGTGCCGTGCTGCACTGACGCACAGCAATTACTTCGGCACCATGCTTGTCAAAATGGGTAAGGCTGACTGCCTGCTGGGCGGTGCCACCTACTCTACCGCCGATACGGTTCGTCCTGCACTGCAGCTGATCAAATGCCGTCCCGGAATCAAGTCGGTCAGCTCCTGCTTCATTCTGATGCGCGGCGATGAACGTCTGGCCATGGGTGACTGTGCCATCAATATTGATCCTTCCGAGGATGAAATCGTAGAGTCCACCATCGAAACGGCTCACACTGCCGAGATCTTCGGCATCGACCCCCGCGTTGCCCTGCTGAGCTACTCCACCTTCGGTTCCGGTAAGGGTGAGACCGTTGACAAGATGCGTAATGCAACCGCTCGTGTCAAGGAACTGGCTCCCGATCTGAAGGTTGACGGTGAGCTGCAGTTCGACGCAGCCGTCGCCCCTGAGGTCGGCCAGCTGAAGGCTCCCGGCAGCAAGGTTGCCGGCTATGCCAACACCTTCATCTTCCCCAACATCAACGCAGGCAACATCGGCTACAAGATCGCACAGCGTCTGGGCGGCTATGAGGCTTACGGCCCCATTCTGCAGGGTCTGAACGCTCCAATCAACGATCTTTCCCGTGGCTGCAACGCGGATGAGGTCTACAAGATGGCACTGATCACCGCTGCTCTGATCTGATTTTGCCACAGTAAAAGAAAAAGGCTCCGACCAAAGAGTGGCGGGGCCTTTCTTTGATAATTGCCAAAAAAGCAGGGCGTTCCAATTGTGGAACGCCCTGCTTTGTCAGTTATTCAGTCGAATGGAATCAGCCCTGGTAATCAACGGTGACGTTGGTAACAGTGGGCGTAACATTGACATCGGAGCTGTCATCGATGACCAGAGTGCCATCAACGATCTCAGCGAACATGGTATCGTACTGCTCCTGAGTGAACTTGGTGAACTTGGAAGTCTCCATCGGCAGGCCGACGCAATCTTCAGCAGCACCCAGCTTAGCTTCAACACCGGCGTAGGTCTCGCTCCAGGTCCAGTCGTTGCTCATGCAATCGGTCAGAGCAACGTTGACGGAGTTGGCCAGAGCCTTCATGGCGGAGGTGATGACGAAATCGCCCAGGTTGGACTGGTCAACGTCAACGCCGATCATCTTGCCGTTGTTGGCTTCAGCAGCAGCTGCGCAGGAGTTGCCGACCTGACCGCCGCAGGCGAAGATGACCTGAGTGCCTTCGGTATACCAGCTGTCCATCTTGGTCTTGATCTCGTCGCTGGCACTGAAAGTGCCGGAGTACCAGTACTTGATGTTGACATCGCTGATGCCCATCTCTGCAGCCGCCTCATTGGCGCCCTGGACAAAGCCGTAGCCGTAACGGATAACGGCAGGAACTGCGATGCCGCCCAGGAAGCCCAGCTCGGTGTAGCCGTCGGTCACGGCAGCGTAACCGGCCAGATAGCCCGCCTGCTCCTCCTTGTAGGTAACCAGAGCAGTGTTGCTGGTAACGTACTGAGACAGATCATAATCATCCATGTTAAAGTCCGCAGCGCTGGTATCAACACCGCCGGCACCGAGCATGTCGGTCACAGCAACGTCCAGAGCCAGGAAGGAAACATCGGGATACTTGGTCTGAGCCTCATGCAGGGTGTTGGCAAACAGGTAGCCGGCCATGACCACGGCCTTGGCGCCGTCGTTGACAGCGTTATCAACCTGCTCCAGACGGGCAGCATCAGAGTCCTCAGTGGGACGATAGTAGTTGGCCTTCAGACTGTTGTTGGCGCAGAAGTCCTGAACGCCCTGCCAGGTGTACTGGTTGAAAGACTGGTCATCAATGTTGCCCACGTCCGTGATGAACGCAACATCGGTCTTTGCATCGGAATCGGTTGCGGCTGCCTCGCTGGTGGTACCAGTCGTGGTAGAGGCACCGGAATTCGAAGCAGAGGAATCATTGCTGCAGGCAACCAGCGAAAACGCCATGCTTGCTGCCATGACCAAAGCAAGAATCTTTTTCATGACTTGTGTTCTCCTTTGTTTTCAGGTAAATCAGAGACAAAATATCCCTGCCATACAAGTAGAAGTATAACGGTTTTTCGGCTCTTTTGCAATGAAAACGGGCATTACAAAAACATAACAAACTTTTGACACATATTTAATGATCAGTTCTGATAGTCGCAGGCCACATTGGGAGTCTGGGGCAGATTGGAAGGATCCGGATCGGAGTAGCGTTCCACCTTGACCGTGCCAGAAAGGATATCCAAATAGAGACGCTCGTACTCATCCTGAGAAAAGTCAATGAAATTCCACTGTGCCGTCGCCAGCCCCAGCGCGCCGACAGACACACCAAGGCGTTCGGTTTGTCCTGCCTGGTCGCCGTTCCAGCCTGCGCCGTCTGCGTAAAATTCATACAGCTGATTCTGGACCACCGTAGAGTAACGCTTGACCGCAGACCCGATCACCTGGCTGCCCAGATTGCTCTGGTTCCAATCGGCCGCAATGACATGCCCGCCGCTCTCCTGCGCGGCGGTGACGCAGCTCTGAGCAAGAGTTCCGCCACAGGCGAAAATCAGCTGGGTACCGTCGGCATACCAGCCGCTCATACGGGCAGAGATTTCCTCCGAGGCATCATACTGCCCGCTATACCAGATTTTGAGATAGACTTCCACGCCGTTATGCTCGGCAGCAGCCTGCGCTCCCTGCAAGAATCCGGTCCCGTAACGGACGATGCCCGGCAGCATATCCGCCCCCAGAAAACCGAGGCTGGTATATCCATCCGATACCGCTGCATAACCGGCCAGATAGCCGGCCTGCTCCTCACTGAACAGAACGCAGTGGGTGTTGGAGGCCGTGCTGTAACTGGAATAATCCTCACTGTGAGGTTCTCCATCCAACAACAGATAGCTGACCGTCGGATAATTGTTCTGAAGCTCGTACAGAGGAACTTCCATATCCTGTCCGGCACATACGACCAGTTCTGCACCGCTGGCAGCAGCCTGACGCAGGACATCCTCGTTGGCCTCCAGGCCTTCCCCTTCTGCCGTAAACAGCTGTGCCGTGTAGTTGAACGTGGCACAGAAATTCTGCACACCCTGCCAGAGCATGGCATTCATGCCGGTCTCCGCACCATCGGAATCAATGGCAAGTGCAATGGTGGTCCCACCGCCATCCAGCGGAGTCTCTGCATGTTCATCGGGTTCCAGCACGTAAGCAGCATCGTCCTGAAGGGCAGGCGAAGCAATAGTGGTGGAATCCTGTGCATTGCAGGCTCCGAATGTTATCACCATGGCCCCACACAATCCAAGGGACAAGAGTTTCTTAATCAAAACGTATCTCCTCAAATCTTAGAAAAAACAAACGCCGTGCGGCAAAAGTCCAAAATATGCTGCCGCTGCGGCAATGACCTTTCTAGTATGCCGTATCCGGCGTCTGTTGTCAACTGAGACCCGACACATCGGAATGTGCTTCCTGATATCCGGAATTCAGGACTCGAGATTCTTGGGTCCAAAGCCAAGGGGCAGCAGGTCCCCCAGTGTGCAGGTCTGGTAGTCCTCCTCGCTTTTCGCCAGGATCACCCGCAGACTGTTGCCGCCGAACTCAAACAGTGCCTGGCGGCAGACTCCGCAGGGACTGGTGGGAAGTGTATTTACCTGATTCTCCATACTTCCTACAATGGCAATTGCCTCAAACTCACGCTCGCCACTGCTTACCGCCTGGGCAAGAGCAGCGCGCTCCGCGCAGATGGTGGGGGAAAACGAGGCGTTTTCAATGTTGCAGCCGACATAGACCTTGCCGCTTTTTCCCAACAGGGCTGCGCCCACCTTGAAGTGGGAATACGGCGTGTAAGCATTTTCCCGCACGGCAAAGGCTGCACGGATCAGTTCCCTGTCCCCCATCACAGGGTCACCCCCAGTGCGACTTTCATCATGGCGGTAAAGCTGGTCTGGCGCTGTTCCGGAGTGGTAATCTCAGGGGAGACAAAACTGTCCGAGATCGTCAGCAGGCAAGCCGCACGCTTGCCAAGAACTTTGGCATTGTGAAAGAGGGCAAAACTTTCCATCTCCACCGCAACGCAGCCTTTTTCGTCACGCAAACGCTCCCAGTAGAGCGGCTTCTCGTCGAAAGGCTCGCGATAAAACACATCGCTGGAATGGATAACGCCCTCAATCAAAGGGATATTCTGGGCCGCCGCACTGGCACGCAGGGCATCATTGAGTTCCGCGTTGGGCAGCTGAATGTCATCAGGGTCGCCGGATTGGGTCCGGGCATAGCTGCTCTCGGAATAAGCTCCGGTCGCCAATACCACATCAAACAGGCGGGCCTTTTCGGTATAGGACCCGGCGGAACCGATACGGATAATGTTCTCGACTCCATACTGGGTGTACAGTTCGTAGGAATAAATGCCGATGGACGGCATGCCCATTCCGCTGCCCATCACGCTGACGGGATGGCCCTGATAGGTCCCAGTATACCCGAGCATCCCCCGGACGTCAGTGACGAGACGCGGATTTTCCAGAAAGGTATCCGCAATGAATTTGGCTCGCAGCGGATCGCCGGGCATCAGTACTGTGGGGGCAAAATCTCCGTTTTGCGCACGGTTATGAGGGGTAGACATCAATCATCTCTCCTTTTGGATACTTGCCGCCTGATGCGGCTGTTTTTCATGCATTCAGTATACCACATTTTGCTGCTTTGTGGTAAACTGAAACAAAGATTCCATGAGTTCTTCACCACTTCAAATCCGGGAGTCTTGGGAAAGGATATTCGCCATGAATCTGCCTACACACTGTGGTTTATGCCCGCGAAAGTGCGGCGCCGACCGCTCGGCGGGAGAAATCGGCCAATGCGGCGCGGGCGACCGGCTGCTTGTGGCGCGGGCTGCCCTTCACCACTGGGAGGAGCCCTGCCTGAGCGGACCACCCGATGCAGAAACCGGCAGCGGGACGATCTTTTTTACCGGCTGCCCGCTCAAATGCTGTTACTGCCAGAATTATCAGATCAGCCAGGAAGGCTTGGGCAAAGAGATCAGCCAACAGCGGCTAGAGGAAATTTTCCTGGAATTGCAACGAAAAGGAGCGCAGAATCTGAACCTGGTAACGGCGACGCAATGGCTGCCTTGGATAATTCCCGCACTGAAAAACGCCCGGGCTCGCGGGCTGCACATTCCGGTGGTCTACAACACAGGAGGCTATGAGCGTGTGGAGACGGTGCGCGCCTTGCTTGATGTAGTGGATGTCTGGCTCGCCGATTATAAATATGTGGATTCCGAACTTTCCGCGCAGCTTTCCCATGCGCCGGATTACAGTGAAGTATGCGAAGCAGCCCTCCGCCAGATGCTCCGGCAAACCGGAGCGCCTGTGTATAACGACCAGGGATACCTGACCCGCGGCGTGATCATCCGGCATCTGGTGCTGCCTGGCCATGCGGAGGACTCCCTGCGTGTCATTGAGCGGATGGCCGCGCTGAAGAAGGAAACCGGGGTTCCGTTCCTTACCAGCATGATGTCCCAGTTCACCCCATTTTACCATGCGGCTGAACACGGCCTGGCACGTCGGGTGACCAGCTATGAATATCGAAAGGCTGTGGAAGCTGCCATAAACGCCGGTCTGACCGACGGATACATGCAGCAAAAAAGCAGTGCCCGCGAGGAGTATACTCCCCCCTTCGATCTGGAGGGAGTGTAACGCTCCCCGGCGCTCTTGATTTTGTGCTGATTTTCGTTTAGAATCGTTCTTTAGAATTTCCGGATTTTTGCCGGATGACGCAATTGAGTTTTGGCCCGCCGTTTGCGGGCCTGATAGGAGGTACCAGCCATGCCCCTTGGGACAAACCACCGCAAGATGTGCTTCCGGTTATTGGCCGGAGCTGTGTTTGCCCTGATGCTTTTGTACAACTGTCTGACCCCTTATATTGCCGACGATTTTACCTTTGCCTATTCCTTCGATACCGGGCTGCGTCTCCAAAGCCTGCCGCAGCTTATCCAGAGCCTGGCCTTCCATTACATGGAATGGACTGGACGGGTCGTGGTCAAGTTTTTTGCCCAAGGCTTTACCATGTTTCCCAAAATCATCTTTAACCTCTTCAATGCTGCTGCCTATCTGGCGTTGGGGCTGGTGATTTACCGGCTGGCAAGGGGGCGGCGAAGCGGGCGGTACGATATCTTGACCTTCCTTTTGATCGAGGCAGCTCTTTGGGAAATCAGTCCGGCGTTCGGGCAGACGAACCTCTGGATGTGCGGAGCTTGCAATTATCTGTGGGCAACTCTCGGGTGTCTTGCTTTTTTGCTGCCGTGGCGCTATTATCTGCAAAAGCCTTTTGCTTCAGGCAGGAAAACGGCTGTGGGCATGGCAGTTGCCGGGCTGTTCGCCGGCTGGCTCAGCGAGAATACCAGCGCCGGAATGCTTGTCTGTCTGGTACTGTGCATCGGCTTTCTGCTGGTACAAAAAAAGCGGGTGCCGCTTTGGATGTACACTGGATTTGTCGGTGCTTTGCTGGGATTTGTGATCCTGATCGCCGCACCGGGCAATTACAACCGGGCGGACGACTTTGTCGATACCACACCGTTTCTGACAAAATACGCGGTCCGATTCTTGAACTGCGTTGACATGTTGTGGGAAAACGCACTGCCGCTTTTGCTGGTATTTGCAGCGCTGTATGTACTGCTCTGGTGGCAGAAGCCCTCTCCGACCGCGTTGGTCTGGCCGGTCATCCTGCTCTTGGGAGGACTCGGTGCCAATTTTGCCATGATCCTGAGCCCGTTTTATTATGACAGGTCCTCCCACGGAGTTTTCAGCCTTCTGGCAGCAGCCTGTGCCGCCTGTGTGGTTCAACTTGAGGGAGTACAGCTCCGCAAACTGTTGGCCGCGGGCACTGCGTGTATATCGCTGATCTGTCTCTTTGATGTTTGCAATGCGACCTACGATATCGCAAGCTACTGGATGATGTACTGCACCCGCGAGTCCCTCATTGTTGCAGAGGCCGCAGACAATGACGGTGCTCCCATCGTCACATACGGTATCGAGCCCTATACCCGGTGGTGCGGCGCCTTTGATCTGCCGGATATCCGCGAGAATGGCGAGGATTCCATTGCACTTGCCCGTGCCAAGTGGTATGGCGTGGCCGAGCTGACGGCGGACGAGGTGCGCACCTATCCCTTCCCCGGTCACACGAATGCCGCGTATGAAGCCGGCTATGAACAGAGCGATTCCGAGGCAGAGACTTCGACTTCGGAGACACAATAAAAAACACTTTTCTGTCATCTCCCTGCCTCCGAATAAAATTTCTCCCCCTTTTCCAGAGCTTTTCCAGGCTGGGTATTATAATACCAATTCACTATTAGAAACAGCGAAGCCCTCCCGGGGCAACTCCCGGGAGGGCTTCGTTTACGTCAGCATCAGCTGGCAAGATTGCATATTATAACGCAGCAAATCACACAGGATGGCTCTTGTTCTCGTAGTCAGCATGCAGTGCATCCACACCCTGGAGGCGTGCGTTGCGCTTTTCAAAGAACTTGGGCGCAACCTGCGGGAACATTGCGTAGGTCAGGACATCCTCTTCCTGAATTGCATACTTGGCGGCCTCGGCCTTCAGCTTATCCATCTCAGGCTCCAGCGTATCTGCAAAGCGGCAGGTAATGGGCTTTTCGCCCTTGAGGATCATGGCCTGGAATTCGGGCTTGATGGGCGCGGGGGTCTTGCCGTAATCGCCATGGATCAGGCCCTTGAACTCCTTGGTGACCATCTTGTAACGTTCGCCCAGAATAACATTGAAGACCGCCTGGGTACCAACAATCTGGCTGGTGGGGGTGACCAGCGGCGGATAGCCGGCATCCTCACGGACGCGCGGGATCTCCTTGAGCACTTCGTCCAGCTTGTCTTCCTTGCCGGCATCCTTGAGCTGCTTGAGCATATTGGAGAACATGCCGCCCGGCACCTGATAGAGCAGCGTATTGGCATCAACGCCCAGGCTCTTGGGGCTGATCTGGCCGTTGGCAATGTACTTTTCACGCAGCTTGGCAAAGTACGCACGGACAACATTCAGCTGGCCGAGGTCAAGACCGGTATCGTAATCGGTCCCCTGCAGGGCTGCAACCAGACTCTCGGTGGGCATATGGGAAGTACCCAATGCCAGAGGGCTCATGGCAGTATCCACGATATCAGCACCGGCTTCAATGCCCTTGAGGATGGACATGGAAGCAAGGCCCGCCGTATAGTGGCTGTGAATGTCAATGGGAATGCTGACGGTCTCCTTCAGCTTCTTGACGAGGTCGTAGCAGGTATACGGCTTGAGCAGGCCGGCCATATCCTTTATGCAGATGGAGTTTGCCCCCATCTCTTCAAGGGTCTTGGCGTACTGGGCAAAGTATTCATTGTTGTGGACCGGGCTCAGCGTGTAGCTGATGCAGGCCTGAACATGGGCGCCTTCCTTGTTGGCGGCCTTGATGGCGGTCTGCAGATTGCGCGGATCATTCAGGGCGTCAAAGATACGGATGACGTCAATGCCGTTGGCAACAGATTTCTGGACGAAATACTCAACCGCGTCGTCTGCATAGGGACGGTAGCCCAGCATATTCTGGCCGCGGAACAGCATCTGCAGCTTCTGATGGGGCAGTTCCTTGCGCAGGATGCGAAGGCGCTCCCAGGGATCTTCGTCCAGGAAACGGATGCAGGAGTCAAATGTTGCGCCGCCCCAGCACTCCACGGAGAAGTACGGGATTTTGTCCATTTCGGGCAGGATGGGACGCATCTCATCCATCGTCATACGAGTCGCCAGCAAAGACTGGTGCGCGTCACGAAGCACAACTTCGGTAATCTTTATCGGTTTCTTAGCCAATCTCGTTCACCTCGTTTTGAACCGCCAAGCGGTCACATCTCATATGTTGCGTTCTCTCAGTTCATGGTAACCAGCAGATCGCCGGAGCTGACGGTATCGCCCTTGCGGACATTGACGGTGGCAATGGTGCCGTCCTGGGGCGCGGAGATCTCGTTCTCCATCTTCATGGCTTCCAGAATCATCATGACAGAGCCGGCCTTGACGGAATCACCCGGCTTGACGCGGACATCGAGGATGTTGCCCGGCATGGGAGCAGAAACGGTGACGGCACCGGCAGCCCCCTGAGGAGCAGCGGGTGCAGGTGCA
>JFBN01347443.1_pt1 | contig 15497 bp, 10 predicted proteins | sample 768741 | NCBI WGS metagenome assembly JFBN01 (sample SAMN01983846, study PRJNA193217) | chicken gut metagenome | biome: terrestrial biome; isolation source: ceca of Broiler chicken | host: Gallus gallus | place: United Kingdom: England | collected 2010-09-07
TCCATGGCGGAGGCATACAGCAGTCGGGCAATGCGGTCCGGATTGGTCATGACGTCCATCCGCTGGCAGTAGACGTCGCTCAGGCTGAAAGCAGTCTCGGCAGGCAGTCCGCCCTGCACCGCCGCCCGGGTGACCAGTGTTATAAAACCGATAAAGGTATACCGGATTTGATGCAGCGGATTGTCGGACATTCTGCCGTTGCGTCCCTGGGTAGGGAATACCATCCGTCGGGCCAGTTCCTGCTCGTCTCCGCGGGCAATGGCATCGCAGATGGCAGTCTCGAAATCTCCCGGCACGTGCCCTTCCATATCTTCCCGGTTTTCAAACAGCTGCTGACTCAGCGCCGGGGTAGTGGCCGGGCGGAGGTTGGTGTTGTCACAAAACAGCACGTCTGCCGGGGAAACCACCTGTCCGGTGGCCGCCTGTGCCAGCAGACAGAGCAGCGCTTTCATCTGGGGAAGGGACAACATAGGGACATTCATCAGCAGGGAACAATATGCCTTGAGATAGGCCGGAGCCACCGCTCCGGCACAGAAGGCCAGCACTTCCTCCCGGCTGTGGGGCAGGGGCCCCGCCGGCCCCGCCAGACAGTAACGCCCGTCCGGCAGGCGAAGAATCCCGGTAAAAAAGCCGGGTTCGTTGTACAAAATCAGGGGATGTGTCTCGTCCCGGTGCTGCAGGGCAAAGTCCTGGAGTACCAGTTGTGCCACTCGCCGGGATATAAAATCCGTCGAAAGTTCCGGCCAGAAGGACAGGTAACGGCCTTCGGCATCGGAAATGGCCAGGGGAAGGCGGGATGCCTCGTACAGCTGGCCGCAGAATGCGGCGAAGGGATCGGCGGTGGGGCTCATGGGACAACACCTCCTGGAAAGCAAAGCATAAAAAACCGTTACCTGATTTTAGCATAACTTGCCGGATTTTGATAGATTGGGTTCAAAATTTCTCCTACAATAGCAACAGCACGGGAAAATATTTCCCATACCAGCGAAAAGCAAGAAATCAGAAGGAGAAATTATATGGAAAAGAAAGCATCCAAAGGGCGTTTGCCTGTGGTGATCATGTCCATTGTGGCCGTCATCGCACTCATCGCCAACATTGCCTGCGGCATGTTCTTCTCGGCCATCAATGCCTTTATGGCGGCCAACCTGAACACTCGCCTGCCGGGCGCGAAAAACACCGAAATTCAGTCTCTCTCCCTGACGCCGGACGAGGCCGAGCAGGCCAGCCGGGACATGGCGCAGGAACTGGAGAGCGAGGGCATTGTCCTTTTGGAAAACAAGGAAAACGCCCTGCCCCTTTCCCAGGGCGAGCCGATCAATCTCTTCGGCTATGCCAGCGTTGATCCGGTTTACGGCGGCTCGGGCAGCGGCGCCGGTGATAACACCAACAACGTGGACCTGATCCAGGGCCTGACCAATGCCGGCTTTACCGTCAACCAGGATCTGGTGGATTTTTACCGCAATTCCGGCGTCAGCCGCCCGGAATCCACCGGTTTCAGCGGCGCGGATTTCACCCCTGCCGAGGTCCCCGCCAGCCAGTATACCGATGACCTCATGACCTCCGCCCGGGCGTTTTCCGGCGTGGCGGTAGTGGTGATCTCCCGCACCGGCGGTGAGGGCGATGACCTGCCCCAGGACATGTACGCGGCCGGTTACAGCGACACCGACGACGGCAGCCATTATCTGGAACTGACCCAGGATGAAAAAGATCTGCTGGAACTGGTCAAGGCACAGAACTTTGACAAGGTCATTGTGCTGCTGAACACTTCCAACGCCATGGAACTGGGCTTTTTGGAAGAGGAAGGCATCGACGCTGCGCTGTGGATCGGCGCGCCCGGTGCGACCGGCATGAACGCAGTGGGCCAGGTGCTCTCCGGTGAGGTGAACCCTTCCGGCCGTCTGACCGACACCTACGCCTATGATCTCACCACCTCTCCTGCCTATTGGAATGCAGGCGTGTTCAACTATACCAATCTGGAAAACCGCAATTACTTCGAGTACGCCGAGGGCATCTATGTGGGCTATCGCTTTTATGAGACCCGCTGGATCGACAACACCACCGGCGCCTGCGACGAGGACTCCTACCAGGCCATGGTGCAGTATCCCTTCGGCTACGGCCTGAGCTACACCACCTTTGAACAGTCCATCGCTGATTTCCAATCCGACGATACCAACATCACCATGGATGTGGAAGTGACCAATACCGGCGATGTGGCCGGCAAGGATGTGGTGCAGGTCTACTACACCGCACCCTACACCGTGGGCGGCATCGAGAAGAGCCATGTGGTGCTGGCCGGCTTTGGCAAGACCAGTCTGCTGGACCCCGGAGCCAGTGAAACGGTGACTGTGACCTTCGCCGTGGAGGATATGGCCTCCTACGATTACCTGGAGAACGGCTGCTATGTGCTGGATGCGGGTACGTACCAGATCAAGCTGATGGGAAATGCCCACGATGTCATTGACAGCCGGGATTACACCGTGGAGGATACGGTCATCTATGATGAGAGCAATCCCCGCTCCAGCGACGATACCGCCGCAGTCAATCAGTTTGACGATGTGACCAACGGTCAGATCACCCAGTATGTCTCCCGTGCCGACTGGGAGGGAACGCTGCCCACTGCCCGTCCTGCCGAGAAGGAGGCAGGTGCAGATACTGTTGCCCAGTTCACCCAGGAAGCCACCTATGCCGTGGACGACAGCGACCCGGCCATCACCATTGCCAATCATGGCCTGACCTTGGAGGACATGGCAGGCCTCGACTATGACGATCCCCAGTGGGAATCTCTGCTGGAACAGCTGTCAGTAGATGACATGACCAACATGATCTCCAATGGCGGCTGGTCCACCCCGGCGGTGGACAGCGTGGGCAAGCCCGCCACCACTGAGCTGGATGGCCCTGCCGGCATCAACAGCCTGACCAGCGACCTGAAAGGTGTGCGCTTCCCGGCACAGACCATCATCGGCGCTACCTGGAATGTGGAACTGGTGGAGCGGTTCGGCCAGACGCTGGGCGCTGAGGCTGCCGCTGACCATGTGACCGGCCTGTATGCGCCGGGCGCCAATATCCATCGCACTCCCTTCGGCGGCCGTAACTTTGAGTATTACTCCGAGGACGGCCTGCTCTCCGGCAAACTGGCAGCAGCGGAAGTCCGCGGCTGCATGAGCCAGGGCGTCTTTACTTACGTCAAACACTTTGCCCTCAACGACCAGGAGGCAAACCGCCTGTCCCTGTCGGTATGGGCCAACGAACAGGCCATCCGTGAACTTTACCTGAAACCCTTTGAGCTGGCGGTCAAGGAAGGCGGAACCACCGGCATCATGTCCAGTTACAGCTACCTGGGCAATACCTGGGCAGGCGCAAGCCATGCCCTGCTGACCAGCGTCCTGCGGGACGAGTGGGGCTTCCGCGGCACAGTCATCACTGACTCCGCCATGGGCAACACCAGCTGGATGGACGTGAATCTGGCCATTCGTGCCGGCGGCGATATGATGCTCTGCCTGATGGGCGTCACCCTGGACAGCTCTTCCAACACTGCACAGCAGGCCATGCGCCGGGCCTGCCACAACATCCTGTACACCGAGGCCAACAGCATTGCTGTGGCTGTGGCCGCAGACACCAGCCCCTACTGGGTGATCCTGCTGGCAATTGTGGACATCATTGTGGTGTCCGCCGTGGTGCTGGTGCTGCTGCGGAAAAAGGCACTGAAACTGCCGGTGAAGGCGGGCATTGTGGCCGTCATCGCGGTGGTTGGCGCAATCCTCTGCTATGTGCTGTTCTTTGCTACTCCGGCTACGGCCCCGGCGTCTGACCAGACCGACGACAGCGCAGCTGTCACCGAACAGGCTTCCGAGGAGTCTGCCGACACCGCAGCGGATACCGCCACGGCAGAGTCTGCTGAGGGCGTGGTTCTCCAGATGGACGGAACCGGCGACGGCGCGGAAAACGCCTGGCTGGGCTGCCATCTGACCCTGAACGAGGACGGCAGCTTCCTGCTGACCTGGGATTACAATGCGGAAAACTCCGGCATCGAGGGCGACCGCGGAACCTGGGAACAGGGGGAGGACGGAACCATCACCATGACCGGTACTCGCACCTTCACCGCTACCACAGAGGACGGCACGAACTACACCTGCTCTCTGCTCAATGAGGAGACCGGCATCAATTGCACCGCCACCGGCGCCATGGGCGCTGCGGGCGGCAGTGCAGCGGCAGCCGCTCTCCCCGAAGGCGCAGTCATGCAGCTGAACGGAACCGGCGACGGTGAGGAGAACGCCTGGCTGGGCTGCCACTTGACCCTGAATGAGGACGGCAGCTTCCTGCTGACCTGGGACTACAACGCTGAGAACTCCGGCATTGAGGGTGACCGCGGAACCTGGGAAAAGGATGAGGACGGAACCATCACCATGACCGGTACTCGCACCTTCACCGCTACCACCGAGGACGGCACAAACTACACCTGCTCTCTGCTCAATGAGGAGACCGGCATCAACTGCACCGCCACCGGCGCGATGGGCGCTGCAAGCGGCAGTGCGGCGGCAGCCGCTCTCCCGGAAGGCGCAGTCATGCAGCTGAACGGAACCGGCGACGGCGCGGAGAACGCCTGGCTGGCCTGCCATCTGACCCTGAACGAGGACGGCAGCTTCCTGCTGACCTGGGACTACAACGCTGAGAACTCCGGCATTGAGGGCGACCGCGGAACCTGGGAACAGGGTGAGGACGGAACCATCACCATGACCGGTGCTCGCACCTTCACCGCCACCACAGAGGACGGCACAAACTATACCTGCTCTCTGCTGAATCAGGAGACCGGCATCAACTGTACCGCTACCGGCGTACTCCAGGGCTGATTTTCTACTGACATTTTCTACTTGCTTTTTGCGGGCCATGCCCCGACCAGTGTATTGCTGGCCGGGGCATGGCTATTTTTATATTCTGTGCCAGGCAAACTGCTGTAGCGGGGGAGAAGTCTGACGGGCGGCGAGGCTCAGGAAACCTGATGCCTGGCAAATGCGCGGCAGGTGATCCCTGCACCTGCGCCGAGGAAAAGCAGTGTAGCCGGGACGGCCCATATGGCGTACAGCATACCGTTTCCCATTTGCTCCACCGACAAAAGGGAAACAGCCAGCACATGATAGATGGGAAGAAGCCCGACCAGTCGGAACAGGGGACTTTTCTCGGTAACGGGCAACAGGATGGGGAACAGGAAAATCGCCGCTGACGCAACCAAAGCCACAATCTGATTTTTGCTGACGGCAGACAGGAACAGTGTGATTCCCGTCATGCTGAGGGTACAGGTAAAGGCCAGCAGAATCTGATATTGGATCAGCGTGCCGCAGGTGATGTTGAAGGGAATGAACGCCTCCACATAGTCGTTGGGAGCAAATAAAATGCTGCAATCCAGCCCCTCCCTTCCGTAAAAGGCAAGAGCAAGGAGCAGGGAAAAGGCTGCAACCACTGCGGTGGTGAGAAGGGCGGTGAGAATACCGGTAGCTACCTTTGCCGTGGCGCATTTTGTCCTTCCATACCGGCTGGCCAGCAGGAGATTGTCCAACCCTTCATACTCGCCGGAAAAGATGGAAGCCAGCAGGATAATGACCGCCAGAGCAAGAGCCAGGAAAACCCGCACCAGGTTCCGGCTGGTGGAGAGCCATCCGTCCACATAGCCGATTTTGATTTCTTCCTCACCGAATACATCTGAAACGGTGAGTCCGTTCCAGTTCCCGTCCTGATCGGAAAAGCGGGAAAAAACGGCGGACTGCGTGGCGTTCTCATACAGATAAACCGCATTGAGTCCGTTCAGGTCATGGGACGGTGCAAAATCCTCCATCATTTGTTGGACCTTTTCGTCGGTCAGCAGCCCCGCGTATCTGGCGGCAATGTCCTTGTCAATCTCTACCGCCCGTTTCCCTGTGCCTTCCGCGCTTACGCCGTCGAAAGCATATTTATTCTGATAGGTGGAAAAGGAGAGCAGGGCGGAAAACAGAAGGACCCCGGCCAGGGTGATCACCGATAATCGCCGGGCAAACACTTTCCGAAGTTCAAACAGAATCAGCCGTTTCATTTCTCGTCGCCTCCCTTGAAATAGTACAGGTACAGATCTTCCAGCGTGGGCCGCACCCTCACCGCATGCTGCAGCGGCGGACGGTCGCCGATGATCCGCAGAATCGTCTGGCCCTCACTGGTGTTGCGCAGATTGCTGGTGTTGAAAACCGCCACATAGTGTTCGGCACGGGCGGCAGGAACGGTACATTCCCACACCTGTCCGTCGATTTCACGGGTGATCTGATGGGGAGCCCCGAAATGGATGACCCGTCCGGCTTTCATCAGGATGATCTCTTCCGCGATGAACTCCACATCGGACACAATGTGCGTGGACAGAATGACAATGCGGTCTTTGGAAAAGGCGCTGATCAGGTTGCGGAAACGGACCCGCTCTTTCGGGTCGAGCCCCGCCGTTGGTTCGTCCAGAATCAGGATATGAGGGTCGTTGAGCATGGCCTGGGCGATCCCCAGGCGCTGCTTCATGCCGCCGGAAAAGGTCTTGATTTTGTGCCGGCTCTCCCGGGATAAGCCCACGGCCTCCAGCAGTTCCGTGGATTTCTTCCGCGCCGCCTTGTCGTCCAGGCCTTTCAGGGCGGAGAGATAAAGCAAAAAATCCAGCGCCGAAAAATCCGGGTAATACCCGAAGTGCTGGGGCAGGTAGCCAAGAAGATCCCGGTAACGTTCCCCCAGCCTTACCGTGTTTTTCCCGTTCAGCAGGATTTTCCCGGCGGTGGGAGTTTGAAGATTGCACAGCAGCCGCATCAGCGTGGTTTTCCCCGCGCCGTTTGCGCCCAGCAGTCCATAAACGCCCTTTGTCAGGGTAAGGTTCAGATCTTTCACGGCGGCTTTGGAACCAAATCGCTTGGTCAGCCCGATTGTCTTTAATTCCATACAAGAGCTCCTTTCCTCATGGCAGGTAAAAAAATACTCTCCATGTGTTTTCATGGAGAGTATAGAAAGGAAATCTCTACTTTTTATCTACAGGAGATGGGAAGAAGTCAGATACCCTGGCTCCGTTTGGAGTGTTTTCAATCCTCAAATACCCGTTGTGGTGCTCACAGAGCAGCTTGCAGAGATACAGCCCCAGCCCGAAATGCTCCGAACGGTTGCTTTCCTGTGTGTAATAGGGTCTGGCAGCTTTTTGAAGGCTTGTGTCATCAAAGCCCTTTCCGTCGTCGGATACCGATAGGAGCAAGCCGTTCCCCCGCAGGGCGAAGGACAGAGTCACGGTGGTCCGGGCATATCCAACGCAACCACACGGCCCTCTCCGCTGCCGTAGATTTTTGATACTTCTTTTGCAGCAATATCCATAAAAAACACTCTCCTTATCTGTGATATAAGGAGAGTGTAAAATCCAAATCTCAAAAATTGCTCAGAAATTGTGACGCAGCCGGAAGGAAGCGGTGGCTGTGGCGCCGTGCCCCTTCCCATTGGCGAGGGTCAGCGCCCCTCCGTGTTTCAGGCACAGTGTCTGGCAACTGTAAAGCCCCATTCCAAAGTGGGAGGAATCACCGTCCAGTTTCCCGAAGGGTTTGGGGCCCTGTTGTACCAGCCCGGCGGGATAACCGGGGCCATCATCTGTGACCGACAGCAGCAGAAAGTCGTCTTGCTGTTGCAGGGATATGCGGATCTCGCTTGCTGCAAAGCGGACCGCATTTCCGATGAGGTTCTCCGCCACCGTCAGCAAAACCGCCGGATCGACGTCTACGGTTCCCTGGTCGGGGGCGCAAACGGTCAGCTTCAAGGCCCCGGCAAGGAGCTTTGCCGTCTCTTCCAGTTCCGAGCGCAGCAGGGAACAGGGGAAATCCCGTACCCGCAGAGGAATTTGCTCCAATCGCTGGATACTGCTCATTGCTTCCACATACTGTTCAATCCGCTGGGTATAGCTTTCCAGCCGGTCGATAGTCTGCTGGTCGGCCATGCCCTGCCGCAGCAATTTCACCGTTCCTTTCAAAACGGTGATCGGGTTTCTCAGATCGTGGGCAAAGGCGGCGTTCAGCCGTTTTCGTTCATCCATCTGCCGCCAAAGCTCCTGATTCGATTTCAGAAGTTCCCCGCGCATGGTATCAAAGGCGGCACAGAGCTGTCCCAATTCGTCCTGAGAGCGGACCGGCATGGAAAAATCCAGATCGTGGTTCTGGATTCTTGCCATTCCTTTTCGCAATACGGCAATCGGTTGTTTCAGTTTGAGGTGGTACTATAAAATTCCCGACAGAGCCAGGCCTCCCATGGGAAGGGCGATGCAGGCCACCATTTGGACAATGCCCAGTACCGACAATATGGTTTGCTGGGATGCAGTGGGCGTTTCCAGCCGGATGGCCGAACCGTCAGATAAAATCTCCATTCCGCCGGTGGGGAGGGTGCTGCTGATCCAATTACACAGCACAAAGACAAGGCCCAGCAGCAAGAAGGCTGCCAAAACGCAGCAGGAGGACAAAAGGAGAAGGGTTTTCTTTAACCCCATATTTTTTAGGCGTTCCACCGATAACCGCACCCCCAGACTGTTTCAATGTAACTGTGTGTGGTATGGGCGGCAAACTTGGCCCGTATTTTCCGGATGTGTTCCATGATCGTGTCGCTGTTTCCGTCCCCATCCAGCCCCCAAACAAGTTCATAGATCCGTTCCCGGTCAAAGACCTGCCCGGCGTTGAGGGAGAGAAGCTCGACGATTTCAAACTCCCGCCTGGATAATGGGATGTTCTGATGATGGATGGTGGCGGTGCGGGCGGTGTAATCCAAGGTCAGGTCCCCGAAAAAACGGACCGCAGAATGGTTCTGACGCCGCTGTTCCCGCCGCAGGTGTGCGGCAATGCGCGCGCCCAGTTCGTCCAGGTCAAAGGGCTTTACAATGTAATCGTCTGCCCCGGCCTGGAAGCCGATGATTTTATCGCTGGATTCCAGTCGGGCTGTCAGAAACAGGATGGGACAGGAAATATAATCCCGGATTTTCTGGCATACAGTCAGCCCGTCCATGCCCGGCATATTGATGTCCAGCAAAATCAAATCCGGGCGGCATGCGATTTTCTGGAGCGCTTCCTGGCCGCTGAAGGCAGGCAAAATGTCATATTGGGCCTGAAAATACCGCTGTATCATCTCGACGATGCCTTTCTCGTCATCCACAATCAGAATTTTGGGTTTCGTAGTCCCCACCTCCAATCGTCTCAACATACAATACAAATCTCAAAATATCCTCAAAAGGCTTCGGCTGTTTGCAATGCTATTATAGTTTTTACAAAAGAGCGATACAAGAAAGGGGCACAGAGGTTTTGCCATGCGCAGATGGTGACCAAGGCAAAACACGGACAGAACAGTTCTGGCCGCCGTCGAATTCTTGATAGCGAAAGCATTCTGCCGGGCGAAGCCCCTGCCGATCCCGGCGCTGCTCAACCTGCGTGGGGACTTGCCTCACTTTGACCGGAACATCGCCGGAAGGAGAAACACTGGGTTTGGCCTGATAAAAATAGACAAAATATCATTTGATTTTTTGTGAAGGGGGTTGCAGTCGACATCCTTGTGAGACATAATCCGGAGGAGTATAATAAAAAATATCCCTGTTATGTAGAATCGGTCACCGTTACCCCTTTTTGAGGGGCGGAGGGCTGCCGAAAATCAAGGAGGAATCGGGTTGAAAACGATCTGTCAAAGAGGATTGGCGCTGCTGACAACGCTGGCGCTGATGCTTACCTGGGCGGTTCCGGCCTTTGCCGCCGGGGAAACCTATCAGGTACAGTACGATGTGACCTATGACCAGAGCGAAGCACGAACCATGCTGGATATGGTGAATGACTTCCGTACGGGAGGCGACGCCTGGTACTGGGATGAGTCGGATACCAATCAAGTACAGGTGTCCGGCCTGCAGCCGCTGACCTATGACTACGAACTGGAAAAGGTGGCCATGCAGCGCGCGGCGGAGGTTGCCATCAGTTTTTCCCATACCCGGCCAGACGGAACCGCATGCTGGACGGCATTTGACGAGGTGGGCAGCAACTTTGGCTACTCGCATGCCGAAAATATTGCTGCAGGCAGAACGACGGCGGCCGCTACTTTCGAACAGTGGCAGGAAACCGATGAAGATTACGCGGGCCAGGGCCATCGCCGCAACATGCTGTCCTCCGATAAGACCACGTTTGCCATCGGCCATGTAGTTTATCAGGGCATACACTTTTGGGTTCAGGAATTCGGAACGAACGTGGCGGGCGACACTGAGACTCCGGCCAATGACGTGGAGACCACGGTCACGGTTCAGATCAGCAGCGAACAGCTGACCCAGGCGACGGTGACCACGCCGGAGCCGCTTACGTTGAACATGGGCGAAACGGAAGAACTGCCTCCTGTGGAAGCCAGCATCGCTGTGACGGACGTATGGATGAGTCAACCGGTGGTGACGTCCCAGGCCAGCTGGCAGACGGATGCCAACGGTGTGGTGCTTGTGGATGGCAGCCAGGTGACGGCCCTCAAAGCCGGCACTACCACCCTGAACGGCACGGTACTGGGCCAGACGGTCACGCTGGATCTGACGGTGCAGCCTGCCTCGCTGGAGGGAGCCGCCGTCACGCTGGATCAAACCCAGTTTGCCGTGACCGGCAGCGAGATCCGGCCCGCCGTGACGGTGACCCTGGACGGTAAAACCCTGACCGAGGGAACCGATTACGACGTTACTTACACCAATAACAAAGAGATCGGCACGGCGACCGTCACGGTGACGGGCATCGGCAACTACGCCGGCACTGCGCAGACAACCTTTGACATTGTGGAGTGTGTCCACCAGTGGGACGAGGGCACGGTGACCACCGAACCCTTCTGCGACAGGGAAGGTGTGATGACCTACACCTGCACCGTCTGTCACGCAACCAGGACCGAGCCCATCGCCATGAAGCCCCATACGCCGATGACGATCCCGGGAGTGGAACCCACCTGCACCGTGGCCGGCCGGAGCGATGCCAAGATTTGCAGTACTTGCGGCAACACCCTGGAGGACGCGCATGAACTCCCCGCCCTGGGCCATGACTGGACAGAGTGGGAGGAAGTGCAATCCCCCAGCTGTACCGCAAGCGGTAGGAGACAGCGCGGCTGTAACCGCTGCGGCTATATCGAAATTGAGAATCTGAATCCCCTGGGCCATGACTTTGGCGAATGGCAAATCACCAAGGAACCCACCTGCACTGAGGAGGGTGAGCAGACCCGTGCCTGCAACCGCTGCGACGAAACTGAGACTGCGCCTGTGGCCGCTTTGGGCCATGACTTTGGTGAATGGCAGACCACCAAGGAACCCAGCTGCACGACGGAAGGCGAAAGCACCCGCTATTGCAGCCGCTGCGACGCAAGCGAGACTGAGCCTATCGCTAAGACGGAGCATACGCCGGAGGTGATTCCGGGCAAAGCTGCCACCTGCACCGAAGCCGGCCTGACCGACGGCAGCAAGTGCAGCGTCTGCGGAACCATTTTCACGGCACAGGAAGAAATCCCCGCTTTGGGCCATGACTGGGGCGAATGGCAGACCACCAAGGAACCCAGTTGCACGACGGAAGGCGAAAGCACTCGCTACTGCAGCCGCTGCGACGCAAGCGAGACCAAGCCTATCGCCAAGACGGAACATATGCCGGAAGTGATTCCGGGCAAAGCTGCCACCTGCACTGAAACCGGCCTGACCGACGGCAGCAAGTGCAGCGTCTGCGGAACCATTTTCACGGAACAGGAAGAAATCCCTGCCCTGGGCCATACCTTTGGTGAATGGCAGACGGTGGAATCTCCCAGCTGCACCGCAAGCGGTTCGAAAGAGCGGGTCTGTGAGCGCTGCGGCTATACCGAAACCCGCGATCTGGACCCCACGGGCCATACCTGGAACAGCGAGCCCACAGTGGACAAGGAACCCACCTGCACCGAGGAGGGCAGCCAGTCCATCCATTGCGCCAACTGCGATGCCACCAAGGATTCCCAGGTAATTCCTGCCCTGGGCCATGACTGGGGTGAATGGCAAATCACCAAGGAACCCACCTGCACCGAAGAAGGCGAGCAGACCCGTGCCTGCACCCGCTGCGACGAAACCGAGACCGAGACCATTCCGGCCACCGGGCATCGCTATGCGACAACCTGGACCAGCGATGCGTCCGGCCACTGGCATGCCTGCGAGATCTGTGGCGACCGTAAGGACCAGGAGGCGCACAGCTGGGAATGGGTGATCGACCAGCAACCCACCGGGACCCAGCCTGGCAAACAGCATCAACAGTGCACTGTTTGCGACTACAAAGGCCGGGAAGAAACGCTCCTCACAGCAACCCTCCCGGACGCCGAACCCGACACGAGCTACCGCGTGCAGATGTACGGCAATACTCCCGAGTCTGCGGTGCAAACGGAAATGCTCCAGCATGCCACGAACAAGCTGCCTGTCATCGCCGAGAAAGATGTGGTAAATATCCGTACCATCTTCTATGAAGTCGGGCTGCAGTACAAAATTGGGGAGAGCGCCTGGACGGACATGGAGGCCGCTGGCCGGTCGGTGACCATCACGCTGCCCTACCCGGATGGAACCAATAGCACCGACTACGATTTCATCGTGACCCATTACAGGGATGACAATACGGTGGAGCAGCCTGCTGTGACTGAGACGGAGAACGGCCTGCAGGTCACTCTCCAGGGACTTTCCCCGGTGGCAGTGACGTCCTACCAGCTTCAGGCAAAAGAAATGTCAAAGCCTGACACCGGATCTGAGGAGAAGAATCCCCCGGCTTCGCCCGACCCTGCACCTGAAACTGCATCTGCCCCGTCGTCCGAGCCGGCAGCTACCGCCGCGCCCGCCCAGGCGACGACACCCCAGTCCAGTATCCCCGCCACCGCCGACGACTTCCCGTTGGCGTTGCTGGTGGTGCTGTGCGCGGCAGGCGCTGGTGGCCTGGCCGTCTTGACATTCAAGCGCCGCCGCAACCGGTAAATATTTTTCATAAAACCGGCAACGCGGTTTGAAAACCAAGCATCCAAAAGCTGCCTCGGCCCAAAAAGCCGGGGCGGCCTTTTTTGTCAATTCCCGATTCTGTGATTACGAAGCCAGCGCCATCCAGGATGGTATCCCTGGGCGATTCTGCCTCTTTCAGAGGCGGCCGGGTAGCAGCCGCTACACCGGGATGGGAGCGCCGACGCAGCAGGCGCTAAACCGTCCGGTGCTTGCCTGTCCTTGCGCAGTCACGCAGCCGCCGAAACGAATGTGCATGCACCGTGTAGCGTGCCGGAACTTTCCGATGATGCAGCGGTCTGCCATTTGGCTGTGGCAGTGCCGCAGTCGTGCAGAAAGATTGCCTGCCGGACCCTATCGATACAAGGACCAAAAGAAGAAAAATACGTTAGCAAATAAATATAATGAGTGCTAACACAGAAGCGATCAGTTTATATATAGCGATATAACGTAACATATTGAAAAGAAACAAACCAATTGTGATAGTTTTATGAATTTTAGCACTAAACGCTTGACACTGCTAAAATTTGGATATATACTAAAGGCGTTCTCAGAAAGAGAGACACCACCGGGAGCGGAAGTTCCCGGAAGGGTGACTGGATTTCGGAGAAGCAAAAATGAGCCGCCCGCCGGGCGGTTGGTAACAGAAGCTCGCCACCGCGAGGAGAATTTCTCTCACACAGCTACGAGCCCGTTTGAAAACGGATTGGAGGTTATGACTTATGTTGCCTGTCATTTTTGGTGAGAATTTGTTTGATGATCTGTTCGATGATGCTTTCCAGATGCGTCCGCTGCACGACGTGAACAACGCCCTGTACGGCAAGCATGCCAAGGCTGTTATGAAGACCGATGTTCGGGAATTGGATAACGGTTACGAAGTGGCCGTTGATCTGCCCGGCTTCAAGAAGGATGAAGTCAAGGTTGACCTGAAGGATGGTTATTTGACCATCAGCGCTTCCAAGGGTCTGGACAAGAACGAGGAAGACAAGAAGGGCCATTACATCCGCCAGGAGCGCTACACCGGCCAGTGCAGCCGCAGCTTCTATGTGGGCGAGAACGTCCAGCCCAAGGATGTGCACGCCTCCTTTGAGGACGGCATCCTGAAGCTGACGCTGCCCAAGGCTGCTCAGCAGAAACTGCCTGAGACCAACACCATCGCCATCGCCATCGAATAATTCCTGCCCGCCGGATACAGAATCTGGTTGAAGCAGGTGGCCGCTTCATAGCGGCTTAAGAGAGGAGACAGGCTTTCCCGAGAGGGAGAGCCTGTCTCCTTTTTTGTTTGGGCAGATATCCGGAATCGGAGATCCGGAAAATCTTTTGTCTCCCGCCCGGCTTTGTAGTACAATGGGGAAAAACGCGGATAATGGAGGCGGACGGTATGTATGTCTATGGTTTGGGCCAGAGCCTGACGCTGTTGGAAGGGGCGCCTGCGCCGGGAATGGCAGCGGTCTACCTGCTCACATCCGAGGAACTGGACCGCAATCCCCGGCTGCCGGGACTGGAGAAAGTGCTCCGCCATACTCCCACCGCCCGGGACGCCCGGGTGTGCAAGGCAGAGGTGCGCCGGGACTGCCTGAGTGGCACGGTGGTGATCCCTCGCCAGGGCAGGGAAGGAGACCGGGTGGCCTTCGGGTATCTGCTCACCCGGGACCGGGTGGTGCTTTGTGACGATACCGGCACAGCCCACGCCGTCCTCAAGCGCATGGGAAAGGAAAAGCGCTGGAAGGAAAACAGTCCCGGCCGCTTTTTCTGTGAATTTCTGGAGCAGCTTCTGGTCCGGGACCTGCACCACCTGGAGGAGCTGGAAGACCAGCTGTCCCAGTTGGAGGACGGCGTGCTGACAGGAGATCTGGAGGGCTTCAACGCGGAGCTCTCGCCTTTGCGAAAGCAGGCCCTGGGTTGGCTGCGGTACTATAACCAGCTGGACGGGATGGCCTGTGAACTGGAAAGCAACGAGATCGGCCTGTTCTCCCCGGAGGAGCAGCAGATGTTTCACATGCTGGAAAAGCGCCTGGCCCGCCTGCGGGACGAGGCCCAGCTGCTCCGGGAGTATTGCCTGCAGGTGCGGGAGCTTTTCCAGGCCGAGCTGGACATCCGGCAAAACCGCATCATGAAGATTCTCACCATTGTCACTACCGTTTTCCTGCCCCTGTCTCTGGTGGCCGGGTGGTACGGTATGAACTTTGTGGGCATGCCGGAACTCAGCTGGGCTTACGGTTACCCGGCGGTGATTGCAGCCAGTGTGGCCATTGTGCTGCTCACCCTCTGGATCATGAAAAAGAAAAAGTTCTGGTAAAGAAGCAAAAGGGCTGGAAAGGGTTTCAGCCGGTTATAGCATAAGGAGTAACTTCCTGAAAAGAGGATGAAACATGCTTTTCCTGATACTGGCTCTGCTGGCAAGCTCGGTGCTGGCCATGGTGCTGAAATATCTCAATTCCAGCAGCCCTTACGGGGTCTATTTCGTCAACTACATTACCTGTGCACTGCTGGCCTTTGCCGCCATGGA
>JFBN01012100.1_pt1 | contig 15496 bp, 11 predicted proteins | sample 768741 | NCBI WGS metagenome assembly JFBN01 (sample SAMN01983846, study PRJNA193217) | chicken gut metagenome | biome: terrestrial biome; isolation source: ceca of Broiler chicken | host: Gallus gallus | place: United Kingdom: England | collected 2010-09-07
CGGCGGGCGTGGTGGTCGCCAAGGCTCGCTCGGCCTCGGTGGGCGTGGGCGCGTACAAGACCTCCGCGGGCGCCGTCATGCACCTGCCCATAGCGCAGGTGCCCAACCTCGCCCGCGCGATCGAGCGGCTCCAGCAGGCGGGCTTCTGGGCCTGCGCCGCCACCGAGCACGCCGAGCAGGACGTGTGGCACGCGCCCATGGGCGGCCGCCTCGCGCTCGTGATGGGCTCGGAGGGCGAGGGAATCTCTCGCCTCGTTGCCAAGAAGTGCGACTTTGCGTGCAGGCTGCCGCAGCGCGGGCGCGTGGAGTCGCTCAACGTCGCCCAGGCCACGACGGTGCTCTGCTACGAGTGGCTGCGGCGCCAGGAGATGGGCGGCGAGGCCGGTGCCTAGCGCGGGCGCGCCGCGCGAGCTGCTTGTCGTGGACGGGTACAACGTGATCTACAAGTCGGCGCGCTATCTGGCCCGCATGGACGAGACGGCGGAGGGGGACCCCTTCGAGCAGGCGCGCGACCTGCTGGTGGCGGACGTGGCGGCCTACGCCAAGGGGCGCTACGAGCCGGTCGTCGTCTTCGACGCCGCCGGCAACGTCTCCCCGGAGCGGCCGGCCCTCTCCAAGGCGGGCGTGCGCATGGTCTTCTCGCCGGCGGGGGAGTCGGCGGACACGGTGATCGAGCGCCTGGTCACGGAGGCGCGGCTGGCGCCCAAGGCCGTGACGGTGGTGACCTCGGACAACACCATCCGCGCCACGGTGGGCGGCGTGCCGGTGACGCGCGTCTCCAGCGACGTGCTGGTGACCAACATGGACGCCCTGGCCGTGGAGTACGAGCGCGAGAACGCCGAGCGCCAGACCCAGCACATGCGCCTGGAGGACCGCATCGACCCCGCCGCACGCGAGAAGCTCTGGCGCATGCTGCGCGGCTAGTCCCCTTTTGGGGCCCGGCCTGCTATCATGTACGGGCATGCCGGCATGGCTCAATGGCAGAGCAACGGTTTTGTAAACCGTGGGTTGGGGGTTCGACTCCCTCTGCCGGCTCCAGAGAAACTTTCGAGGCCGTGGCTTCCCGCCGCGGCCTCGCTGCGTTTGTGGACTCCCGCATACTCTGGCCTCTACCTGCGGATGTGTGCGTCTCGTGAGTATGGATACGCCCGGCTGCGGGGTATACGTTGACAAGTTCTTGCGCGCGTCGTAATCTATCTTCCGCTTTGCGGGGGAGAGCGTGCTCCGCAGGGTGGCTGAAAACGGAATGGGGATGTGGCACAGCGGCAACTGCGGCGGACTGTAAATCCGCTCCCTCTGGGTTCCTTGGTTCGAGTCCAAGCATCCCCACCATCTGCCCGTGTAGCTCAGTCGGTAGAGCACTTCGTTGGTAACGAAGAGGTCACCGGTTCAAATCCGGTCGCGGGCTCCACTTTCCGCCTTCAGTCGTACGGCACCACGCCGGTGTAGCTCAGTTGGTTAGAGCACGCGGCTCATACCCGCGATGTCACTGGTTCGAGTCCAGTCACCGGTACCAGAGTTCTTAGCGGCGCTTCGGCGCCGCTTAGCATAAGAACGCGTTAGCACGACGGGATGGCCGAACAGGTTAGTCCAAAGGAGGATGGCACATGGCCAAGGAGAAGTTCGATCGTTCTAAGCCCCACGTAAACATCGGTACGATTGGTCACGTCGACCACGGCAAGACCACGACGACCGCGGCCATCACCAAGGTCCTCTCTGAGACCGAGGGCTGCAAGGCCGACTACACCGCCTTCGAGAACATCGACAAGGCCCCCGAGGAGCGTCAGCGCGGCATCACCATCAACGTTGCCCACATCGAGTACGAGACCTGGGAGCGTCACTACGCCCACGTCGACTGCCCCGGCCACGCCGACTACATCAAGAACATGATCTCCGGCGCGGCTCAGATGGACGGCGCCATCCTCGTCATCGCCGCCACCGACGGCCCCATGGCCCAGACCCGCGAGCACATCCTTCTCGCCCGTCAGGTCGGCGTCCCCTACATCATCGTCTTCCTCAACAAGTGCGACATGGTTGACGACGAGGAGCTCATCGACCTCGTCGAGATGGAGACCCGTGACCTCCTCTCCGAGTACGGCTTCCCCGGAGACGACCTGCCGATCATCCGTGGCTCTGGCCTCGGCGCCCTCAACGGCGAGCAGAAGTGGGTTGACTCCATCATCGAGCTCATGCACGCCGTCGACGAGTACATCCCGACCCCGCCGCGTGACAACGACAAGCCGTTCCTCATGGCCATCGAGGACGTCATGACCATCTCCGGCCGCGGCACCGTCGCCACCGGTCGTGTCGAGCGTGGTCAGCTCAAGCTCAACGAGCCGGTCGAGATCGTCGGCATCCGCGAGAAGCAGAGCTCCGTCGTCACCGGCATCGAGATGTTCCGCAAGACCATGGACTTCTGCGAGGCTGGCGACAACGTCGGCCTGCTCCTCCGCGGCATCAAGCGCGAGGACATCGAGCGCGGCCAGGTCATCTGCAAGCCGGGTTCGGTCGAGCCGCACAAGAAGTTCACCGGCGAGATCTACGTCCTCACCAAGGAGGAGGGTGGCCGTCACACGCCGTTCTTCGCCGGCTACCGTCCGCAGTTCTACTTCCGCACCACGGACATCACCGGTGACATCTCCGCTCTCACCGACTCCAACGGCACCAAGGTCGAGATGGCCATGCCGGGCGACCACGTGACCGTCACCTGCGAGCTCATCCACGGCATCGCCATGGAGGAGGGCGACAAGTTCGCTATCCGCGAGGGCGGCCACACCGTCGGCGACGGCCGCGTCTCCACCATCATCGAGTAACTGACAACCCAGTGACTCGTCGGGCCCGGCACTTGAGTGCCGGGCCCTTTTTCTTCCGAGCGCCTCATGGGCGCGACTCGTACCCCAGGCTCTTGTGCATTTTGTGAGAGCCGCGCTGTCCCCCGCTGAGTCTTGACAGAAGTCGGGGAGGGATGGTAGCGTATACCACCGCGCCACGTTCGAGGGAAACTCCCTCCAACGAGAAGTATTTTTCAGGAGGATCTGATTCATGCGTACTCTGGTTACCCTCGCGTGCACTGAGTGCAAGCGCCGCAACTACACCACGGACAAGAACAAGTCCAACAACCCCGATCGCATGGAGTTGAAGAAGTACTGCCCGTGGTGCCGCAAGCACACCGTTCACAGGGAGACCCGCTAACAGGTGGGCTTCCACACAGGCCAGTAGCTCCAATGGTAGAGCGGCGGTCTCCAAAACCGTTTGTTGAGGGTTCGAGTCCTTCCTGGCCTGCCAGATCTCACCACCGGCTATCCCTTCGGGGTTAGCCGGTTTCCATGTAAGGGACGACTTCTAGAGGAGTCAAGGGATGGCGAACAAGGACCGTAACAAGAGGAGCGCCCGCAAGGCGCGCGCAGAGGAGCGCGCCCGCGTCGAGGCAGCCCAGGCCGCATCCGTCACCCCCGAGGAGAGGGCGTCCCAGGAGAAGAAGGCCGCCAAGGAGGCCAAGGCCACTGCAAAGGCGGAGAAGAACAAGGACAAGAAGCCCGGCGTCTTCCGTCGCCTCGCCAACTACCTCGGAGACGTTCGCTCCGAGATGCGCCGCGTGGTCTGGCCCTCCAAGGACGAGCTCAAGACCTACTCCGTCGCCATCATCATCATGCTCGTCATCTTCGGCGTGGTCATCTGGCTCGTTGACTCCGGCATCGTCGCCGCGCTCGTGGGCTTCACGGGCCTGAGGGGGTAGAACATGGCTAAGCGCTGGTACGTCATCCACACCTACTCCGGCTACGAGAACAAGGTCAAGGCCGACCTCGAGCACCGCATCGAGATGATGGGCATGCAGGACCAGATTGCCGACATCCAGATCCCGACCGAGGAGGTCACGGAGATCAAGGACGGCGGCAAGCGCGAGACCAAGGAGTCCAAGGTCCTGCCGAGCTACGTCCTCGTCCGCATGGAGGGCAACGACGACACCTGGTCCTTCGTGCGCAACACCCCTGGCGTGACCGGCTTCGTCGGCCCCGACGGCAAGCCCTCCCCGCTGCGCCGCAGCGAGTTCGACAAGATCATGCGTCGCTCGGGCGTCCGGGGCGCCGCGGTCTCCGTGCCCAAGCGCACCTCCACCAACATCGAGCCCGGCCAGTCCGTGCGCGTCCTCTCCGGCCCGCTCGCCGACTTCGACGGCATCGTCTCCGAGGTCAGCGCCGAGTCCGGCAAGATCAAGGTCATGCTCATGATCTTCGGCCGCGAGACCCCCGTCGAGCTCACGCTCGACCAGGTCACGGTCATCGCCTAAGGAGGAGTTCCCGCCCGCCCGAATCGGTGAGGATTGCTTCTCGGGTGCGGCGCCTAGATAGTCCCACGAGTCTGCTTTCAAGGAGAACCACCATGGCCAAGAAGAAGGTCGTCCACTTCATCAAGCTTCAGATCCCGGCCGGCGCCGCCAACCCGGCGCCTCCCGTCGGCCCTGCCCTCGGTGCCGCCCAGGTCAACATCATGCAGTTCTGCCAGGCGTTCAACGCCGCCACGCAGGACAAGGCCGGCGACATCATCCCCGTCGAGATCACGGTCTACGAGGACCGCACCTTCGACTTCGTCTGCAAGACCCCGCCCGCGGCCCAGCTCATCAAGAAGGAGCTCGGCCTCAAGAGCGGCTCCGGCGTGCCCCAGCGCGACAAGGTGGGCCAGCTCACCCAGGAGCAGCTGACCAAGATCGCCGAGATCAAGATGCCGGACCTCAACGCCAACGACATCGAGGCCGCCAAGAAGATCGTCGCCGGCACCGCCCGCTCCATGGGCGTCACCATCGCCGAATAACAGTCGTTAGAGTGACGCGAGGGGGCTGTCCCCTCGCGTCATCCGATGTGGGAGGGCGCAGGCCCGCTGACCACAGGAGGTAACACAATGCCCAAGCACGGAAAGAACTACAAGGCCGCCGCCGCCAAGGTCGAGAGCTCCAAGCTCTACTCGCCGAAGGAGGCCATGGAGCTCGCCAAGGAGCTCGCCCCCGCCAAGTTTGACGAGACCGTCGAGGTCGCCGTCCGTCTCGGCGTCGACACCCGCAAGGCCGACCAGAACGTCCGCGGCTCCATCTCCCTGCCCCACGGCACCGGCAAGACCGTCCGCGTCGCCGTCTTCGCCGAGGGCGAGAAGGCCCGCGAGGCCGAGGCCGCCGGCGCCGACGTCATCGGCTCCGATGACCTCGTCGCCCAGATCCAGGCCGGCGAGCTGAACTTCGACGCCGCCATCGCCACGCCCAACATGATGGGCAAGGTCGGCCGCCTCGGCAAGATCCTCGGCCCCCGCGGCCTCATGCCCAACCCCAAGCTCGGCACCGTGACCATGGACGTCGCCAAGATGGTCGGCGAGCTCAAGGCCGGCCGCGTCGAGTACCGCGCCGACCGCTACGGCATCTGCCACGTCCCGATGGGCAAGGTGTCCTTCGACACCCAGAAGCTCGTCGAGAACTACGGCGCGCTCATCAACGAGCTGCTCCGCGTCAAGCCGTCGAGCGCCAAGGGCAAGTACGTCAAGTCCGTCGTGATCTCCACCACGATGGGCCCTGGCATCAAGGTCGACTCCTCCAAGACCCGCAACCTCATGGAGGACTAGTCCTTCTCGCAAGATTTTGTGAAGAGCGCTTGACGGGCGTCTTGCCTCGTGTCAGAATGACCGAGCGCGAGACGCCCGTCTCGTGTGTAGTGAACATCGCACGTCCGCTGCCAAAGACAGCCGGTGCCGCAAGGCTCAAAGGGGAAACCCGCCTGCCGAGGTGGTCTCAGAGATAGCATCTTCGAGGACCCCGCTTTGGCTGCGCCAAGCGGGGTCTTCTCATGCGGAAGGCCCGCCAGCGTTGGCGGCTCGTGCCAGACCGCATGCAAGGGAGGTGCAAGAACATGCCATCCAAGTCCAACGTCGAGATGCTGGAGAAGGTCGCGAGCTCGCTCGAGGCCTCCCAGGGCGTCTTTGTCGTCGACTACCGCGGCCTCTCCGTCAAGGAGACCCAGGAGGTCCGTCGCGCCCTGCGCGAGGCGGGTGCCGAGATGAAGGTGTACAAGAACAACATCGTCAAGCTCGCCCTGGAGAACGCCGGCATGCCGACGCTCGATGACGCCCTCGCGGGCACCTGCGCGTACGTCTTCTTCGAGAAGGACCCCGTCGATGCCGCCAAGGTCATCAAGGAGCAGTCCGAGAAGCTGAAGAAGATGGAGTTCGTGGGCGCCATCGCAGACGGCAAGGCCCTCACGGCCGATGAGGCCAAGGCCTACGCCGACCTGCCCAACCGCGAGCAGCTCATGGGTCAGATCGCTGGCCTCATCAGCGGCTTCGCCCGCGGCATCGCCGTGTGCGTCAACGAGGTCCCGTCGGGCCTCGCCCGCACCGTCAGCGCCGTGTCGGAGCAGAAGCAGGCTGCCTAGCAGCCACGCGCGGTACCGTCCGCGCACCCCGGGGCACGCGCCCCGAACGAAGACAAGCAATCCGTGCTCGCCGCACGGGACCGAAAGGAAACTAAAATGGCCAAGCTTACCACCGAGGAGATCATTGACGCCCTCAAGGAGATGACCCTTCTTGAGGCCTCCGAGCTCGTGAAGGCTATCGAGGACACCTTCGGCGTGTCCGCCGCCGCCCCCGTCGCCGCCGTGGCCGCCGCTCCGGCCGCCGCTGCCGCCGAGGAGGAGGAGAAGACCAACTTCGACGTCGTGCTCGAGGGCTTCGGCGACAACAAGATCGCCGTCATCAAGGTCGTCCGCGCTCTGACCAGCCTCGGCCTCAAGGAGGCCAAGGAGGTCGTCGAGGGTGCCCCCAAGGCCGTCCTCGAGGGCGCCAAGAAGGAGGACGCCGAGGCCGCCAAGAAGCAGCTCGAGGAGGCCGGCGCCACCGTCACCCTCAAGTAAGTTCGCTTACCAGGGTCACGCGCACAGCGCACCTTCGGGGGTCGGACCTTCGGGTCCGGCCCCTTTTTCTGTTGGCGGGGAGGACCGAGGGGAGGTTCTTCTCGCCGGCGCACGCACTTGAGGCCCGCACTTGAGAGGTGCGGTCGCGCAGGGGGCGAGAAGAACCTGGGTGCGGGCACCCTCTCGCGCCCTGCCGCGGAGTGCGGCCTCGGCACGCGCCGGAGCACGCACCTGTTGGGTGCGGGCGTCGAGTGCGGCCGGAGCGCGACGGCCGGGGCCGCCCGCGGCCGTGAGCGGCGGGACGCACCACACCGAACCTACATAATCTGAGGTTCTTCTCGCCGGCGTTTGCGCAGGTAGCAGAGTTGGAGTGGCGTATTTACCCGAAAACGGGGTGCAAGTCAAGACTTTTCATTGACCGGTGATGGGGGTTTCGGTAGATTATTACGTTGCGACAATTGCCGCCTTCCACCCTTTTGAAGGAGGAAAAGCCTGGTGTCTACCGCAAAGACTGCTCTTACCAAACCACAAGGCACGACCGGACGCAAGACCTTTAGCAAGATTGCCCCGGCCATGGAGCTCCCGAACCTGATCTCGGTTCAGAAGGAGTCCTTCGAGCACTTCATGGGCGACGGGCTCGCGGAGTCCTTTGCCGAGTTCTCCCCGATCGAGAACTCCGCCCACACCATGCAGGTGGTCTTTGGCGACCACCAGTTCGGCGACCCGGCCCACACCATCGCCGAGTGCCGCGCCAAGGACATCTCCTACCAGGCACCGCTCTTCGTTGACGTGCGCTTTGTCAACAAGGAGACCGGCGAGATGAAGGAGCAGCTCGTCTTCATGGGCGACTTCCCGCTCATGACCGACCGCGGCACCTTCATCATCAACGGCACCGAGCGCGTCGTCGTCTCGCAGCTCGTCCGCTCGCCGGGCGTGTACTTCTCCACCGAGATGGACAACGGCGTGCGCGTCCACAAGGCGCAGTTCATCCCCGCCCGCGGCGCGTGGCTCGAGTTCGAGGTCGACAAGCGCGGCCACCTCGTGGTCTCCATCGACCGCAAGCGTCGCCAGTCCGCGATCGTGTTCCTGCGCGCCCTCGGCATCGCTGAGAGCGACGACGAGGTCCTCTCCCTGCTCGGCGACTCCGACGTCGTGCGCAACACCCTCGAGCGCGACGCCTCCACCACCCGCGAGGCGGCCCTCAAGGAGATCTACCAGCGTCAGCGCCCCGGCGAGCCCGCCACCGCTGACGCCGGCCGACTCCTGCTCGACGGCCTCTACTTCAACGAGCAGCGCTACGACCTCGCGCGCGTGGGCCGCTACAAGGTCAACAAGAAGCTCGAGCTCTCCGACGACGCCACGAGCCGCGTGCTCACGCACGAGGACATCATCGAGGCCATCCGCTACCTGCTGGCCCTGCACGCCGGCGACGACACCAAGCGCGTCGACGACATCGACCACTTCGGCAACCGTCGCGTCCGCACGGTGGGCGAGCTCGTGCAGAACCAGTTCCGCATCGGCATGAGCCGCATGGAGCGCGTGGTGCGCGAGCGCATGGCCTCCCAGGACGCCGACGACATCACGCCGCAGTCGCTCATCAACATCCGCCCGATCGTGGCCGCCATCAAGGAGTTCTTCGGCTCCTCGCAGCTCTCCCAGTTCATGGACCAGGCCAACCCGCTCGCCGGCCTCACCCACAAGCGTCGTCTCTCGGCGCTCGGCCCTGGCGGCCTCGCGGGCCACAAGTCCGGCTCGAGCCGCCGCACCAACGTGCCGACGGCCGTGCGCGACGTCCACAACTCGCACTACTCCCGCATGTGCCCGATCGAGACGCCCGAGGGCCCCAACATCGGCCTGATCGGCTCGCTCGCGCTCTACGCCCACGTCAACGAGTACGGCTTCATCGAGTCGCCGTACCGTCGCGTGGTCGACGGCAAGGTCACCGACGAGATCCACTGGATGACCGCCGACGAGGAGGAGTCCCACAACATCGCCCCGGCCAACACGCCGATCGACCCCAAGACCGGCGAGTTCGTCGAGATCGACTCCAAGGGCAACATCACGCACCCGGAGCGCATCATCGCCCGCACGCGCGACTTCGACGGCTCCTTCGGCGTGCCCGCACAGGTCATGGTCGAGGACGTCGACTACATGGACGTCTCCCCGCGCCAGCTGCTCTCCGTGGCCGCCAACCTCATCCCGTTCCTCGAGCACGACGACGCCAAGCGTACCCTCATGGGCGCCAACATGCAGCGTCAGGCCGTGCCGCTGATCCGCGCGCACGCCCCGTTCGTGGGCACCGGCATGGAGGAGCGCGCCGCGCTCGACTCCGGCGAGCTCATCTGCGCCGCGCACGCCGGCACCGTCTCCGAGGTCGACGCCGCCCACGTGGTGGTCTACTCCGACGAGTACGGCTCCGAGCGCTACGACCTGCCCAAGTACGAGCGCTCCAACCAGTCGACCTGCATCAACCACCGCCCGATCGTCCGCGCCGGCGAGAAGGTCGAGGCGGGCCAGCCGCTCGCCGACGGCACCTCGATCGACCACTCCGAGCTCGCCCTCGGCGCCAACCTGACCGTGGCCTACATGCCGTGGGAGGGCTTCAACTACGAGGACGGCATCATCGTGTCCGAGCGCGTCGTGCAGGAGGACCTCCTCACGTCCGTCAGCATCTCCCGCCACGAGATCGACGCCCGTGACACCAAGCTCGGTCCCGAGGAGATCACCCGCGAGATCCCGAACCTCTCCGAGGACATGCTCGCCAACCTCGACGACGACGGCATCATCCGCATCGGTGCCGAGGTCGGCCCCGGCGACATCCTCGTCGGCAAGGTCACGCCCAAGGGCGAGACCGCGCTCACGGCCGAGGAGCGCCTCCTGCGCGCCATCTTCGGCGCCAAGGCCCACGACGTGCGCGACACCTCCCTCAAGATGCCGCACGGCGCCTACGGCCGCGTCGTCGACGTGGTCCGCTTCAGCCGCGAGGCCGGCGACGACCTCCCGCCCGGCGTCAACGAGCTCGTCCGCGTCTTCGTCGCCCAGCGCCGCAAAATCCAGCAGGGCGACAAGATCGCCGGCCGCCACGGCAACAAGGGCGTCGTCTGCAACGTCCTGCCCGTCGAGGACATGCCCTACATGGCCGACGGCACGCCCGTCGACGTCCTTCTCGACCCGCTGGGCGTCCCCTCGCGTATGAACGTCGGCCAGCTCCTGGAGTGCCACCTCGGCTGGGGTGCCGCCCACGGCTGGGACGACGAGTCCGAGAGCTCCGAGCGCTACGTGCCCGGCCCCATCAACGTGGCCACGCCCGTCTTTGACGGCGCCACCGACGTCGAGGTCGCCGAGGTCCTGCGCCGCACCAACATCAACATGATGAACAAGGCCCGCCTCGACTACGGCGACCACATGCGCGAGGAGTTCGTCCCGCAGCTCAACAGCCTCGGCAAGACCACGCTCTACGACGGGCGCACCGGCGAGGCCTTCAAGAGCCCGATCACCGTGGGCACGAGCTACATCCTGAAGCTCGGCCACATGGTGGACGACAAGATCCACGCCCGCTCGACCGGCCCCTACAGCCTCGTCACGCAGCAGCCCCTGGGCGGCAAGGCCCAGTTCGGCGGCCAGCGCTTCGGCGAGATGGAGGTCTGGGCCCTGTACGCCTACGGCGCGGCCAACGTCCTCCAGGAGATCCTCACGGTCAAGTCCGACGACACCAACGGCCGCGTGAAGACCTACGAGTCCATCGTCAAGGGCGAGAACGTGCCGTCCGCGGGCATCCCCGAGTCCTTCAAGGTCCTCGTCAAGGAGATTCGCTCCCTTGCCCTGGACATCGAGCCCATCTCCTACAAGAGGCGCCCCGAGCGCGTCGAGCAGGAGGCGGCCGAGGAGGCCGCGAGCGCCGTCGACGTCTTCGCCGACATGGCCGACGCCGCCGGTGACGGCGAGGCAGCCGTGAGCGCTGCCGACGACCTCGAGACCGCCCTCGTGGGCGACGCGACGAGCGATAAGGAGTAGCGACTGTGGCAGATTTCGACACCACTGACTTCGACGCGATCAAGATCTCGCTTGCCTCTGCCGACCGCATCCGCAGCTGGTCCAACGGCGAGGTGAAGAAGCCCGAGACCATCAACTACCGCACCCTCAAGCCCGAGAGGGACGGCCTGTTCTGCGAGAAGATCTTCGGCCCGGTCAAGGACTGGGAGTGCGCCTGCGGCAAGTACAAGGGCATCCGCTTCCGCGGCATCGTCTGCGAGCGCTGCGGCGTCGAGGTGACCACGGCCAAGGTGCGCCGCGAGCGCATGGGCCACATCGAGCTCGCCGCGCCGGTGAGCCACATCTGGTACTTCAAGAGCCCGACGAGCTTCCCGCTGGCCCGCCTGCTCGACATCAAGAGCAAGGACCTCGAGAAGGTCCTGTACTTCGCGAGCTACATCATCACCGACGTGGACACCGAGGCTCTCCAGGCCGACGCGGCCGAGATCAAGGAGGAGCTCGACGCCGACCTCGAGGAGCTCGACGCCGAGCGCGACGAGCTGATCGAGCGTGAGCGCGAGCGTGCCGCCGCCCCCGAGGACGAGTTCGGCGAGCCCTACACCGAGGAGGACCTCCGCGCCACGATCGCCGACCTCGAGGCAGAGTACGAGGACGAGAAGCGCCTGCGCGAGGAGGCCTACAACAAGCTCATGACCCTCGAGAAGGGCGAGCTCATCTCCGACGAGGGGCTCTTCTCGGAGCTGAAGCGCTACTACGGCCTCTACTTCAAGGGTGGCATGGGCGCCGAGGCCGTGCGCGAGCTGCTGCGCGGCATCGACCTCGAGGCCGAGGCCAAGGAGCTGCGCCAGATCATCGCCTCCGACACCGCGCAGAAGCAGAAGCGCGAGAAGGCCATCAAGCGCCTGGAGATCGTCGACGCCTTCCTCAAGGGCGGCAACGACCCGGCCAACATGATCCTCGACGTCATCCCCGTGATTCCGCCCGACCTGCGCCCGATGGTGCAGCTCGACGGTGGGCGCTTCGCCGCGTCGGACCTCAACGACCTCTACCGTCGCGTGATCAACCGCAACAACCGCCTCAAGCGCCTGCTCGACCTCGACGCCCCGGCGATCATCGTCAACAACGAGAAGCGCATGCTCCAGGAGTCCGTGGACGCGCTCTTCGACAACGGCCGTCGCGGCCGTCCCGTCACCGGCCGTGGCGGGCGCCCGCTCAAGTCGCTCGCCGAGGCCCTCAAGGGCAAGCAGGGCCGCTTCCGCCAGAACCTGCTCGGCAAGCGCGTCGACTACTCCGGCCGCTCGGTCATCGTCGTCGACCCCAAGCTCAAGCTGCACCAGTGCGGCCTGCCGTCCCAGATGGCCCTCGAGCTCTTCAAGCCGTTCGTGATGCGCCGCCTCGTCGAGCTCGGCAAGGTCGAGAACATCAAGGGCGCCAAGCGCGCGATCGACCGCCAGCTCCCGGCCGTGTGGGACGTGCTCGAGGAGGTCATCCAGGACCGCCTCGTCCTGCTCAACCGCGCACCCACGCTGCACCGCCTCTCGATCCAGGCCTTCGAGCCGGTCCTGGTGGAGGGCAAGGCCATCCACCTGCACCCGCTCGTGTGCGCCCCGTTCAACGCCGACTTCGACGGCGACCAGATGTCGGTGCACGTGCCGCTGTCCACGCAGGCCCAGACCGAGGCCCGCGTGCTCATGCTGAGCTCCAACAACTTGCGCTCGCCCGCCTCGGGCAAGGTGCTCACCGTGCCGTCGCAGGACATGGTCTTCGGCTCGTACTTCCTCACGACCGAGAAGAGCGTCGAGGGCGCCGAGGTGCCCGTGTACGCCAACTTCGACGACGCGCTTCTCGCCATCGACATGAACCAGGACCTCGACCTGCAGCAGCGCGTCACCGTGCGCGTGACCTCCGCCGACGCCAACGTCGTCGAGGGTGACCGCCGCATCTTCCGCGTGCTCACCGCCAAGGGCGTCTACGAGGACCTCGACGTCACCGAGCGCAACGCGCGCTTCGAGACCACGCCGGGCCGCATCATCTTCAACCGCCAGTGCCTGCCCGCCGACTACCCCTTCATCAACTACAAGATGGTGAAGAGCGACATCGGCGCCCTGGTCAACGACTGCTGCGATCGCTACACCACGGCCGAGGTCGAGCCGATCCTCGACGCCATCAAGGCGACGGGCTTCCACTACGCCACCCTCGCCGGCCTGACGGTCTCCGTCTGGGACGCCACCACGCCCGAGGACAAGCCGCAGCTTCTCGAGGAGGCGCAGGAGCGCGTCGACGAGATCAACGAGTACTACGAGGACGGCTTCCTCTCCGAGCTGGAGCGCCACACCGAGGTCGTCAACGCGTGGACCGAGTGCACCGACCTTCTCGCCACGGAGATGCTCGCGGGCTTTGCCGAGGACAACCCCATCTACATGATGGCCGACTCCGGCGCCCGTGGCTCCAAGACCCAGCTGCGTCAGCTCGCCGGCATGCGTGGCCTCATGGCCGACATGTCCGGTGACACCATCGACCTGCCGATCAAGGCCAACTTCCGCGAGGGCCTCGAGCCGCTGGAGTACTTCATCTCCACCTACGGCGCGCGCAAGGGCCTCGTCGACACGGCCTCCCACACCTCCGACTCCGGCTACCTGACCCGTCGTCTGGTCGACGTGGCCCAGGACGTCATCGTCCGCGAGGAGGACTGCGGCACCGACGAGGGCGTCACCTACCCGCTCATCAAGCCGGGCCAGACCTCCGTCGACACCGACCTCATCGGCCGCTGCGCCCTGAACGACATCTGCGACCCCGCCACCGGCGAGGTTCTTATCGCCAAGGACGCCTACGTGGAGTCCAAGGACGACCTCGAGATGCTCGTCGAGCACGGCCTCAAGAAGGTCGAGCTGCGCGCGCTGCTGACCTGCAAGTCCAAGTACGGCGTCTGCCAGAAGTGCTACGGCTGGGACCTCTCCACGCGCCGTCCCGTCAACATCGGCACGGCCGTGGGCATCATCGCGGCCCAGTCGATCGGCGAGCCGGGCACCCAGCTCACGATGCGCACGATTCACTCCGGCGGCGTCGCGGGCGCCGACGACATCACGCAGGGCCTCCCGACGGTCGCCCGCATGTTCGACGTCGTCGGCAACGTCAACGAGAAGATCCTCGGCCGCGAGGCCGACCTCGCGCCGGTGTCCGGCCTCCTGCGCATCACGCCGGAGCAGGCCGAGTACCTCCTGCGCATCGTTGACCCCGAGGACCAGTCCCGCGTCATCGAGGAGTGGCGCGTCCCCGCGTCCGTGCGCTTCATGCCGGGCGTCGAGGACAACGTCGAGGTGCGCGCCGGCGACCAGATCACCCGCGGCTTCGTCAACTTCCGCAAGCTGCGCCGCCTGACCGACATCGAGTCGACGATGCACACCTTCGTCGAGTCGGTCAAGGACGTCTACACCAGCCAGGGCGTCGACCTCAACGACAAGCACATCGAGGTCATCGCTCGCCAGATGCTGCGTCGCGTCCAGGTGACCAACCCCGGCGACTCCCAGTACCTGCTCGGCCAGTACGTCGACCGCTACGTCTTCGCCGACACGGTGCGCAACGTCACCCTCGCCGGCGGCACGCCGCCCGAGGCCGAGCCCGTCATCCTGGGCACGCTCAAGGTTGCCTCGAGCATCGACTCCTGGCTCTCCAGCGCCTCGTTCATCCGCACCGCCGGCGTCCTCACCGAGGCCGCCATTGAGGGTGACGTGGACCACCTGCTCGACCTCAAGTCCAACGTCATCGTGGGCAAGCAGATCCCGGCCGGCACGGGCCTCGACGCGTACAACAACGTCGAGCTCACCTACCACGGCACGAAGATTGACGGCCCCACGAGCCCGCTTGCCAAGAGCCTGCCCGAGTGGGCTCCCGACGAGCTCAAGGGCATCGAGGAGCAGCTTCCCAAGCAGCTCGACTGGGTCGGCGACGACTACGGCTTCGGCGGCGTGTACTCCAAGAACGGCCGCACGCTCTCCAGCGAGGACGCCAAGCTCTACCTCTTCGACGACCTCGGCGTCTCGCAGCGCTGGACCAACAAGTTCAGCGAGGTGGGCATCGAGACCGTGGGCGACCTCATCGGCAAGACCGAGGACGACCTGCTGCGCATCGACGGCATCGGCGCCAAGGCGATCGAGGAGCTGCGCGACGGCCTCGAGGCTCGCGGGCTGCTCTACATCCTGGAGCCGGACAACGACGAGGCAGACAGCGAGGATCTCTCCCAGCTGCTCAACATGGTCTTCTCGCCGGACGCCGACGCCGACATCATGCTCGGCACGGCCGCGCCGTCCACGCACCACTTTGACGACGACGAGCTGATTGGCGGCACCGAGTCCGCCGGCGGCGACTCCGACATCATCAACGAGGACCTCGGCTCCCTCGATGACCTCCTCTCCCAGGTGGTCCGTCAGGAGAGCGAGCACGACGGCGAGTAGTCCTTCTCGCTAGAAGCGCTTGACCGGGCGCCGGCTCCCTCGGGGGTCGGCGCCCGTCGCAGTTGGGGCGGCTTGCCCTGCCTTAACTGTCACGCGGGGCGCAGGGAGGCCTGCTCGGCCGAGACGGGCACCCGGATCCCGTCCGGGGCGAGAAGAACGGCGCGG
>JFBN01306186.1_pt1 | contig 15491 bp, 15 predicted proteins | sample 768741 | NCBI WGS metagenome assembly JFBN01 (sample SAMN01983846, study PRJNA193217) | chicken gut metagenome | biome: terrestrial biome; isolation source: ceca of Broiler chicken | host: Gallus gallus | place: United Kingdom: England | collected 2010-09-07
CAGGCCGTCCAGCACGGCGCCCACCGCGGGGCCGTGGCTCTCCCCGAAGATGGTGAGGGATACGGCGCTGCCAAAGGTATTTTTCATGCAAAAGGCTCCTTACTGCGCTTGCCTGCGCTGCAAAAACGGCTTACTTTTCTTCCCCCAGGCCCAGCAGGGTGGGCAGCTCGCTCATGGGGATCTTGTCCGCCCGCCAGCAGCCCAGCCCCGGCACCCGGATGACGGTGATGCTGTCGCCCCGGCCCTTCTTGTCGTGGCGCATCTGTTCCAGCACCTTCTGCTTGTCGTAGGCGGCCCGGGTGGGCAGGCCCAGCGCCCGCATGACGGCACGGGTACGCTTGACCAGGGAGTTGTCCTCGATCATGGGCAGCATGCCCAGGGCGACGCACTCGCCGTGGTAGAGGCCGTTTTTCCGGCGGCCCCGGATGCCCTTGACCGCCTCGATGCCGTGGCCGATGGTGTGGCCGAAGTTCAGCGCCGCCCGGGGGCCCTGCTCCCGCTCGTCCTGCTCGACGATGTGCTCCTTGACCCGGAGGCTGCGGTAGATGATCTGCTCGATGTCCTCCTCGGGGGTGTTTTTCTCAAAGAGGGCGAAGAGCTCGGGGTCGGCGATGATGCCGGCCTTCAGTGCCTCGGCCAGGCCGTTGACAAAGTGGCGGCGGGGCAGGGTGGCCAGCACGTCGGGGTCGATGAGCACCACCTGGGGCTGCCAGAAGGCACCCACAATGTTCTTGGTCTCCCCCAGGTCGATGGCGGTCTTGCCGCCGATGGAGGAGTCGATCTGGGCCAGGGTGGAGGTGGGGCAGTTGATGAAGTCGATGCCCCGCATATAGGGTGGCGGCGCAGAAACCGCCCAAATCCCCCACCACGCCGCCGCCCACGGCGACCACCACGTCGCTGCGGCTCATGCCGAAGGCAAGCATCTCCTCCAGCACGCTGCCGTAGACCTTGAGGCACTTGCTGCCCTCCCCCTGGGGGATGGTGCAGATCTTGGGGTCGCTGCACTGGCCGGCGATGGTCTGGGCATAGGCGGCGGGCACACCGTCGTCGGTGAGGATAAAGACCTTGCGGTTGACCAGGTTGGCAAACTGGTACAGGTTTTTCAGACATCCGCGCTTGAGGATGATGTCATAGCTGTTTTTTTTCAACTGCATTGTTAATTTCATACGGTTACCCCTTCCTCGTCGCACAGTGTCTCGTGGTCGAACACGCCCAGCAGCCGCACGGTGCGGCAGGGGGCTTCCAGATCATGGAGCAGTGCGCGGCAGCTCTGCCCCGCCGCCTGCTGCGGACAGATCAGCTGCACATAAAAATAATATTCAAACTGCACATGGGGCAGCGGGCGGCTCTTGATGCTCTCCATATTGAAGCCCATGCTGCCGATGCGCTCGATGACCTGGGCCAGCTTGCCCGGCTTGTGGTCCACCGTGAAGAGCAGGGCGATGCGCTGGCCCTCGTGCACCGGCACATCCCCGCTGCCGCCCCGGGTGATGACCACAAAGCGGGTGGTGTTGTCCCCGTCCTCGTTGATGCCCTGGGCCAGCACCTGCAGCCCGTACAGGCGGGCGGTCTCGGCGGAGGCCACGGCGCCCACAGTGGGGTCGCCCAGCTCGGAGACATAGCGGGCGGCGTCGGCGGTATTGCCCCAGACCTTGGTCTCAAGGCCGTGGGCCCGCAGGAAGGGCGCGCTCTGGCTCAGGGCCTGCTGGTGGCTGACCACCGTGCGCAGCCCCGCCAGGGTCGCCCCCGGCACACCCAGCAGATCCTGCCGGATGGGCAGGTCGTAGACGCCGCAGACCCACAGGTCGGGATGGGCGTACAAGAGATCCAGCACGGCGGAGACATCCCCGGCGGTGGAGTTTTCAAAGGGCAGCACGCCGAACTCGGCGCGGCCGGTGCTCACCGCCTCAAAGACGTCGGCCCAGGTCTTGCAGGCCATCTGCCGGGCAAAGGGGAATACCCGCCGGGAGGCAATGTGCGCCCAGGCGCCTTCCACCCCCTGATAGGCGGCGGTGTTCTTTCCCAGCAGTTCCCGCTGGTACGCCCGGGAGACCGCCATCGCCTGCTGCAGAAAGCGCTCATAGTAGGGGCGCAGCGCCTCGTCGGTGATGCGGGCGGTGTTCTTCTCGATCACGGCCCGCTCCCGCACCGGGTCAAAGATGGGTTTGCCGGTGTCCGCCTTGCTGCGCGCCACCATCCCCACGGCACGCATGCGCCGCTCAAACAGTTGGGCCATCTGCGCGTCGACGGCGTCGATCTCCGCGCGGGCCTGCTCCAAAAGTTCCATGGCAGTCTCCTCCGATTGATATACAGATTCACTATACCATAAAACGGTCTGTTTCTCAAGGCCGCGCCGGTAAAATCCCCGCAAAAATCAGAACTGTTCTGCAAAGCAAAGCGCCCCGCACCGGGCCGCACCCTCAGGCACGGCCCGGCACGGAGCACAGGGCGTTATTTTTTCGGTTTGGGCGGGCGGGGCGTCAGTTCCTCCAGCCGCCGCTGCCGGGTGTAAAACCGGCGGTAGGGGTTGTCGGGCAGGGCGGGGCCTCCGGGAACGTTCTCCCCCGGGGCGGCAGGTCCACCGCGGCGGGAATTTTCCTTGCGGCCCAGCAGCCTTGCCGCCCAGGCGGGCAGACGGGGGCTCACTCCGCCGCCTCCATGGCGCTTGCGCCGGCGGTCAGCGCCTGCCACAATTCTTCGCTGCCCTCCTGATTTTTGGCCTGGGTGTCACTCCAGGCGCCGCAGCGCCCCACATATAGCCCGGAAAGCAGCTCCTGGCTGCTGCATGCCGTCTCCCCGGTGGCCGTGGTGAACGCATAGCTGCCCAGATCCAGCCCCGCCAGCACCGGACAGTCGGACCAGCGGTAGACCATGTTCTGCCAGTCGGCGGCGCCGTCCGCTGGCTGGGAACCGTCCAGATACAGCAGGGCGCCGGTCATCGTCACAAAGCCTTCGGGCTCCTGCAGCAGATAGAGCTGGTTGATGCCCTCCGACATGTCGGCGCTCAGCCGGGTCATGCCGGCCATCTGGTTGTAGGCGTCCATTGTCTCGTCGGAGTCCTGGCTGCCGCTCAGGTCCAGGATGTACTGGTTGATCTGCACCGTGACCTGTCCGTCGCCGTCCAGGTCGGTGCCGTACTGCGCCAGGGTATCCTGCAGGGCCGTCACGGTTTCATCGGGCAGGGTCCCCTGTCCCACCCAGGCCACCTGATAGTCGGGTGTCTTCTGGGAGAGGACATCGTGCAGCACCCACGCCGCGCAGAGCACCACAAAGGCGCCGATGAGCACCGCCCACTTGTGGTAGTACCACCAGTTCTTTGCCTTTTCGCTGCGGGTATAGACGCGCTGGGGTTCCTGGGGAGCATCGTAGTGCTCCTCGCTGCTTTTGGTCACCCAGGCCATGGGGCAACACCTCTCTTGTCAGGATGGTTTCTGATGTTTTATCATACCATACCGCCATCCAAAAGTCACGCCGGCGCGCTTTCTTTCACAATTTGTTTCCAATTTCCGGACCGCCGGGCATTCCCCCCGTTTTGTTCCCATTCCCCGCTTGCAAGCCGCCCCCAAAGCAGATATGATAGAGAGGAACAATCACACCGGGGCGCAGCCGCCCCCCCTGCAAGGAGATACCGCCATGTTTTTCAACTTTTTCAACCAGTACGAGGCCCCGAAACAGGATGCCTCCCCCATCCGCAAAAAGGGCGCCGCCCGCTTTTTTGAGCTGCTGGGCCGTGACCTGATGCCCTTTTACAAGGCAAGCCTTTTGTGCTGTCTGGGTTGTCTGCCGGGGTTTGTGCTGATGGTGCTGGGACTGCTCGGCACCTCGGTGCTGTTCACCCTGCTGGGCGGCATGCTGTGCGGTCTGGTGGGCGCGCCCTTCGTCTGCGGGCTGCTGGACACCATCTTCCGGGCCCTGCGGGACGAACCGGGCTTCTGGTGGGAGAACTACAAGAAAGCCTGGCGCCAGAACTGGAAAGACAGCCTGCTGCCCGGGCTGTTCATCGGCATCCTCATGGGCTGCTGGCTGTCCATGCTGCTGATCCTGCCCACCATGGAGGTGGTCCCCGGCTATATCTGGATCTGCATGGGGGCAGGGGTGCTCATTGCCGCGGGGCTGTTCACCTACGCCTTTGCCCAGATCCCCCTGGTGCGGCTGACCCCCGCCCAGTTTGTGAAAAACTGTGTCTTCTTTTTCCTGGGCTATCTGCCCCGCACGCTGGCGGTGGCCGTGATCCAGAGTGCATACTGGATCGGGTTTGTGCTGTTTCTGCCCTTTACGCTGCTGCCCCTGCTGGTGACCGGATTCTGGCTGCCCTGGCTGATCTCGCTGATGATCCTCTACCCCGCCCTGGACGGCGCCTTCTCGGTGGAGAAGGAGATCAGCCGCCGCCGGGAGGAGGAGCTCAACGCCTCCCTGGAGGAGAGCTCCCTTTTCGGTTCCGGCAAGAACCACTGACCATTCCACAATAAGGCGGTGAACACCTGATGGAAAAACGGACTTTGTTCCTCCTGCAGGAGACGGAGGAATTCATGCGGGGCGAACTGGACAACGTGACGGTGGCCAACTCCCGCATCATGCTGGACGTGGTACAGGGCGGCTATGTGCCCTACGGCTGCTACACCAGCCCTGCCATTCCCCTGGCACCCTTCGACGCCCTGCGCCCCAGCTGGAACGCTTTCACTCCGCCGGGCACCGCCGTGGAGGCCCAGGCCCGGGTGATGGTGGACGGCAACTGGACGGCCTGGTCGGCCTTCGGCAAGTGGAGCCCCTTCCTTGCCCGGGAGAGCGCGGCGCCCTCCGCCCGCGGCGCCCTGGCCCTGGACGGCGACCGGCTGTGGCTGGACTCCAAGATCGCCACCCATGTGCAGATGCGCATTTATCTGTATACCAAGGATGACAAACAGACCCCCTCCGTCTCGCTGCTGGGGGCCAGCGTCCACCGGGTGGACGTCATCCCCGGGGGCGGACGGCCGGTGAATGCCCGGCTGCACCTGCCGCCCTACTCGGTGGCGCGGCGCGCCCCCGCCCTGAAAGCCCGGATGGACCTGGCCTGTGCCATTGCCGGGCTGACCAACCGCTGGGGCGCCGACATCCTGCCCGAGGAGCTGGTGCTGGCCATGCGGGACGGCCGGGGCTGCACCAATCTGAGCTTCGGCGCCGCGGCCATGGGCTGCTGGGGGTTCCCGGCCTGGGTGCGCTGGGCCGACCTGGGGGATCTCCGGGCCGAGCTGCGGGCGGGCTACGGCGTGGTGGTGGAGCTGGACAGCACCCCCGCCCAGCTGGCCGCCGGCATGCCCGAGCGCCGCTATGCCGCACTGCGGGGCTTCGGCATGGTGGAGGGGGAGCTCCACGCCCTGCTCAACGACCCCTGGGCCGCCGACAACGACTTTGAAACCGAGACCACCATGCCGCTGGACGACTTTCTGGTGGCCTGGACCAATCTGGCCCTGTGCATGCGGCCCCGGGTCCCCGCCCCCGAGCACGGCGGGCCCTGGCGTTCCAGCGTGACCCTGCGCCGGGCCGGGCGGGACATGCCGGGCCTCTACCGCATCTATCTCTCCGGGGAGGTCCGCGAGCTGCCCGACGACTTCTGCGGCGACGAGGAACACCCCGGCGGCGTTCTGGCCTGGACCGCTCAGGAGGAGCGCCCCCACGCCACCACCGCCCACAAACAGTTCCACTTTGTCCGGCCGGAGTCCGGGGGCATCCGCCTGCCCGACTCCACCGGGAGCCTGACCAAATACACCGTCTACGCCATCGATCCCTCCGGCTGCATGCTGGTGGGGGATGTGACCATCTGAACCATGCAAGAAGGCCCTCTGCCGAATGGCAGAGGGCCTTCTTGCTTGATTCTTCCGTCACAGGATGAGCTGCCGGTAGAGTTTGGTGTTGACCGTCTCGTCCTCCTTGGCCAGGGCCTGGATGCAGGCATCCATGGCGGCGGCCACGTCGTCCAGCGAGCGCCAGTTCTCCACGCTGCCCCGCAGGTACTGCTCCAGCATGGGGCCGATCTCGGTGTGGGCGCTGGCCCCCTCGATGAGGTAGGCCCCCGGCTGGGCGGGGCGGATGTCCTGCTCATAGTGGTTGTCGCTGCCCAGGGTGGCCATCTGGAAGCCGCCCTTGCGGCCCCGGCCCCCTACCAGGAAGCGGATACCCAGGGGCAGCGCCTCGGTCTCCCGGGCGCGGTCCCGCAGGATCTTGAGGATCTTTTCAAAGGTCAGGTACTGGACGTTGTACTCGTCCAGGGCGTTGACAATGCGCACGGCGGCCAGGGTATCCCCCGCAAAGCCCACGCAGACATTCCGGTTGACCTTGCGCAGTTTGGGCAGTTCCTCGGTCAGGATATTGGGCTTGTCCCCCTGCACCGGTTCCTCCACCATGCGCCCGTCACTGGCCATGGCGCAAAAATTCTCGCCGCATACGGCCAGGATCGCACTCATATCGGTTTCCTCCCTTATTCTTCGTCGATGGTGTCCCGGTAGACCCCATCCATATGTCCGCCGCCCGCGCCGAACATCTCCCGGCCAAGCAGGCCGTTGTCCCGGCGCGCCTCCTCCACCAGCTCGCTGATCATGTCCTTGACCTGCTGGCTGTTCTTGACATTCCGGATGGTCAGGATGCCGTCGGAGGCATCCTTGGTGCGCAGGATGATGGTGCCGGTGCCGCAGAGGCGGTTGAGCAGCGTGCGCTTGAGGGAAATATCCAGCACACGATAGATCATGCACTCGTTTTCCTCGCAGTTGATCAGGCCGCTCTGGGTATAGATGCGGCCGTTGGCAATGCGGTACACGTCAAAAGTCCAGGGAAACCACAGGATGTGCCGGCGGTCTTTCCACAGATTTTCCGCGGCGGGAGCTGCCTTCTTTTCTTCCATCGTTTGCCTCCTTGCATCGGGCGGATCGGTTTTGCTTTACTATACCACACCCTGCCCCGCCCGGCAAGGGCGGCACGGCGGCTGTCCGCCCTTTCACGCAGCGAGGCGCGGCCCCGGCACAAGCGGGACCGCGCCTCAACCACTGCCGGATTCGGTCGGCAGGTGTTTTATTTGGTGACCTTGATCATGTCGGCGCCGGGCTCCACTTCGCCGGAGGCAACCACGTCGACGCTGGCAAACTCATCAGTGTTGGTGATGACGGTGATGACCACCGAGGGATGGCCTGCGGCCTTGATCTTGTCCAGATCCATGGTCAGCAACAGCTGGCCCTTCTTGATCTTGTCGCCGACCTTGACATTGGCGCTGAAGCCGTCGCCCTTCATCTCGACGGTGTCCACGCCCACATGGATGAGCACTTCCACGCCGCCGTCGCCCTGGATGCCCAGTGCATGCAGGCTGTCGGGCGCCTGGGTGATGACGCCGTCCACGGGAGCAAAGACCTTGCCCTCGGCGGGATCGATGCCGCAGCACTTGCCCAGGATGCCCTGTGCAAAGACGTCATCGGGGATGGATTCCATCGGAACGATGGTGCCCTTGGCATCGGCAGCCACCATCACGGGGCCGGTGGGTGCGGGAGCTGCGGGTTCTTCCTTCTTTTTGAAAATGTCAAAAAATCCCATTGTCGTTCTCTCCTTTGATCGTTTGCCGCCTGTGCCGCGCCGGGGCAGTACAGACAGATGTTTTGGTTTCATTATACCTTGCCCCGGCACCGAAAATCAATGCCGCAGCATCCGGGCAGACCAAAAACGTCAAAAAATTCACGGTTTTGCCACATCTCCGGTGTCTGCAGCCTGCCCGCGGGAAGCCGACGCCGCCACCCGGATAGCCCGCACTGCGTCCCACAGCATGGCCGCCATGCGGTCGGGGGAATCCTTCCTGCCGCTCTGCAGCCAGGACTCAATGCTGCCCACGCAGCCGTTGACCGCAAAGCTGGTCAGGTAAAGCTGGCGGGGCGTCTCGCAGCCAGGCTCGGCAAAGTGGCCGATGCAGCGGCGCTCCAGCATCTCCCGGATGCGGCTCACAAAGGCCGGGTCCCCGTTTGGGCCCATGAGGGCGGTGCACAGTGCCTCGTTGTCATTGAGATAGGCAAACAGAGTGCGCATGGCCTCGGGCGGGACATCGCTCTCCAGGCTGGGCAAAAGCACTCCCATCAGGGCGTCCAGCCCCTCGAACTGTTCCCTCTCGATCTGCCGCAGCAGATCATAGATGTCGGTGTAATGGAAATAGAAGGTGCCCCGGCTGACTTTGGCAAGGGCGGTGAGTTCCCGCACGGTGATTTCCCGCACAGGTTTCTGGGCTAGCAGTGTGATCAGCGCGTCGCACAAACGGCGCTTGGTCATCCGTACGCTGCGGTTGGCGTCCCCTTTTGCATTCATGGCGCATCCACCTTTCGCCGCGCCGCCCGCACACAGCGGCGCTTTGTTTGAAGGCGGCGCCGGACCCTTCCCGCTTTGGACCCGGCGACAATACCTTACCATAATAGTAGTTTCCATGCCCGCAAAAGTCAAGAATTTATGAGTATTTTGCACAGTATTTTCAATTTTGCATTACCGTTTTTGTTCGACATTGCCGTTTTCGTTCTTTTTTTTGCAAGATTTTCCCAAAGGCGTTTTCTCCTCCGGCGGCAATGGTGTGCTATAATCAGAAAAAGCGGTCCGGAAAGCGCGAGTGACATAAGAAAACAAAGGTTCTGCAAGAACTGCGAAGCATCGCAAAATCGCTGCAAGGCGGCAGATGCAAGGCAGAGGGCTTCTAACCTTGCCGCCCAAAAACGACGGGCGGCATCTGCGCAGAGCGCAGACCGGTTTGGCCGGTCGAAAGCCCCACTGGGGCTTTCGTGGCTGCGCCACCCCGGCACTCCTTGGTGGAATGCAAAGCCCGATCACGCGGCAGATGCCGTCTTGCAGTTAGAATTTTGCGGCTTTGTTTTCTTATGGAACCGCGCAGAAGCACGGGCCGCAGATACAGACAAAAGGAGCCTTGTTGCCATGGTTTTCGACAGTCAGAGGGCGCTCGCCGCCTTTGCCGCCTATGCGGCCAATTACAACGACCAGGACCCCAAGGTCCGGCTCAAGATCGACCACACCTACCGGGTGGCGGGGCTGTGCCGCCGCATTGCCCGGTCGCTGGACCTGCCGGAGGAGGAGGTGCAGCTGGCCTGGCTGTGCGGCCTGCTGCACGATGTGGGCCGCTTTGAACAGCTGCGGTGGTACGGGACCTTCAACGATGCCCAGTCCATCGACCACGCCGCCTGCGGGGCCCAGGTCCTCTTTGAGGAGGGGCACATCCGGGATTATCTGGACGACCCGTCGGAGGACGAACTGCTGCACCGGGCGGTGGCACTGCACAGCGTCTACCGCCTGCCCGAGCTGGACGGGCGCACGGCCCGGTTCTGCAACATTCTGCGGGATGCGGACAAGATCGACATCCTGCGGGTCAATGTGGAGGTGCCGCTGGAGGAGATCTACAACGTCTCCACCCGGGAACTGTACGACGCTTCCATCACCCCCGAGGTGGCCCAGGCGTTCTACGGCCATCACGCCGTGCTGCGCGCCCTCAAGCGCACCCCCGCCGACAACATCGTGGGGCACATGTCCCTGGTGTACGAGCTGGTCTTTCCCGAAAGCCTGCGCATCGTGCGGGAACAGGGCTGGCTGGACAAGCTCATGGCCTTTGCCTCGGACAATCCCGGCACCCGGGAGACGCTGGCCGGGATGCGCGCCCACATGCACGCCTGGCTGGACAGCCGGTGCGGCCAAGAAGGCTGAAAATCATTCCCGCTTCGGTTCGGGGTGGGGCATGGCCGCGTAGCCACGGTCCACGGTGATCTCGCACCGCCAGCGGGGGTAGCGCTCCTTCACCAGGGCGGACAGGCGGCTGCGGATCTCCTCATCGGTGAGGGACAGATTGGCAGGGGCGGCGCAGTCAAAGCTCACCGCCGTCTGGCCTTCCGCCCCGCCGGGCAGGACGCAGAGATCGTGGATGGTCAGGGCCGGGTCCACCGCCCGGGCCTGCCCGGCGATCCACTCCCGGAAGCGCCCGGCCGCCGTGTCCAGATCTGCCACGGGGTCCATGTGCACCACCAGGTTGAGGCCCCGCTCCCGCAAAAAGTCCCGCTCGATGGTATCCACCACCGCATGGCTGTGCAGCGGATCGCCGGCGGCGGACATCTCCACATGGACGCTGGCAAACTGACGGCCGGGGCCGTAGTCATGGATGAGCAGATCGTGGGTGCCGATGACGCCGGGATAGGAGAGGATCTTCTGCCGGATGGCCTCCACCTCCTCGGGGGCGGGGGCATGGCCCAGCAGCGGGTCCAGGGTGTCCCGCACCAGCCCGAAGCCACTGTACAGGATGAACAGCGCCACCCCCAGGCCGACGATGCCGTCCAGCTCAAAGTGGGTGATGCGGGAGAGAATGGCCCCGGCCAGAACGCAGCCGGTGGTGAGCACGTCGTTGCGGCTGTCCGCCGCGGCGGCTACTAGGGTCTGGGAGTCGATGCGGCGGCCCACCCGGAGGTAGAAGATCATCATTCCGGCCTTGACCGCAATGGAAAGCACCAGGATCGCCGCCGTGAGCAGGGTGAAGTCCACCGGTTCCGGCGTGATGATGCGGGCGGCGCTGCTCTTGAGCAGCTCGATGCCCACCACCATGATGAGTGCCGACACGCACAGTCCGGCCAGATACTCATACCGGCCGTGGCCGTAGGGATGTTCAGGGTCGGCGGGCTTTTCGCCCAGCTTGAAGCCCAGCAGGCTGATGAGGCTGCTGGAGGCATCCGACATATTGTTGAAGGCGTCTGCCGCCACCGACAGCGAGCCGGACAGAAGTCCTGCCAGCAGTTTTGCCAGAAACAGGCTGAGGTTGCAGCAGATGCCCACGATACTGGCACGTTTTCCTTCCGCTGCGCGGGAGGAAGTCATGGGTTTCGTTTCCATGGGGGTCGCCTCACTTTCGATCCAAAAAAAGATAATCCGAATTGCCTATATGCAAAACCACATCCGTTCCGATGACTCGGTACGGATGTGGTTTTTTACTTGTTTGTTTGTGTAATGCCGTCTGCAGGCCTGAGACAGTTGAATTCTTTATAGAATATCTCTTTCAAAAGGCCTTGTCAAGACTGTGATGTATCCGACTCCGTGCTTGCCGGATTGACCGCATCCCCGGCCGCCTGACCGCCATCAGTCGGGGCACTGCTGTTCCCGCTGCCGCTGTCCGCAGGCGGTGTGGTCGTCTCTCCGCCGGAAGGTGCGGAGGTATCCGGAGTGGGTGTGGGAACCGGCGTGGGGGTGGGGGTGGGTTCAGGAGTGGGGGTAGGTGTCGGCGTCGGTTCAGGTGTGGGAGTGGGTGTCGGTTCTGGGGTAGGCGTCGGCGTTGGTTCGGGGGTGGGCGTCGGCGTCGGTTCGGGGGTAGGTGTTGACACAGCAGAAGATTGAGACTGGGAGGAAGGCTCCTCCTGCTCCTCCGACGAGCTGGACGCCGCCGGGGTGGGGGTGGCCAGCACCGATGCCGCCGTGGAAGCGCTCACGTCCTTGTCCTCGGTGTGCTTGGGCACATCCTTGAGGGAGGGTCGGTCGTCCTCGGTGATATAGCTGTGGGTGCGGATATAGTCGAACAGCACGTCCAGGGCGGTGCGGGTCATGTGGATGCCGTCGGAATCCACATAGCCGCTCTTGGCATAGCCGTCGTCCCCTTTCAGCACCTCGGCGCTGTTGAGGTACTTCCAGCCGTTTTCCTCACACATCTGGACGATGGCCTTGTTGTAGGCGTCGATCTGGGACTGGGACATGTCCGAGTTGCTGTGCTGCTTGCCGATGGGCGGGATGGAATTGATGATGATGTCCACGCTGGGGTAGGCCTGCTGCACCGCCTGAATGCCGGATTTATAGTTCTCGATGAACTTTTCTGCCGTCAGGCTGGAGGAGACGTCGTTGGTGCCGAAGGTGATGAGCACCCGGCGGGGCTGCATGAGGGCCACCGCCTCGGGCATGGTCTTGTAGGAGGAATAACCCGAGAACTTGGCGCAGGCGTAGGACTCGATGCTGCGGGCCGCCATGCCCACCGACGCCACCGAGTTGTCGTAGCTGATATAGCCGTACAGCCGCATGCGGGCGGTGTTGGAGTCGCCCAGAAACAGCGTCTCGTTGACATATTCCTCCCCGGCGTCCTCCGTCTGTTCCAGAATGGTGGAGGCATACTGGGTGGTGTCAATGGCGTTTTCCGCCTGGTCGTAGTCGCTGTCGGTCACCACCGAGCTGTCCTGGGTGCCGGGGGTCTCGGCCTGGATGGTCTGGTGCACGGCCAGAAATGTGCCCGCCACCGTCACAAGGACCGCCAGACTGCACATGGCCAGCACAAAGAACATCCTGCTGCGCAGGTCCATGCGCTGCCAGAAATTGCCCTGGCTGTCGTTCGTTTTCCGTCTCGCCATACCGTATCCTTTCCGGGCAGGATCCCTCCGGCCCGACGATTGCCAAAAAATTATACGGTAGTTATTTTACACCATTTTGACGGCGAGCGCCATAGATTTCCGTTTTTTTCATCTTTTCCACGCAAAAACAAGCGTTTCACAGTGGATTTTTGTCTTTTTTCTCAATGGGCGCGCAGGCGGCTGTCCCGCTGGCCGGGCAGCAGGCGGGCCTTTTTCAGCGCGGGGTAGAGGGCCAGATACAGAAGCACCGCGCAGACGGTGGAAAGCAGCGAGTTGACCAGCGTGACGCCGCTGGCCACCTTGGCCACCACCGATGCCAGCTCCACCGTCTGGCCGAAGAGGTACCGGTTGCGGAAGTACCCCAGGAACGGATCGGTAAAGACATTGACCAGCAGGCCGCTGAAGGCGCTGAGGGTGACGGCGGTCATGTATTTCACCTTGCCCTTGCCCTCGCCGCTCAGGTCGTGGAGGTGAAAGACCTTGTGGGCCACCGTGCCGCAGACCAGGCCGATGATGAACTTGAGGATGAAGGTGGTGAGGGCATAGCCCGGGTCCCCGGCCACGATGTCGGCCAGGGCCAGGCCGAAGGCTCCGGCCAGTCCGCCCGAGACGCCGTCCAGCAGCAGAGCCGTCAGGGCGGTGAAGGTGTTGCCCAGGTGGAAGGAAGATCCGCTGGGGGTGGGAATGCGGAAGAATTCATAGGCGACAAAGCTCAGTGCCGCCATAACGCCGATCATGCTGATCTTCTGCGCCGAAAAGCTGGTGCGGCTCAGGGCAGAGCACAGCACAACCACAAAAACAACAAGGAACAATAGCAGCCACAAAATGGGCGTGGATACCGTCATGGTAGATTCCCCTCTCTGGAATGAAGTTGCCTTCCGCTCTTGACAAACACCGGTACGGAAGGTATGCTCCCATTATAGCCGCATCTGGCTCTGTAAAAATATCCAGAATACAACTTTTTTATGGGGCCAGCAATTCTTTATCCCGGATTTGGAAAGGGAGATGCCGCCATGATCGAACTCCATCCCGAGAGCCGTGTTCCTCTGTATGAACAGCTCTATCAGGCCCTGGCAGGGCAGATCCGCGCCGGGGTGCTGGCGCCGGGGCGTCCCCTGCCCGGCCGCCGCACCATGGCCGAACAGCTGGGCGTCAGCGTCAATACGGTGGACACCGCCTACCAGATGCTGGCCGCCGAGGGCCTGGCCGAGAGCCGCCCCCGCCGGGGATTCTTTGTCCAGGAGACGGGGGGCATGCTCTACACCGGCGCCCGGGCCTCCCGGCCGGAGCCTGCCTCCCCACCCGCCGGGCCGGCACCCGCCCGGGCAGCCGGTCCCCGGTACGACCTGTCCACCGTGGGTGTGGACACCGCCCTCCCCGCCCGCAGCTGGGGCCGCATCCAGCGGGATCTCTTGTACAACAGCCCTTCCCTGCTCCAGCGCGGGGAGGCCCAGGGCGACGCCGAACTGCGCACCGCCATTGCCGGGTATCTGGCCACCTACCGCGGGGTGAACTGCACCCCCGAACAGGTGGTGGTGGGCGCGGGCATCGAGTATCTGCTGGGATGTCTGGCCCATCTGTTTGCGGGCAGCACCGCGGCGGTGGAAAACCCCGGCTACTCCCGGGCCCGGGCGGTGCTGCAGAACAGCGGCATCCCCTGTCTGCCCGCCGACATTGACAAAAACGGCCTGACGGTGGAAGGGCTCATCGGGACGGGGGCCAATCTCTGCTACATCACCCCCAGCCATCACTTTCCCACCGGCGTCACCATGCCCGCCCCCCGCCGGGCCCAGCTGCTGGCCTGGGCCAGAGAGGTTCCCGGGCGCTACATTCTGGAGGACGACTACGACTCGGAGTTCCGCTTCGACATCCGTCCCCTGCCCAGCCTTCAGGGCATGGCAGGCCCCGACGGCCCCGTGGTCTACCTCACCACCTTTTCCAAAAGCCTGGCCCCCGGCATCCGCATCGCCTGCATGGTGCTGCCTCTGGACCTGCTGGCCGCCTACCGCCGGGATTTTGCCCTCTACTCCAACACTGTCAGCCGGTTTGAGCAGCAGACCCTCTCCCGCTTCATGACGGGGGGTTACTTCACCCGGCATCTGGCCCGCATGCGGCTGACCTACAAGAAACGGATGGAGCACTTCACCGCCGCCCTCACCGGGTCTCTGGGCAAGGACCTGGTGATCCGGGGCCGGCACTCGGGGCTGCATCTGCTTCTGACCCTGCCCGGCGCCGGAGGGGAGCGGGCCATGGTGGAGGCCGCCGGGCGGGAGGGCGTTTTCCTCCACGGGCTGAGCGAGTACTATCTGGCCCGCCCCCAGCTATGTCCCCCGGACACGGTGGTGGCGGGCTACGCCGCCCTGGCCGACGAGGACATTTCCGGGGCCGCCGCCGCTCTGGCCCGGGCCTGGCTGGGCTGAGGCCTCATTCCAGCAGCCGCTTGGCCTCATCCATGCCCTCCTCATCCAGGGCATAGCCCGCCGGGGTCTCCCGGCCGGACAGCACGGTATACTCGATGGTGGCGGCGGTCTGGCCCGACAGGTATTCCATCGTCTGCTCCAGCTTGAGCAGGTCCTGGGCGGTCAGGCTGGTGAGCGTGCGGGAGGACTGTTCCCGGGCAGCATCCACCACCAGCGTCAGCCGGGCGGGGTTCTGCCGCAGAAAGACGCACCACACCGCCGCCCGCAGGGAGGCCGCGGCCTTCTGGTCCATGCGCTCCCGCAGGGTGGCCAGGAACTCCTCGGTGACGGCGGGGGTGAGTTCGGGGGCGTTGTCCTCCCCGTAGCCCAGGGCCACCCGCCGCTCATAGTCCATCACCGAGGCGGTATCAAAGCGGGCGGTGGTGTCGGTGCCGATGATCTGGGCGTAGGTGTCCGGCGTGGCCGCAAAGTAGGCGTCCGGGGCCAGGCCCACCGTGTCGGTGAGCAGCTGGGCCGCCCGGGCAGGCCCCGCCGCCAGGTAGCAGTCCTCCAGGGTGGTCTGGCCCTCGGGGGCATCCACCAGCGTTTTGCCCGGCACCCCGCAGAAGGTCACCGTCCTGGCCGGGCCGTCCACCCGCAGCAGCAGAAACTCCGGCGTCTCGGTCTGGATGGCCAGCAGCAGGCGGTAGGTGTCGGTGGCACCGGC
>JFBN01306591.1_pt1 | contig 15426 bp, 14 predicted proteins | sample 768741 | NCBI WGS metagenome assembly JFBN01 (sample SAMN01983846, study PRJNA193217) | chicken gut metagenome | biome: terrestrial biome; isolation source: ceca of Broiler chicken | host: Gallus gallus | place: United Kingdom: England | collected 2010-09-07
AATGTGGAGAAGGAGACAGGAGACCGGATCAGGAATTATGATCTTGCAGGAGTGAAGGTGGACGAGGATTATAAGAGATACTATCCATACAATGAGCTGGCTTCTAAAGTCCTCGGGTTTACAGGGGGCGACAATCAGGGAATCATCGGTCTGGAGGTAAAATATGAAGCATATTTAAAAGGAAAGAACGGAACCATCCTGACTACCACTGACGCCAGGGGGATCGAGCTGGACGGGGTGGCGGAGGACAGGATCGAACCGGTCGCCGGGGAGACGCTGAAGGTGAGCCTGGACTACAATATTCAGTCGTACTGTGAACAGGCGGCGCTGAAGGCAATGGAGGAAAAGCAGGCGGACAGTGTCTCCATCCTGCTCATGAACCCGCAGAACGGGGAGATCTACGCCATGGTAAATGTGCCTGAATTCAACCTGAACGACCCTTATGAACTGAATACGGGGGTGGATGTGGAAACACTGTCTGATGAGGAACTCCAGGATCAGCTCAACCAGATGTGGAGGAACGGGTGCATCAATGATACTTATGAGCCCGGATCTACATTCAAGATCATCACCTCTTCCGCCTGCCTGGAGGAGGGCGTCGTGTCGCTGGACGACACCTTCATGTGTCCCGGTTACCGCATTGTGGAGGACCGGAAGATCCGCTGCCACAAAGTGGGAGGGCATGGGAGCGAGACATTTGTACAGGGTATCCAGAATTCGTGTAATCCGGTGTTTATCGACATCGGCCTGCGGCTTGGCGCAGAGAAGTTCTACGACTATTTTGAAAAATTCGGACTTCTCAGCCTGACTAACGTAGACCTGCCGGGCGAGGCGGGGACGATCATGCATAAAAAAGAAGATATCGGGACCGTGGAGCTTGCCACGATGACGTTCGGACAGTCCTTTCAGATCACGCCGATCCAGCTTGCCACCACGGTGAGCTCTATCGTAAACGGAGGCAGGCGGATCACCCCTCATCTCGGGATGGCGGTCCTTGACAGCGGCGGAGAGGTGATCGAGGAGTTCGAGTACGAGGTGCAGGAGGGAATCGTCTCGGAGAAGACGTCCGAGACGATGCGTACGCTCCTGAAAAGCGTAGTCGAGGAAGGATCGGGAAAGAACGGGTATATTGAAGGCTACTCTATTGGAGGAAAAACTGCAACCTCGCAGACGCTTCCCCGCAGCGCTAACAAATATATCGCCTCGTTTCTCGGATTTGCCCCGGCGGAAGATCCGGTGATCCTGGGGATGGTCGTGATCCACAATCCCCAGGGCGTGTATTACGGCGGCACGATCGCAGCCCCTGTGCTGAGGAGTATTTACGACAATGTCCTTCCCTATCTCGGGATTGAAAAAAGCTGACCGATGGGTTATACTGTATTGGAATTCAGCCGTGCGGCAGGAGAAAGGCGGGCAGCCGTACAGTCCGGCGCGGCTGAAATTGTTGATAGAGACAAAAGAGATGAAGAGGTGGATTTATGAGCAGTCATGTAGTGATTCCGGTATTGATCTCATTTGCGGTGAGCCTTGTGCTGGGCCCTGTGGTCATACCGTTTTTGCGGAAACTGAAAATGAAGCAGACAGAGCGTGTGGAAGGGGTTCAGTCTCATCTGAAGAAAGCGGGGACTCCTACGATGGGGGGAATCATAATCCTCGCGGCTATTATCGTGACGTCCCTGTTTTATGTGAAGGACTATCCGAAGATCATCCCGGTGCTTTTCCTGACAGTGGCGTTCGGCCTGATCGGCTTTCTCGATGATTACCTGAAGGTCGTCCTGAAGCGTTCCGACGGTCTGCTCCCGATGCAGAAGATGGCGCTTCAGATCGTTGTGACGGCGGTCTTCGCATTCTATATCGTGAAAGTGGCACATATCCCGCTGACCCTGCTTGTCCCGTTTTCCGGAGGATTCTACTGGGATATCGGATGGCTGGCGGTTCCGGTCCTTTTTGTTGCCGTGATCGGGACGGTCAACGGCACGAATTTTACGGACGGACTGGACGGTCTGGCATCAAGTGTAACGGTTCTCGTGGCAACCTTCTTTACTGTTGTGGCGGTCGGAACACAGAGCGGCATTGAGCCGATCACCTGCGCGGTCGTAGGGGCGCTGCTGGGATTCCTTCTGTTTAACGTATATCCTGCCAGCGTGTTCATGGGAGATACGGGTTCGCTTGCTCTGGGCGGATTTGTGGCAGGAACTGCGTATATGATGCAGATGCCGCTGTTTATCATCATTGTCGGATTTATCTATCTGGTAGAAGTGGCTTCTGTAATACTTCAGGTTACTTATTTTAAGAAAACCGGGGGAAAGCGCCTGTTTAAGATGGCTCCGATCCACCATCACTTTGAGCTGTGCGGATGGTCGGAGACAAGAGTGGTCGCTGTATTTTCCGTGATCACGGCGCTTCTCTGCCTGATCGCATTAATGGGGGTATAGAAAATGGATATCAGAGAAAAGAAAGTACTTGTATTCGGTTCCGGGATCAGCGGGGAATCTGCCTGCCGTCTCCTTCTCAGGGAAGGTGCGGAGGTTGTTCTCTATGACGGGAACGACCGGCTGGACCGGGAAGAGATCCTGGCGAAGATATCGCCTGAAGAAGGACAGAATGTGGAGATCCTGCTCGGCGAACTTACGGGACAGCAGCTGGAAGGACTTCTGGACGAGCTTTCGCTTGTAGTCATGAGTCCGGGGGTTCCGACCGATCTTCCGATCGTGGAGCAGATGCGCGCGCACGGGCTCCCGATCTGGGGAGAGATCGAACTAGCCTACGTGTTCGGCAGAGGAGATGTTCTGGCAATTACAGGGACGAACGGGAAGACGACGACAACAGCCCTGCTTGGCGAGATCATGAAAAATTATAAGGACAGTGTCTTTGTGGTTGGAAATATAGGCAACCCCTATACGAGCGCCGCTTGGGAGACCACGGAGGAATCGGTCGTGGTGGCGGAGATCAGCAGCTTTCAGCTGGAGACGATACATACATTCCACCCGAAGGTGAGCGCTGTCCTGAATATCACGCCGGACCACCTGAACAGGCATCACACGATGCAGGCATATATTGAGGCGAAAGAGCGGATCGCGGAGAACCAGACGGCAGAGGATGTGTGTGTCCTGAACTATGAGGACGAGGAGACCAGGGCATTCGGAGAAAAAACGGGCGCGCAGGTTCTATATTTCAGCAGCCGGCGTAAACTGAAAAAGGGAGTTTATCTTGAGGATGGGAATATCATCTGTGATATCGATGAGAAGATCCCTGTGTGCAGTGTAGATGAACTGAATATTCTGGGCACGCACAACCACGAAAATGCGATGGCAGCGGTCGCTATGGCCTATGCCTATGGCACGCCGATGGAGATCATCCGGAAGACGCTGAAGGAGTTCCAGGGCGTGGCGCACCGGATCGAATTTGTCGCGGAGAAGAACGGTGTGGCGTATTATAATGATTCCAAGGGGACGAACCCGGACGCCGCGATCAGAGGCATCCAGGCGATGAACCGTCCTACGGTCCTGATCGGAGGCGGCTATGACAAAGAGTCTTCCTACGATGAGTGGATCCAGGCTTTTGACGGAAAGGTGAAGAAACTGGTCCTTCTCGGAGCAACCCGGGAGAAGATCGCCCAGACTGCGAGAAGGCTCGGATTTAACGAGATCGAGATGGCAGATACATTTGAAGAGGCATTTGCAAAGTGCGTAGAGTGTGCGCAGCCCGGAGACGCAGTGCTTCTGTCTCCGGCATGTGCGAGCTGGGGCATGTTTAAAAATTACGAAGAACGCGGAGATAAATTCAAAGAACTTGTAAATCAGCTGTAGGGAGTGGATTTTTATTGGAGCGTTCTGTGAAGAAACGGCGGTATGACGATACGCTGCTTGTGACAGTGCTGATCCTGGTTGGGATCGGCCTGGTCATCCTGTACAGCACCAGTGCCTATAATGGGCAGGTGAAGTTCCATGATTCTCTGTATTATCTGAAGAAGCAGGGATTCGCCACTCTTCTGGGGCTTGCGGGGATGGCTGTGACCGCGAAGATCGACTACCACAGATGGGTGCCACTGGCAGTGCCGGGGTATCTGGCGGCGATCCTCCTTTCCGTTGCCGTCATGTTCTTCGGAGATGAGTATAACGGGTCCAAAAGATGGCTGTCTTTGGGCCCGCTTTCTTTTCAGCCTTCGGAGTTTGCAAAAGTGGCTGTCATCCTGTTCCTGGCATGGCTGGTCAGCAGAAATGTCAGGAGAATGGGAAAGTTCTCGACGCTGGTCCTGGTGATGCTCTCCGTGCTGCCCATCGTCGCACTTGTCGGCGCGAGCAATCTGAGCACTGCGATCATCATCCTGGGGATCGCGGTGATCGTCGTTTTTACGGCAAGTCCGAAGTACTCCCAGTTTATCTGGATGGGGACGGCAGGGATCGGATTCATGGCGGTCTTTCTGGCTCTGGAGAGCTATCGGCTTGAGCGTCTGGCGATCTGGAGGAACCCGGAGAAGTACGAGAAAGGCTACCAGACGCTCCAGGGACTTTATGCGATCGGAAGCGGAGGCCTGTTCGGGAGAGGACTTGGAAACAGTGTGCAGAAGCTGGGGTTTCTTCCTGAGGCACAGAATGACATGATATTTTCCATTATCTGCGAAGAACTGGGCCTGGCAGGAGCCTCGGTGATCGTCCTGCTGTTCCTTGTACTGATCTGGCGTTTCTTTGTGATCGCGACCAAGGCGAAGGATCTGCTCGGGGCGCTGATCGCATCAGGGGCGATGGCCCATATGATGATCCAGGTGATCCTGAATATCGCAGTCGTGACGAATACGATCCCGAATACGGGGATCACACTGCCGTTTATCAGCTATGGAGGGACATCTGTTGTGTTTCTGCTTCTGGAAATGGGGCTTGTCCTGAGCGTGTCCAATCTGATAGAATAGTACCATCGCCTGTATCTAGAGTCTTTTTCGGCGGTGCAAGGAGGAATACCATGAAGAAAAGAAAGCACAGGAGAAAAGCATGGAAGATCGTGCTGGCAGTGCTGGCGGTCGTGATACTGTTCGCCGCGATCGTAGTGTTCGGTTTCCGGACCCGGTCGATCGAGGTGGAGGGCAATGAATATTACGGCGAGAGCTCGATTCTGGCATGGATAGAGAACGATAAGCTGTCGGTCAATACCTTATATCTTTTCTTGAAATACAATTATCTCGGGGCGGATGTGCCCACGGCAGTGGAGAGCATGACGGTCTCACTGAAGAATCCCTGGACGGTCCACGTGACAGTCCGGGAGAAGGAAATGCTTGGATATGTAGATTATGACGGCGCTTTCCTGTATTTTGACAGGGACGGAACAGCGTGTCTGCGGACGAAGGAAGTCCTGGACGGAGTTCCCCACATTGAGGGGCTCGTATTTGACGTATCAAAGGTGGAGCTGGGGAGCGTGCTCCCTGTGGAGGACAGCGGCATATTCCGGAGGATCATGGACGCGACTGTATATATTGCAAAATACAGCCTTGTCCCGGACAGGGTCGTCTGTGTTGACAGCGGTATCGCACTGTATTTCGGCAGCGTGGAAGTACTGCTCGGAGAGGATAATTATGAAGCGCGGCTCGCACAGGTGGAACCGATCCTGAAAAAGATCGCGGAACTCTATCCGGATACGGCCGGTACGCTGCACCTTGAGAATTACGATGATTCGTCGTCAGCGATCAGGTTTGTACCTGCTGTCTAAAAAATCAGAAAAATAAGAAAAAATCTATTGATTATTTGCCAAAAAGACTTTATTATATACTTATTGAATTATAGCGTTCAATCAAAAAAATCGGGATGTATAAGAAATTAATAAGACGACAAAGGAGGAAATACTCTTGTTAGAAATTAAAACCAACGAATCGGAAGCGGCTGCAAGAATAATTGTTGTCGGAGTAGGCGGAGGCGGAAACAACGCCGTGAACCGCATGATCGATGAACAGATCGCAGGCGTAGAATTTATCGCAGTGAATACAGATAAGCAGGCACTGCAGCTCTGCAAGGCACCGACACTGATGCAGATCGGAGAGAAACTTACGAAAGGTCTTGGCGCCGGGGCACAGCCGGAGGTAGGAGAGAAAGCGGCGGAGGAAAGCTCCGAAGAGATCTCAGCAGCTCTGAAGGGCGCAGACATGGTATTCGTCACCTGTGGTATGGGCGGCGGAACCGGAACAGGTGCAGCACCTGTTATTGCACGCATCGCAAAGGAGCAGGGAGCACTGACGGTAGGAGTCGTGACAAAGCCTTTCCGTTTTGAGTCCAAGACAAGGATGCAGAATGCTCTTACAGGAATTGATAAATTAAAGGAAAACGTTGATACGATCATCGTCATACCGAACGATAAGCTTCTCGAAGTCGTTGACAGACGGACAACAATGCCGGAAGCACTGAAGAAGGCGGACGAGGTCCTTCAGCAGGGTATTCAGGGTATCACAGACCTGATCAATGTTCCGTCACTGATCAACCTTGACTTTGCTGATATCCAGACTGTCATGAAAGATAAAGGAATCGCACATATCGGAATCGGTTCCGGGCGTGGAGATGACAAGGCGCTTGAAGCAGTCAAAGAGGCTGTTGCGAGCCCGCTGCTTGAGACAACGATCCAGGGCGCATCCAACGTCATCGTCAATGTATCCGGTGATATCACTCTTATGGATGCATCCGATGCAGCAGATTACGTTCAGGAGCTTGCAGGAGAGAGCGCAAGCATTATCTTTGGTGCAATGTATGATGATACGAAGTCTGATGAATGTACGATCACTGTCATTGCTACAGGCTTACATAATGTAGGCGGCAGCGCTTCCAAGTTAAAGGCAAGACTGGAAGGACAGAAGAAAGTCGGTTCAGTGGTACCGGGCGAGGGACGTACGGCAGGCTCACATGACGCGGAGAGAAGAAGCTACGGGACAGGCGCTGCAAGACAGCAGGGCGGAACGATGCCTACGCTTCAGCCGAGAACACCGTCCAGCACAGTAAAAGAGCAGACGATCAAGATTCCGGATTTCTTTAAGAAATAGGCGGACATGCATACAATATGATTTTGAAGGGAACTGTCAGAGGACAGTTCCCTTTTTCTGTATCAGGGACGGATCTGAAGGATGCTCCCTCCGAACAGAATTTCTGATCCGTTTTCCTGAAGTGGAATACTTATATCCTTCGAAAGAAATTATTTTATCTAATGTAACAGTTCAGTCCTTCGGCGGGTTCCCGTCAGAGCTGTGTCGAAATATATTTCCGGCGGAATGCCATCATCTGACAAATTTCAAACAATCCCTGTCTTATAATGAATCCCATACAAAGGAGAAAGAAGGTGAGGCATGTACTATGAACTTTATATAGACGTGTTGTTCCTGGAAAATTTCATGATGGACAGTCTGCTCCTTTTAGCTGTAAATCGTGTACTGAAATGCGGCCGTTCTTACGGACGTATCTTTCTGGGAGGCGCGCTGGGAAGCACGCTTACCTGTCTGGTGATCGCGGTTCCGTTTCCGGCAGTCATCAAACTGGTCTTTTTTCATATCGTGATCAACAGCCTGATGATAACCGCAGGGTTGAAGATCAGCAGTATAGTGCAGTTTGTAAAAGCATTTATCCTGCTGTATCTTGCTGCGTTTGTATTCGGCGGGATTCTGCAGGCATTCCGCCCGTACATCCGTTATGCGGGTCTGTTTTACGCGGCAGCAGTGTTGTGCTATTTTGTGTTTTCAAAACTGTGGAATGTGGCGGCAGCGCTGTTCAGAAAAGACAGGGATATCCTGGAGGTGACGGTCTACACGGAGCAGGGGGGATATCTGATGCGGGCACTCCTGGATACGGGAAACGTGCTGACAGATCCGGTCACAGGAGAGCCGGTATGCATCCTGGATCCGGATTCTGCCAGGGGTATGTTCGAATCTGCGGAACAGATGCAGGGATTCCGCTATATCCCTTACCGGTGCGTGGGAGGAGAGAGTATTATGAAAGTTTTCAGGGCTGAGAAGATGTGTGTTCGAGGAGACGGTGAAACGTGGGTAGAGGAGCCGCTTCTCGGAATCGGCGAGAGCAGTCTCTGTGAGCATGGCGGCTACCAGATGATCCTGAATCCGGACATATTTGTGCGCTGAGCCAGAGCGGATGCAGATACAGAAGAAAGCAGCGCAAGATACATTTCTGAACAGAGAACGGCCGGAAGAAAATGAATACTTGGATGATTGGGAGGAAGAATAAAAGAATGGTTGTAAAAGTAGCAGTACCGCAGCAGTTTAAACTGAAAGTGATACCGGACATCAGATCTCTGCTCTTCGGCGGGCAGAAGGAGATCCACTATATCGGAGGAACGGAGATCCTGCCGCCCCCGCTGGAGGGGACAAAAGAGACGGAGGTGATCCGGAGGCTTGGGACAGAGTACGATGAAGAAGCCAAAAAGACACTGATCGAGCACAATCTGCGCTTGGTCGTATACATAGCGAAAAAGTTCGATAATACAGGAGTCGGCGTGGAGGATCTGATCTCCATCACGATCGGACTGATCAAGGCGATCAATACGTTTAATCCGACGAAGAAGATCAAGCTTGCCACTTATGCGTCCCGGTGCATTGAAAATGAGATTCTGATGTATCTGAGAAGGAACAGTAAGACGAAGATGGAGGTCTCGATCGACGAGCCGCTCAATGTGGACTGGGATGGAAATGAACTCCTGCTCTCGGACATTCTGGGAACAGAGGAGGATACGATCTATCGTGACCTGGAAAATGAGGCGGAGCGAAGACTTCTTATCCGTGCGCTGAACAAGCTGAGCAGCAGGGAAAAGCTGATCGTCCGGATGCGTTTCGGCCTGGACGATCCTGACGGGAAGGAGAAAACGCAGAAGGAGGTGGCGGATCTGCTCGGGATCTCACAGTCCTATATTTCGCGTCTCGAGAAAAAGATCATGCAGAGGCTGAAGCGGGAAATGGTCAGATATGAATAGAGGGAGTTTGGATTCCGCACCTGAGGGACAGAAAACTGTGCCTGCAGGTGCGGAATCTTCTGAAAACAGGTGTATTCTGCATCTGAAAATGTTACAATAAAAGAAAAATAAAAAGGGTTGGTGAGGCTTATGAAGCTTACTTTTGTTGGAGCGGCCCATGAAGTTACGGGAAGCTGTCATTTCCTTCAGGCGGCGGGAAAGAACATACTGATCGACTGTGGAATGGAGCAGGGACCGGATCTGTATGAGAATCCGGGGCTTCCGATCCCGGAGAATGAGGTTGACTATGTCTTTCTGACACACGCCCATATCGACCACTCCGGTATGCTTCCGAGACTGGCAAAGCGGGGATTTAAAGGTCAGATCTTCGCCACATTTGCGACAGCGGATCTCTGCAATATCATGCTCCGCGACAGTGCGCATATCCAGGAGTTCGAGGCGGAGTGGAGAAACAGAAAAGGGAAACGTGCCGGCCGTCCGGAGTATGAACCGGTCTATGTAATGCAGGATGCCCTGGATGCGATCGAGATGCTCGTACCCTGTGAATACGGCGAGCGGATCACGATCTGCGATGGCGTTCAGATCAGGTTTACCGACGTGGGACATCTCCTCGGTTCAGCAAGTATTGAAGTTTGGGTGACGGAAAAAGGCGTGACGAAGAAGATCGTGTTTTCCGGCGATGTGGGAAATACGGATCAGCCGATCATAAAGGATCCCACCTATACCGAAGCGGCGGACTATGTGGTGGTAGAGTCGACCTACGGGAACCGGATCCATTCCGCCGAAAAGCCGGATTATCTTGGAGACTTTACAAGGATCATCCGGGAGACTTTTGACCGGGGTGGAAATGTAGTCATTCCTTCCTTTGCGGTGGGCAGAACACAGGAGATGCTCTACTTTATCCGCGAGATCAAGGAAAAAAGGCTGCTCAGCGAATATCAGGATTTTGAGGTGTACCTGGACAGCCCGCTTGCGATCGAGGCGACCAAGGTCTTTACGAAGAACATGAGGGACTGCTTTGACGAGGAAGCGCTGGCGCTTGTCAATGCGGGAGTGAACCCGCTTGTTTTCCCGGGACTTCACACTTCAACTACCAGCGATGATTCCAAGATGATCAATTTCATCGAGAAGCCGAAAGTCATCATATCAGCTTCCGGAATGTGTGATGCGGGAAGGATCCGTCATCATCTGAAGCATAATCTCTGGAGGCCGGAATGTACGATCCTCTTTGTGGGGTATCAGGCGGCAGGAACGCTCGGGCGGCGTCTGCTGGAGGGAGAGAAGAACGTCAAACTCTTCGGCGAGCCGATCGAAGTACATGCCCGGATCGAGAGCCTTCACGGTGTCAGCGGGCATGCGGATATGAACGGACTTCTGAACTGGATCGGCGGGTTCAGGACACCCATAGAACGAGTTTTCGTTGTACACGGTGAGGATACGGTGACAGAGGAGTTTGCGAAGACAGTGGAGGAGCGGTTCGGATATAAGGCATGGGCTCCATTTCCCGGCTGTGAAGCGGACCTTCTGTCCAACGAGATCGTAAATGAAGGCGTACGCATTCCCGTCAAGGCGAAAAAAGCGGCTCAGCGCAGGGCGGATACGGCGTTCGACCGTCTTGTGGAAGCAGGAAAGAGGCTTCTTGACATTATTTACAGCAACGAAGGTCTGTCCAACAAGGACAAGGCGAAATTCGAGAGTCAGATCAACAATCTCGCCGATAAATGGGAGATGTAGGGCAGCTTTTGTCAAGGTCTAAAAGTTTATAAAATTTTCGGGCGTTTCGAATATCTTAAAGGCAGAGTGAGAATCATTCTAAGTAGAAAATGGCTTAGGAGGATTCTTACAATGATGGTAAATAAGGTTGAACTGTGCGGGGTAAACACATCAAAGCTTCCGCTCCTGAAGGAGGAGGAAAAGGAAGCGCTGTTTGCCCGGGTTCAGGCAGGGGACGAAGAGGCGAGGGAGGAGTACATCAAGGGAAACCTGAGGCTGGTCTTAAGCGTGATCAAGCGTTTCGACGGGAGCAATGAGAACGCTGACGATCTGTTCCAGATCGGATGCGTGGGACTGATGAAGGCAGTGGATCATTTTGATCCCACAAGGATGGTCAAGTTTTCACCTATGCGGTGCCCATGATCATAGGGGGAGATCCGCAGATATTTAAGGGACAACAGTTCTATCCGGGTGAGCAGATCCTTAAGAGATACCGCGTATAAAGCGATCTACGCCAAGGAGGGGTATATCCGCCGTCATATGAAGGAGCCTACCGTGCAGGAGATCGCAGATGAGATCGGCATTTCCAAGGAGGATGTAGTGTTCGCTCTCGATGCTATCCAGGCTCCCATGAGCCTGCATGAACCGGTGTACAGTGACGGAGGCGACGCCCTGTATGTGATGGACCAGGTGAGCGACAAGAAAAACAAGGAGGAGAACTGGGTCGAGGAGCTTTCTCTTGAGGCTGCGATGGAGCGGCTGAACGAGCGGGAGAGATACATCATAACGCTCCGCTTTTTTGAGGGAAAGACGCAGATGGAAGTGGCGGAGCAGATCAACATCTCCCAGGCGCAGGTGAGCCGTCTGGAGAAAAATGCACTGAAGGTCATGCGGCAGTATCTTCTCGGTGAGTAGAAGGAAAGCGGAGGAAGGTATTGAAATTTTCAGAGCTTCATACTATGATATGGATGAAATACAAAAGAAAATTATGGAGGAAGCCATGTATAAAGCATGTATATTTGATCTTGACGGAACTTTGACGAATACACTGGATTCTCTGACATATTCAGTTAATGAGACCATGAAGGAGATCGGCCTTCCGCAGATCACGGAAGATCAGTGCCGGATGTTTGTCGGCAACGGCGCAAAAGTCCTCATCGAGAAGACTCTCCGCGCGGGAGGAGATACATCTCTTGCACACTTTGATGAGGCGATGGCAGCATATCAGAGGATCTTTGACGTAAACTGCACATATCATGTATCACCTTATCCCGGGATTGCGGAGATGCTGGGAGAGATGAAGGCTATGGGACTTAAGCTGGGAGTGCTCTCAAATAAGCCTGACAGACAGGCAGTGCACGTTGTCCGGGCAATATTCGGCGAAAACGTATTTGACCGGGTGCAGGGACAGCGGGAAGGCACTCCGAGAAAGCCGGATCCGACGGCAGCGCTCCAGATCGCATCCTCGTTCGGCGCTTCTCCGGAGGAGACGGTCTACATCGGGGATTCAGAGGTGGATGCAGCTACCGGCAGAGCAGCCGGGATGAAGACGATCCTTGTCGCCTGGGGATTCCGCGGAGCAGAAGCCCTCAGAGCCGGAGGAGCGGAATGCATTGTTGATTCAACAGATGAGATCATGGATATCATAAGAGGATAAGGAGGGAGCGGGATGAACGGTTACAGTGAAGAATGTCTGAAGACTTTCCTGAAGGAGCAGGGACGGCTGTTTGACGAACCTGTGGCAGAGACCCTGGAGGAGGCGGAAGCTTTTCTCGAAGACTGTATGGCAGTGATAGTGGATTCTCTGGCTGAGGTGAGGGAATACTTTGAGGAGAGCGGCGCGGATGTGGATCACATGACAGAAGAAGAGCTGGAGGATGCATCCGAGGTGTTTGCGCTCCCGGACGGGACTTATCTGATCGTAGAGGGATGAGAGGAACAGGCGCATTCCGGCGCCCGGAAGTCCTGAAAAGTCGAGAAAATACCAGACAGCAGCAAGCCGCAGTTTATTCGACTGCGGCTTTGTTTACGGCTTCTTTTATAGCGTCCAGTATCATCTGTGAAGTATACGGGGTATCCTCCGGAAGTGTTATGTTGTCCAGCGACTGGGTCTCATAGACCTGCTCGGCGATGTCTTCTATGGCCGGCTGGATGAGCGGGAACATGGTTGCTACTGTCTCATCCAGATTTGAAAAGCGGATGGAATTGATGCGGGATTCGTCTACGGATACCTCCACTTCCAGGTTTGCGTTATTCAGCGTGAGCGAGGATGTATAAATACCCGGAGTATACTGTTTCTGTGCGGCCGTCTCTTTTGTCCCGCCGTCCGGCCGGAACATGACGGCAAGGAGGATGATGAGCAGTATCCCCAGTGCTGCGAACACGGCAGTATAAATGATTTCTTTCATGTGCAGGACAATGATCTTTGTCTTGGAACCCATAGAGTTACCTCCCTGTCTGCTTCGCTGTTCGTTCTCATGACTCTCAGCTGTTTTTTATAAGTGTATGACAGAAAATGGGAAAATATTCACCGCTTTTGCGTGACAAACATTGAGCCATGCTGTAAAATAGAGTGCGATTCTTAACTGGAGAAAGGATGAGTTGAATGTTTATTATAGCCGGTCTGGGCAATCCCACAAAGGAATATGAAGGGACAAGGCACAATGTAGGATTTGATGTAATAGACAGGCTGTCTGAGAAATATAATATAGCTGTGGATACAAAGAAGCACCGTGCGCTGATCGGGAAGGGAATGATCGCAGGACAGAAGGTCATCCTCGCAAAACCTCAGACGTATATGAACCTGAGCGGGGAGAGCATCAGGAGCCTCCTTGACTATTATAAAGTGGACGAAGAGCATGAGCTGCTCGTTATTTATGATGATGTAAGTCTCGGAGTGGGGCAGCTTCGGATCCGTGCCAAGGGAAGTGCAGGAGGACACAATGGGATCAAGAACATTATCGCCCATCTCGGCGGACAGGTGTTCCCGAGGATCAAGATCGGTGTAGGAGAGAAGCCGCCGAAATATGACCTTGCAGACTATGTCCTTGGGCATTTTTCAAAGGCGGAGAAGGTCTTGATGGATGAGGGATACGACAATGCGGTCCGGGCAGTGGAGATGATCGTCTCCGGTGATATCGAGGGCGCAATGAATGAATACAACAGAAAGAAGAAAGAGGAAAAGTAAAAGGGCAGGGTGAGGAGTATGCAGGCTTTTTTGGCCCCGCTGGGAGAACTGGCGGACTACCAGGAAATGCTGAAAAACAGAAGAAAAGGTGAAGGGATCATCCAGGTGGCAGGATGTGTGAACTCCCAGAAGACCCACCTGATGTATGCGCTTGGCGATGGCTGTGAATACAGAGTCATCGCTTTTTCGAGTGAGGAAAAGGCAAAGAAGGCGTTTGAAGAATACCGGTTTCTGACAGATAATGTATACATGTATCCCGCAAGAGACCTGCTGTTCTATCATGCGGATATCAAGGGAAAACTGCTGACTGACCGGAGGATGGAGGTCCTCAGGGCACTGCTGGAGAAAGAGCCGGGGACGGAGATCACGGTGATCACGACAATGGATGCATTTCTGGACGGACTGCCGTATCCTGAGGAAGTCCGGGGACAGCGGATCAAGGTCGCGGGAGGAGATACCATCGATTTCACTGACTTTCAGTCAAAGCTGTCAGAACTCGGATATGAGAGGGAGAGCCAGATCGAGGGGCCGGGACAGTTTGCCGTGCGAGGGGGCATCCTGGACGTTTTTCCGCTCACGGAGGAGCTCCCGGTCCGGCTCGAACTCTGGGGAGATGAGATCGATTCGATCCGGAGCTTTGACGTGGAAAGCCAGCGATCCGTGGAGAATCTGGAGGAAGTGACGATCTATCCCGCGGCGGAGAACTGGGAGAAGGGTCTGGGCAATGTCTCTTTTCTCGATTATTTTCCGAGAGAGAAGACGCTTCTTTTCCTGGATGAACCGCTCCGGCTCCAGGAAGAAGGAGAGTCGGTCGAAGAAGAGTATTTCCACAGCAGGGAGAGCCGCCTGGAAGCCGGAATGGAGGAAGAAGAGGAGGGGCTCACTGTATTCGAGACCAAAACAGTCATAGAGAAGATGAACCGGTACAGCGGCTTCGGCTTCACCACCCTGGAGTCGAAGTGCGGCATGTTCAAAGTGCGGGAGACGTACAGTATCCAGGCGAAAGGCGTCAACCCGTACAACAGCAGCTTTGAGCTCCTGACACGGGATCTGAAGCGGATGAAGCGGAACGGATACCGCGTGGTGCTCATCTCCGGCTCAAGGACAAGGGCAAAGCGTCTGGCGGAGGATCTGAGAGACTATGACCTGAGCAGTTTCTACAGCGAGGACATGCAGCGTCAGGTCAATCCCGGGGAGATCATGGTGTCCTGTGGATATGTGGCGGAAGGATACGAGTATCCCATGCTGAAGTTTGTCGTCATCTCGGAATCCGATATCTTCGGCAGGAAGAAGAAAAAGAAGAGGCGCCGCCGCGCATATGAGGGACAGAAGATCCAGGATTTTGCCGAGCTCAAGCCGGGAGACTATGTGGTCCATGAGAACCACGGACTCGGGATCTATCAGGGCATCGAGAAGATGGAAGTGGATAAAGTCACCAAGGATTATATGAAGATCTCTTATGCGGAAGGGGGCATCCTCTATATTCCGGTGGCCCAGATGGATCTGATCCAGAAGTATGCCGGGGCGGACGCAAAGAAGCCGAAGCTGAATAAGCTGGGAACTGCTCAGTGGGGAAAGAC
>JFBN01307080.1_pt1 | contig 15400 bp, 9 predicted proteins | sample 768741 | NCBI WGS metagenome assembly JFBN01 (sample SAMN01983846, study PRJNA193217) | chicken gut metagenome | biome: terrestrial biome; isolation source: ceca of Broiler chicken | host: Gallus gallus | place: United Kingdom: England | collected 2010-09-07
CGGTCCGCCGCCTCCTCGCCGGAGACCACGAGCAGGCAGGGACGCGGGTTCGCCGCCCAGAGGGCCGCGAGGACGAGCGGGCGGGCGGACTGCGCCACGGCAAGCGAGGCGTCGCGGCCGGCATCGAGCTCCCGCACGAGCGGGCTGAGCTCCGGGCACGAGAGCAGCTGGCGAGAAACGCGATCGATGAGCATGGGGGTCCTCTGCACAGATGGGCGCCGGCCCCGGCAGGCGGGGTCGGTGCGCGAAAGTCGGTTCTTCTCGCCCCATTGTACCCGGGGCGAGCTCGTTGGGCGCAGGCCGCTCACAAAATCCGGGCCAGGCGAGAAGGGCGCCCGCCATCACGCGCCATACGCCTCAACCGGCACCAGCTCGCACGCCCCCTCTCCCGTGGAGCGCATCGCCGCCCGGGCGCACTCCCGCTTCCGACCGAGCCAGCTGACCCCGTCGATGTGCTCGAGCTCGCGGTAGAGCTCCTCCCGCCGCTCGCGTCGCTCCCGCGCCGACGCACGGGTCAGCCCCACGCGCGGGTAGCCGAGCTCGCCACGGATCTTCTCCGCCAGGGCGTCCATGTAGTCGAGGTCGTCGTACTGCTCGCGGCGCACCAGGTACTCGCTGACCCCCAGCGCCTTGAGCTCGTTGGTACGGGCCACGTCCTGCACCATGCGGGCTGGCAGCTCGTGCTTCCTCCCCAGGTACTCGACGGCCACCACCTCGCTTCCGTCCGGCGAGCCAATGAGGATGTCCGGCCGGCGAACTCCGGGGCGCATGCGCTCGCCAAGCCTGCGCACCGCAAGCCCCTCGTTCATCGAGAGCAGGTTGAGGTGCCACCCGCCCAGCGCCGGCCTGAGCGAGAAGCGCAGCGCGAGCTTGGTCTCCCGCGGAGACCCGGAGCGCACGCACGCCCGGCCCAGCGCGCGGCGCACCCGATCGACGCAATGGCGCCCGCCCAGCCGCGCAAGGTGCGCGAGCACGCGATCCGGGGTCGTGAGGGGCTCGTCGCGCTGGAACATCCCCTCGTCCTGGCACGGGTCGATGGCGTAGAGGCCCAGGAGCTCGGAGAGCAGACAGGTGAGCTCGAGGTCCGTGAGCCGACTCGCCATCTGGACGGGCAGGTGCTCGGGGGACGTGCAGAGCAGCCCCTCGCCCAGGTCGACGGCCGACCCCTCCGGCAGGGGCCCGGCCTGCAGGTGTGCGCGGACGTCGCATGAGCGCGTGCGGCCGCGCCCGTCCGCAACCAGCACGTCGATCGGCCGGGGCAGGCTTCCGAGCAGCGTCCCCGGGGCGAGGAGCTCCTCGAGCTCGCGGCCGGAAGGAGGGCGTGGCGGCACGTGCGCGACGCAGCGCTCGCCCCGTGCGAGCCGCCCCCGCAGGTCCCACCTGCGGAGCACCTCAAGTGCGGTGGTATGTGAAACGAAGGCATCCATGAGCCCGAGCATAGCCCCCGGCAGGAAGGCGTGCGCTCGACAGCCTTCCAGCCGACTTACCGCAGTCTTCCACGAAACTTCAAGAGGCCCCGTTTGCCCAGCTCGCCCTTTTCTGCCGCACAGTCCTCCTCAGAACGGACATCAAATCCAGCCGCCCACCCGGAAAATGCAGCCGCCGGCTCGGCCCGCACGTCACTCCGTCCCGGCCGGCATGTCCCAACGCGTCCCGGGCGGTCTTCTCGCTGCGGAGGCGTGCTTAACAAATCCGGGTCGTGGCAAAGTTCAACGTTTTTCTGCTTAACAATCCGGGGTTGTCCCCCTCTCACCAGGCGAGAAGAACCCCTGGGTGGTGCCATAACCCCGGATTGTTAAGCATTTCGGACAAGCGACGGATGCCGTCACTGCCATAACCCGGTTTTCTTAAGCGGCGAGAAGAGCTGCGTTGCCATAACCCGGAATTGTTAAGCGCGCCGGAACCGTCCGCTGCCATAACCCCGGATTGTTAAGCGCGGACGGGGAGGCGGGCGCGGGCGAGCGTCGTGGCGAGGCGTGCGTCGCCTCGCCACGACGCCCGACGGGGCGCTACAGAATCCTTCCGCCCTGCTCGGCAAGCTCGGCGAGGCGGCCAGCCGCGGCTGCGACCTCCTCCTCGGTGGCCTGCCAGGTCCAGTTGCCGTCGGCAACGCCCGGCACGTTCATGCGCGCCTCGTCGCCCAGGGAGAGGATGTCCTGCAGCGGGACGATCGCCAGCGCGGCGTCTGAGGCGAGCGCTCGGGCCATGATGCCGTCGGCGAGCGTCACGGCCTCGTCGCGGCCGAGGCCGTAGCGCGACTCGCAGAATCCCACGAGCGTCTGGTTGTCATGGGTCCCGGTGTAGACCACGGTCTCGGGTCGCGGCACGTAGCTCTCGCGGACGTCGCCGTCGTAGAACTGGGCCACGTCCATGCCCGGGAACCCCGAGGCCGCCACGAGCGCGCGGACCGCGGGCGTGATGGCGCCGAGGTCCTCCGCGATGAAGGGCAGCGGGCCAAACTGGTCGTAGGCGGCGCGGAAGAGGTCGAGGCCCGGCCCAAAGGAGTAGGCGCCGTCGGCCGCGGTGCCGCCCGCGGGAATGGCGTAGAACGACGAGAACCCGATAAAGTGGTCCAGGCGCACGTAGTCGTAGAGCGCCAGCGCGCGGCTGAAGCGACGCAGCCACCAGCCGAAGTTCTGCTCGCGCAGGATGTCCCAGCGGTAGGTCGGGTTGCCCCAGAGCTGGCCCTCCGGCGCGAACGCGTCGGGCGGCGCCCCGGCCATGCGGCGCGGGCGCCCGTCCTCGTCGAGGTCGAAGATGTCCGGCTCGCTCCACACGTCGGCGGAGTCGACCGAGACGAACATCGGCATGTCGCCGATGATCTTCACGCCCCGCTCGTGCGCGTAGCCGAGAAGGTCCTCCCACTCCAGCTGGAACTGGTACTGAAGGCGCCGCTCGTCCTCGACGGCGCGGGCCAGGCGCGGGTGGCGCGCGAGGCGCGGCGTGAAGGTGCGGTAGACGCCCGGCCACTCCTGCCAGGGCTTCTCGCCGAGAAGCGCCTTCACCGCGCGGAAGGTGGCGTAGGGCGTGAGCCAGTAGTCGTTCTCGCGGCAGAACTCGAGGTAGTCGGGGTCGGTGCCGATCTTCTCGAGCGAGGCGAGGGTCTCCTCGGCGCCACGCTCGAGAAGACCCACGTCCCCGGCGAACGCGGAGAGGCCCGCGTAGGGGGATCCGTAGGCGTCGGGTGGGTTGACCGGGAGCACCTGCCAGTACTTCTGACCGCCGGCGGCGAGCCAGTCCACGAAGCGACGCGCCGGGGCGCCGAGGGTGCCCGGTCGCCCGTCGTTGGGAATCGAGGTCACGTGACACAGGACGCCCATGCCGCGCTCCGGCACGAGCTGCATGCGCCTCTCGTCATGGAAGTGCAGCACGGAGGTGCCGAGCGGCCACATGAAGACCTCGACCTGGCCGTGACTCACGTGAGCCGGCCGCCCAGAGACCACGTCGGTCACGAGCCGCTCGCCCGTCGGCACCTTGACGGTGTGGGCGCGCTCGAGGCTGGCGTTCACGAGGACGCAGACGCTCTCGCCCTCGCCGCGGCGCCAGAAGCCAAAGACGTCCTCTCCGGACGAGAAGGGCTCGAACTCGCCGTCCACCAGGACCGGGAGCATCTTGCGCAGCGCGATGGCGTTGCGGTATATCGCGGTGCAGTCGGCGTGGCCGCCCTCCCACGGGAAGCTCGCGCGGTTGTAGGGGTCGCGGAAGCCCTCGACGCCGCGCTCGTCCCCGTAGTAGACGCAGGGGACGCCCGGGAGCGTCATCTGGAGCAGCGCCATCACCCACAGGCGCGCCTTCGCGAGCCCGACCTGGTTGTCGGAGAGGCGGTAGGACGCGCGCTCCTCCTCGGAGAGCGAGTCGGGGTCGGGCGCGCCGCCGAGCACCGTGAACAGGCGCTCGCGGTCGTGGCTGCCCAGGAGGTTGAGCGCGGAGTAGAAGTTGTCGCGCGGGTAGTTCTCTCGCAGCTGCTCGAGGCGCGCGGCCAGCTCGGAGGCGCCGATGTCGCCGCGTATGAAGGCGAGAAGCCCCGTGCGCACGGGGTAGTTCATCGTGGCGTCGAGCTCCCTGCCCTGGAAGTACTGGCGCAGCTTGCCGTAGGCGAGCTTGTTGGAGGCGTCCTCCCAGACCTCGCCGATCAGCACCCCGTCGGGCTTCTCCGTGAGAAGCGCCTGCTTGATCTGCGCGATGAACTCGTCCGTGAGCTCGTCGGCCACGTCGAGGCGCCAGCCGCGGGCGCCGGAGCGCAGCCAGTGGCGGATGACGCCCTGACGGCCGCAGACGAGCTCGTGGAACTCCTCGCAGTCCGAGCGCACACTCGGGAGGTTCTGGTCTCCCCACCAGCCGGCGTAGGTCCCGTCGTCGTTGAAGGTGAACCAGTCGCGGTAGCGGGAGCCCTCTCCCTGCCAGGCGCCCGGCTCGCGGTAGGTGCCGAAGCGGTTGAAGTAGCGCGAGTCGGCGCCCACGTGGTTGAAGACGCCGTCCAGGATGACCGAGATGCCGTGCTCCTCGGCGTCGACGCACAGGGCGCGGAAGCTCTCCTCGTCGCCAAGCATCGGGTCTATGCGCAGGTAGTCGGCCGTGTCATAGCGATGGTTGCTCGCCGCCTCGAAGACGGGGTTGAGATAGATCGCGGTCACGCCCAGGTCCTCGAGGTAGCCGAGCTTCTCGCGGATGCCCTCGAGGGTGCCCCCGTAGAAGTCCCAGCGCTCGATGCCGCCCTCCTCGGTCCGCGCGTAGGAGGGCGGGGTGTCCCAGTCCTCGAGCACCGCGCGGCCCGGGCCGCCCTTGCGGCGGATTGCCAGCGAGGCCGCGGCGCGCTCCTCCCAGTCCGCCCCGCGCGCAAAGCGGTCGGGGAAGATCTGGTAGACGACGCCCTCGCGGTACCACCGCGGCTGCCGGGCGCGCGGCGTGTAGACCGTGATCTGGAACGACGGCGGGTCGCCGTAGGCGAAGGTGCCCTCGCCCGTGGTCCACCCCTCGCGCGCGCCGTAGCGCCACACCGAGCCGTCGGAGGCCTCGATGTCAAAGCTGTACCACACCACACCGGTCTCGGCAGGCTTGTAGCTTGCCGAGAAGCGCAGGTAGTCGCCCATGCGGGAGCCTCGCATCTCGATGAGCTCCTCGCCGTGGACGTCCGTCCAGACGCGCAGCGTGCAGAAGACGACGTCGTCGCCCCACACGTCGATACTCAGCGAAACGGTGCCGCCCAGCTGGACGGCACCGAATGGGGTTCTGTACTCGGACTCTGATGTAACGTGACGAGCCTTCAAGCGCTACCTGTCTCTCCGTTTGTTGTACCTGATGATCTCCGGGTGAAGACCATGGTAGATGTCCATGTAGTCGTTTGCGGCGCGACGCCAGCTGAAGTCTGTCGCCATGGCCTGAAGCATGAGCTTAGTCCAAGCGTCACGGTCCGTCCAGAAGATCTCGCAGGCGCCGAGGAGGGTGTCGGCCATCTCGTCGGCGTTCATGTTGGCGAACGAGAAGCCCGTGCCCTCGCCCGTGTACTTGTTGTACGCCACGACGGAGTCGCGCAGGCCACCCGTCTCGCGCACCACCGGAAGGGTGCCGTAGCGCATGGCGATCATCTGCGAGAGGCCGCACGGCTCGAACTCCGACGGCATGAGGAGCAGGTCGCCGCCGGCGTACATGCGGTGGGAGAGCGCGTTGTCAAAGGCGATGCGCGCGCACATCTGGTCGCCGTACTTGGCGTCGAAGTAGCGGAAGGCGTCCTCGTGGTCCTTGTCGCCGGTGCCGAGAATCGCCACCTGGACGCCGCGCTGCATGAGGTGCTCCATCGCGTAGCGCACGAGGCCGAGGCCCTTCTGGTCCGTGAGGCGGCCGATGGAGACGACGAGCGGGCGCGTGGGGTCCTGGGCCAGGCCGAGCTCCTCCTGGAGGGCCCGCTTGCACTCGGCCTTGTTCTCGAGCTCCTTGGCGGAGTAGTTGGCCGGGATCATCGGGTCGGTGGAGGGGTTCCAGATGGTCTGGTCGATGCCGTTCAGGATGCCGGAGAGCACGCCCTGGCGGCGGCGGAAGATGTCGTCGAGGCCCTCGCCGTAGAAGGGCATCTGCAGCTCGTAGGCGTAGCTGGGGCTCACCGTGGTGAGCGCGTCGGCGTAGCAGAGCGCGCCCTTCATGAAGTTGATGGAGGTGGCGTCGCAGTAGAGCTGGTCGCGCGCGGCGGGGATGTGGGCGAGGCCCAGCACCTCCTCGAGCATCTTGTCGCCGTACTGGCCCTGGAACTTCACGTTGTGGACCGTGAAGATGGTCTTGACGTCGGCGCACTGCGGCACGTCGCGGTAGAACTCGCGCAGGAACACGCAGCACAGGGCCGTCTGCCAGTCGTTGCAGTGCAGGACGTCGCACTCGAGCTCGGGAACCTTGGCGATGGCCTCGCAGATCGCCTTGGAGAAGAAGGCGAAGCGCTCGCCGTCGTCGAAGTAGCCGTAGAGGCCGTCACGCTTGAAGTAGGCCTCGTTGTCCACGAAGTAGAAGTCGAGGTCCTGCAGCGTGAGCTTCTCGATGCCGCAGTACTCGTTGCGCCAGGCAAGCGGCACGTAGAAGTCGGCCACGTGCTTCATCTGGTCGCGGTACTCCTGCGGGATGGAGGCGTACTTGGGCATGATCACGGCGGCGCGGGCGCCGGCGTGCTTGAGGGCGCGGGGCAGCGAGCCGGCCACGTCTCCCAGGCCGCCCGTCTTGGCAAACGGGACGGCCTCGGACGACGCGAAGAGCACGCGTATCTTCCTGCGCTTAGCGGATGTGGACACGGTGACTCTCCCTCGCCTACTCGTGAGCCTTTTCCTTGATGAGGACGTCCTCCGGGGTGCCGCGCAGCTCGGTGCCGGCCGGGACGACGTTGGCGCGGTCGACGATCGCGTTCTCGACGCGGGCGCCGCTCTTGACCACGCAGCCCTGCATCACGATGGAGTTGCGCACCGTGGCGCCGGCCTCGACGATGACGTTGCGGCCCAGGATGGAGTCGCTCACGCTGCCGTAGATGCGGTCGCCGGAGGAGACGGCGGAGTTGATGACGCGCGAGCCGACCTCGAACTTGGCGGGCGGGGTGTCGTGCGTCTTGGTCTTGATGGAGCGCTCCTCGGGGAAGAGCTCGGCGGTGACGCGCGGGTTGAGCAGGTCCATGTTGGCGCGGTAGAAGGCGCGCTTGCTGAAGACCGGGGCCACGTAGCCGTCGTAGTCGTAGGTGCGCACGTTGACGCGGCCGAAGTCGCCGGCCATGGCCTCGAAGAGGTCGAGGTAGTCGGTGGCGGCGTACCAGTCGAACATGTCGAGCAGCAGCTGACGGCCGATGACGAAGCAGTCGAGGAACATGCTCTCGCCGAAGGTCGCCCCGTGGTGCACGCCCTGGACGCGGCCGTCCTCGACGTCAAAGGCCGTGACGTCGGGGTCCTTCTCGGGGGCGGTCTTGGTGAGGACCGTGACGTCGGCGCCGGACGCCTTGTGGGCGTCGTAGACCTTGTTGAGGTCGACGTTGAAGACGAAGTTGGCCGTCGAGAAGATCACCGCGTCGGAGGTGCTGCGGGTGAAGTAGGCCTTGTTGTGGATGAGGTCGCGCAGCAGGAAGCGGGCTCCGGTGCGCGAGGTGCCGAACGCGGAGCCGGGAAGGATGAACAGGCCGCCGTTCTTGCGGTCGAGGTCCCAGTCCTTGCCGGAGCCGACGTGGTCGATGATCGAGCGGTAGTTGTACGGCATGACCATGCCCACGGTGCGGATTCCGCAGTTGACGAGGTTGGACAGGGCGAAGTCCACCATGCGGTAGCGGCCGAAGTAGGGCAGCGACGCGGCCGGGCGGCTCTCGGTGAGCGGGCTCGACTCCTTGGTGGAGTAGTTGCAGGTTATGAGGCCGATGACCTTCTCCATGACTAGTTCTCCCCCTTTCCGACGACAACGTCGTTGCCGATGACGGCGGTGTCCTTCGTCTGGTCGACGCTGCCGACGCTGACGTTCTCCTCCACGACGGAGTTCTCGCCGAGGATAGCGCGCACGACGTGGGCGCCGTCCTTGACCTTGGCACCCGGCAGGAGGACCGAGTCGACGACCGTCGCGCGCTCGCCGACGTAGGCGTCGGTCGAGAGGATCGAGTGCTTGGCGGTGCCGTAGATCTGGCAGCCGTTGGCGACGAGGCAGTCGTCCACGCTGCCGTCCTTGCCCACGAACGCGGGCGGGCGCGTGGAGGCGTTGCTCATGATCGGGAACGTGGTGCTGAAGATGTCGAAGGCGGGGTTGGGCCCGAGGAGGTCCATGCTCGTCTCGTGATAGCTGGAGATGGTGCCGACATCACGCCAGAAGCCGTTGAACTCGTAGGTGAACAGGCGCTTGCCCTCCTCGAGCAGCTTCGGGATGATGTTGCCGCCGAAGTCGTGGTCGGAGGTCTGGTCGAGCGCGTCCTCCTTGAGCGAGTTGATGAGCACGTCAGCCGAGAAGATGTAGATGCCCATGGACGCGAGGTTGCTGTCGGGCTTCTTGGGCTTCTCGGTGAACTTGGTGATGCGCCCGTCCTCGCCGGCGGTGAGGATGCCGAAGCGCGACGCCTCCTCCCACGGCACCGGCATGACGGCGATCGTGAGGTCGGCGTTGTTCCTCTTGTGGGCCTCGAGCATGTCGTCGTAGTCCATGCGATAGAGCTGGTCTCCGGAGAGGATGAGCACGTACTCGGGGTCGTTGGTCTCGATGTAGCCGAGGTTCTGGGTCACGGCGTCGGCCGTGCCCTCGTACCACGCGCCGCCCGTCTGGGTGGCAAACGGCGGCAGGATCGCGACGCCGCCGCCGCGCTCGTCGAGGTTCCATGCCTCGCCGGTCCCGATGTAGCTGTGCAGCAGGTACGGACGGTACTGCGTGAGCACGCCGACCGTCGTGATGCCCGAGTTGGCGCAGTTGGACAGCGCGAAGTCGATGATGCGGAACTTGCCGCCGAACGAGACGGCCGGCTTGGCGACGTTGCTCGTCAGCGCACCGAGCCTGCTGCCCTGACCGCCTGCCAGGAGCATTGCGATGCACTCTTTCTTGCTCATACCCCCCACTCCTTTCGACAACCCAACAAACGGGAGCGAAAGCCCCCAACACATACGACTAAATGTGCCAGATGTCAGCCATGTACTCACGAATCGTTCGGTCAGAAGAGAAATATCCGGCCTTGGCGGTATTGTGGAGCGCCGACCTGTTCCACGCGGAGCGGTCCGCGTAGGCGCCGGTGAGCTCGTCCCACGCCTGGACGTAGGCGTGGAAGTCGCGCAGGACGAGGTCGGGGTCGTTGTCGACCATGAGGTAGTCGTGGATGCTGTCGAAGTTGCCCGAGAGGCGCGCGAGCGTGCCGTCGGTGAGCATGTCCACGATGCGGCCGAGGCGGTCGCGGTCGGCGTTGTACTGGTCCCAGGCGTAGTAGCGCCCGCTCGCGCGCAGCACCTCGACCTCGTCGGCGTGCAGGCCGAAGATCTTGATGTTCTCGGGGCCCACGAGCTCGGAGATCTCGACGTTGGAGCCGTCGAGGGTGCCCAGCGTGATGGCCGCGTTCATCATGAGCTTCATGTTCGAGGTGCCCGAGGCCTCGGCGCCGGCCACGCTGATCTGCTCGGAGATCTCCGCGGCGGAGTAGATGAGCTGCGCGTTGGAGACGGCGAAGTTGGGCACGAAGGCCACGCGGATCTTGCCAGCGACGCGCTCGTCGTTGTTGACGACGTCGGCGACCGAGTTGATGAGGCGGATGACCTCCTTGGCGAAGGTGTAGCTCTGGGCGGCCTTGCCGGAGAAGATGAACGAGGTCGGGCGCGGGCTGTAGCTCGGGTCCGTGAGGATGCGGTTGTAAACGTCGAGCACCTTGAAGACGTTGAGCAGCTGGCGCTTGTAGGCGTGGAAGCGCTTGACCTGCACGTCGAAGACCGTGTCGGGGTCGAGCTCGACGCCCGCCGTCTCCTTGACGTAGGCCGCGAGGCGCTCCTTGTCCCTGCGCTTGGCGACCTCCATGCCCTCGAGGAAGCTGGCGTCCTGCTCGAAGGGCACGAGCTTCTCGAGCTCCATGGCGTCGTCGAGCCAGCCGTCACCGATGGCGTCGGTGATGAGCTTGGAGTAGGAGGGGTTGGCCTCGCACAGGAAGCGACGGTGGGAGACGCCGTTGGTCTTGTTGTTGAAGCGGTGCGGCATGAGCTCGTAGAACTCGTGGAAGACGCTGTCCTTCAGGATCTGGGTGTGCAGCGCGGAGACGCCGTTGACCGAGTTCGAGAAGATGATCGAGAGGTTGGCCATGCGGACTTGGCCGTCCCAGAGGATGGCCGTGCTCTGCAGGACGTCGGTCCACTTGCCGTCGTTGGGCGAGAGGTGCTGAGAAAGGTTGTCGCGGTAGCGGCGGTCGATCTCCTCGATGAACATGTAGAGGCGCGGCAGGAGGTTGCGGAAGGTGCTGATGGGCCACTTCTCCAGCGCCTCGGGCATGACCGTGTGGTTGGTGAAGGAGATGGTCTCCTTGGCCACCTTGTAGGCCAGGTCGAAGTCCACGCCCTTCTCGTCAACGAGGATGCGCATGAGCTCGGGGCCGCACATCGCCGGGTGCGTGTCGTTGGTGTGAATCGACACGTGCTCGCCAAGGTGCTCCCAGTCCGCGCCGAACTCGCGCTCGTAGGTGCGCAGGATCGTCTGCAGGCCGGCGGAGACGAACAGGTACTCCTGCTTGAGGCGCAGCATGCGGCCGTGCTCGCCCGCGTCGTTGGGGTAGAGGATGGTGGAGATGGCCTCCACGTCCGAGCGGAACTTGTTGGCGCGCGCGTAGTCGCCAGCGTTGAAGGCGTCGAGGTCGAAGTCCTCGGTGTAGGGCTCGGCGGACCACAGGCGCAGCTTGTTCACGACCTTGCCGCCGTAGCCGACGATGGGCACGTCGTAGGGCACGGCGCGCACGAGCTCGCCGCCCTCCTGCGTGAACCAGAACTTGCCGTCGGCCTCGTGGCGCACGACCTGGCCGCCAAAGCGCACGAGCACGGCGCTGCCGTCCTTGCGGGTCTCCCAGGGGAAGCCGTTGGCGAGCCAGTTGTCCGTGCGCTCGACCTGACGGCCGCCCTCGATGTACTGGCGGAAGAGGCCGTAGCGGTAGCGCATGCCGTTGCCGTAGCCGGCGATGCCCTCGTGGGCCATGGAGTCGAGGAAGCACGCCGCGAGGCGCCCGAGGCCGCCGTTGCCGAGGCCCGGGTCGACCTCCTGGCGACAGAGGTCCTCGAGGGTGGTCCCGAGCGACTCGACGCCCTTGGCGACGAGGTCGCGCACGCCGAAGTTGATCAGGTAGTTGTCGAGCAGGGGGCCAAGGAGGAACTCGAGGGAGAAGTAGTAGACCTTCTTGTCCTCCTTCTTGTGGCAGTCGGGGAAGATGGCGCGGCCCTTGTTGGCGATGAGCTCGGCGAGGGCGTAGTAGCGCTCGTGGTCGGCGAGCTCCTCGAAGGGAGTGCCGTACCTGGCAACGCACGCCTCGCGGTACTGCTCGACGAAGTCCTGCTCGCTCTCAAAGATCTTGTTAGTCAAAACTGCTCCTCAGTACGTGGCGACACGAACACAGAGGGACGCGAGAAGAACCTCGCGCCGGGCCGGCGTCGCGGGGACCGGCCCGTCTGGGGCCGCCTCTCGGCGGCCCCGTATTAGCTTACTCCGCAGAAGACCCCTTCTTCGTGGCGGGCTTCTTAGCTGACGTCCCCTTTACGGTCGACGTCTTCTTGGCCGCCGGCTTGCGGGCCGGGGCCTTCTTGGCGGCGGGCTTTGCCGCCTCCTTCTTGGCCGCGGCCTTCTTGGCCGGGCGACGCAGGGTGCCGGTCTTCTTGAGCACCATGCCGGCCAGCGGCGGGACGCGCACGACGATAGACTGCTCGCGGCCGTTCCACGGCTTGTCCTGGCACTTGAGCTTGCCGGTGTTGACCACGCCCGAGCCGCCGAAGCGCTCGTCGTCGGAGTTGAAGAGCTCCTCGTAGACGCCCCACTCCGGCACGCCCATGCGGAAGTCCTCGCGGGCGTTGACGTCGAAGTTGATGAGGATGACGAGGTCGTCCTTCGGGTCCTCGCCGCGGCGGATGAAGGTGACGACGGACTGGTCGGCGTTGTCGGCGTCGATCCACTCGAAGCCCTCGGACTCGAAGGCGCGCTGCCACAGCGCCGGGTGCTCGTTGTAGAAGCGGTTGAGGTCGCGGACGAACTGCTGCTGGTGGCGGTGGGTCTCGTACTGCTCGGCAAGGAAGTACTGGATGCCCTCGTAGTAGCGCCACTCAATGAACTGCGCGATCTCGTTGCCCATGAAGTTGAGCTTGCCGCCGGCGTGCGTCATCTGGTAGAAGGCGAGCGCCCTCATGCCGGCGAACTGACGCCAGTAGTCACCGGGCATGCGCGTGATGAGCGAGCACTTGCCGTTGACGACCTCGTCGTGGGAGAGCGGCAGGATGAAGTTCTCGTTGAACTGGTACATCGTCGAGAACGTGAGCAGGCGGTGGTTGCCCGGGCGCCAGGGGAAGTCGGTCTGCATGTAGTGCAGGGTGTCGTTCATCCAGCCCATGTCCCACTTGAAGTGGAAGCCGAGGCCCCCGTTCTCGGGCGGGTAGGTGACTAGCGGCCAGGCGGTGGACTCCTCGGCGATCATCATGACGTCGGGGTGGAACTTGCCCATGGCCGCGTTGGTCTGGCGGATGAAGGCGGAGGCGTCGAGGTCCTCCTCGGTGCCCTTCTCGTTGAAGCGCTTCTGGCCCGGGTCGTCGATGCCGAAGTTCATGTAGAGCATGCTGGAGCGTCCATGCGGATGCCGTCCGCGTGGAAGCGCTCGGCCCAGAACAGGGCGTTGGAGACGAGGAAGCTGCGGACCTCGCCGCGCGAGTAGTCGAACTGGTGGGTGTTCCAGTTGGGGTGGATCTTGTGCTCGTAGAGCATCTCGCCGTTGAAGGTGGCGAGGCCCTCGGAGTTGGCGCAGAAGCCGCCCGGCACCCAGTCGAGGATCACGCCGAGCCCGGCGGCGTGGCAGGCGTCGATGAAGTGCATGAACTGCTTGGGGTTGCCGTAGCGCGAGGTGGCCGCGTAGTAGCCGGTGGGCTGGTAGCCCCAGGAGCCGTCAAAGGGGTGCTCGTTGACGGGCATGATCTCCACGTGGGAGTAGCCCATGTCCTTGGCGTAGGCCACGAGCTCGTCGGCCAGGTCGTCGTAGGAGTAGAACGTGCCGCGCTGCGCGGGGAACGGATCGCCGGGGCCGGGGTAGGTCCCGTCCTCGCGCGGCTCGCCCTGGGGCTCGTCGCCGTGGCGACGCCAGCTGCCCAGGTGCACCTCGAAGATGTTGAGCGGCTCCTTGAACATGTTGCGCTCGGAGCGGGACTTGAGGTAGTCGGCGTCCGCCCACTCGTAGCCCTCGAGGTCGAAGGTGCGCGAGGCCGTGCCCGGGACCTCCTCGGCGTAGAAGCCGTAGGGGTCGGCCTTGTAGAGCTTGTCGCCGTCTTTGGTGAAAATCAGGTACTTGTAGAGGCACCCGCCCTCGATGCCCGCGACGAAGCCCTCCCAGATGCCGCCGGTCTCGGTCTCGATGAGCGGCGTCGCGGCCTCGTCCCAGCCGTTGAAGTCGCCGATGACGTGAACGCTGCGCACGTCAGGGGCCCAGACGGCGAAGTGGTAGCCGTGCTCGCCCGCCTCGTTGACTGCGGGGTGCGCGCCCATCTTCTCGTAGCTCTTGTACCACTCGCCACGAGCGAACAGGAACAGGTCGTCGTTGCTCAGGTAGAGGGTGCTATCGCGAGGTTCCATGTCTCACTCCTCGATGGTCTTGCGCCACGCCCCGTGCGTGGGCATCCGACGCGGTTACGAACCGCGCGCAGAACAACACTCATTTTGCGCGTTCCGTCAACGGCATGTCCATGAAAAACCCGCGAATGTGACTGTTGCGCCCGGGAGGCGGCGAGAAGAACCAGGGGCCGCAAGCGAGGCGCCGGGGTTGGCACGCAGAGGTGCGCTGCGCGAAACCTCTGCTTAGCCAACCCCGGCGCCTCGCGGCGGGAGGTTCCTCTCGCCGCCCGCAGCATCAACTCGAAGCGGTCAACAAAAAAGAGGTCGGGCCCCAGCCCAACCTCTCTGCAAACCACAGACGCAGCACGGAGCCCCCGGTTTGCTAAGCGGAGGTTTCGCGAAGCGCACCTCAGCGTGCAAACCGGGGGCTCCCCCGCGTGCCTATCGGCTAGTAGTTGATCGCCTGCTCCTCGAAGTAGGCCTGCGGGTGGTTGCAGACCGGGCAGACCTTCGGGGCCTCGGCGCCCACGTGCAGGTGACCGCAGTTGAGGCACTTCCAGACCTTGACGCCCGGGCGGGCGAAGACCTCGCCCTTCTCGACGCGCTCGGCCAGCTTGTTGTAGCGCTCCTCGTGGTGCTTCTCGATCTCGCCGACCATGCGGAACTTGGCGGCGATCTCGGTGAAGCCCTCGGCCTCGGCGGTCTCGGCGAAGCCCTTGTACATGTCGGTCCACTCGTAGTTCTCGCCGGCGGCGGCGTCGCGGATGTTGGTCAGGGTGTCGGGCACCTCGCCGCCGTGGAGGTACTTGAACCAGAGCTTGGCGTGCTCGCGCTCGTTGCCCGAGGTCTCGGTGAAGATGTCCGAAATCTGAACGAAGCCCTCCTTCTTGGCCTTGCTCGCGTAGTAGGCGTACTTGTTGGTGGCCTGGGACTCGCCGGCAAAGGCCGCCTCGAGGTTCTTCTTGGTCTGCGAGCTCTCAAAGTCCACTGCCATCGGTGCTCCTCTCCTGTCCCCGCGGGGACGTTCGATGCCTGCCGGGTCCTGTACCCGGCATGGCTCATCATACCAGCTAGACGGTCCAGACGCCGTTCGCCTGCCGGCAGAACCCCTCAGCGGCGAGCTCCTCGAGGAGGGCCCGCACGTCCGCGGCGCCTAGGGCGCTTCTACCCGCCTTTTGCTCGGCGCTTGCGAGCTCCCCGCAGATCGTCTCAAAATCCACACCCCCGGCCACATTCTCGCGATGGGCGAGAAGAACGCGCAGCAGCTCGGCGCGCTTCTGGCGGTGCGACCCCTCGAAGCGGGACTGGCGCGTGTGAGCGCTCGAGCGCCGCGAGGGGTTGGGCACGGTGCGCTTGAGGTAGGCGCCGTAGTCGAGGAGGGCGTAGTACCAGGTGCGCGGGTCGTCGGCGGGGTCGCTGGCGTCCGCGGGGCAGGTCTGGCGCACGAGCGGCAGCAGCTCGCGGTCGGCCACGCGCTCCTCGCGCGGGAAGAGCTCGTGGAGAAAAACCGCGCGCACGTTGGTCTCAAGGTAAACGGAGTGCAGGTCAAAGGCGAAGGCGCGGATGCCGGCGGCGGTCGCCGGACCGATGCCGGGGAGCGCCTCGAGCGCCGCAGCGTCCTCGGGCAGCGCGCCGCCCGACTCGCAGACCGCCCGGGCCG